>Ga0208265_100086_pt1 | contig 99706 bp, 84 predicted proteins | sample LakWasMet44_HOW7_2_FD_183882 | JGI IMG/M metagenome (GOLD analysis project Ga0208265, IMG submission 183882) | Freshwater sediment methanotrophic microbial communities from Lake Washington under simulated oxygen tension - Sediment Metagenome... | ecosystem: Environmental > Aquatic > Freshwater >... | reverse complement strand
GCGTTGCATTTTGACTTCTATTGCAGGCTCGTAACCAATCATGTCCTGTTGGGATTTGCGTTGTCGATGGCGTGTTATTATCCGCTAATTCACTTTCATTTAGGGAAGTTGTTTTTGACGAAATCCTAAGTCCGTGGCTTCGATTACCCAAGATTCCGCAAGCTGCATCCGAGCTTGCTAAGCTATTTATCAAAGCAAGCCGCCAGGCCTATGCCGAACTTCAAAGCCTACGTGGTGCGTAACATTAGTTAAATAATAATATTTATTGTCTTTAAGGGTGAATGTCAGTAAAGAGATAACGCGGATGAATGCCTAATCTATCGCTTATCCGTTGTTGCTCTTGCAGAGTTGCAGATTTTTGACCAATAACTATTGCTGTTATATTACCTTTGTCAAGGTTTAGAGATGCTGCTAAATCTTCAGAAGTTATTTTCTTTTCAGCCAGCTTTTCTTCCAAATTGCTTGCCCATCTAGCTTGTTCGTTACCAATATCGCCTAAAACTCGACCGCTAATTGAAGACATTTGAGAATAGGCACGGTCTGATAATAATCCGGCCGCAATGCCAAAAAGTGAAAGCAGAAATGGACTTAGAGATGCATTAGCAGTATCTGCAGCTAAGGTCATTTGCCCCGCTTTTGCAAAAATAAAAATGACGAGTGCACTTAAACCTCCAACAAATGGTCGTAATAAATACCAACGAAATTGTGGGTTAGATTTCTCGGAGAGGAATGTCCATGTCATTGTGATAGTACTTCCAAGTATTCCCATTGCTATAGATAACAATAATAAGAGAACTTGCTCTGGCATAGTCAGAAGGGGCATATAGCCAAAATTATCCATAAAGCCGACTCGGGCCCAAAGATCATTTTGCTCCGTCGGCTTACCTCCCTCAGAGCCATTATAATGTTGTAGAGACTTTATTTCACTTTCTTTAATATTTATTTCTTCAATATAGGTGGTGTATTTTTTTAATACATTGCAGTCCATTTGTGAATATGTGTCGCTTTCCGCGCAATACTTAATTTCTGCTGTTTTTATGTCTTCGGGTTTGTTTAAGTCAATTTTTCTTTTAATTAATATTCTTTTCCATTCCGTGGCTTCGTTATTTTTGCGATATTCATCTAGTTCTTGGCGAAGACCAATTCCTTTTAATATTTCATAGAAATTTGTATTAAATTTTTTGTAAATATCTTCGCCAAATTGAATTGAACTTAGGCTGCCAATCGTAATCCATGTCGAAAAAAAATAGAGCACAAGTAACCACAGCAAGCCAGATAACGTGCCTGGTGTGTTTTTTATTACCCCAGTTATTTGATCTAATGTGCTCCCCGTAGAAGAATTTAAATCTTTATTTGGAGATGGATTATTATCTGTAGGTGGTATATCTGATTTGCCAGTTTTTTTGATATTATAAAAATCAGTACTTATAATGACCTTTTCGTCTTTAGAAATTAAGTTGACATTAGTTGCATCATCTAATAGCTTATCAATTGCTTTTTCATCGTAATTTTCTAACTCAACTTTTTTTTCACTAATAAATTTAAGCATAGCAGATTTATTAGATATGTTGGATTTGTTAATGGCTTGTTCAAGAAAATTTATAAGAATTTCCATTATTGTTCTCTCGAAATAAATAATGCGATAGGGCAAAAAGGAGTTGTAATGCCGATTTAATATTAATTACAGTTTTATTAATTTTAATATGCTTAATAAGGTACTTATTGATACTATTAATATTTATTGCATTGCGTTTAAATACACTAGGGCGGTTGCATGAGCAGTGATTGCTAATATAGATAGATGCAAAAGACACTTCATATACCCTTCATAGTCTTAGGCAAAGATTATTCCGTGCAGAATTTGTACAAAATACGGGTTTAGTATTGCAGAAATATATGTTCTATCGTTCATCGTATAAGATCATTACAAAAAGTTCGCATGTATTGGATTCCGGTAGCGTCAATTAATACGCCATCAACACAAATACATATGACTGCTGACTTATTGTTAAGCGCTTATTAGAAAATTCTGTTTGTGCAATTGCCCTGTTAAATACACCAATAATTGGGTCAGGTTATTTTATGCAATTTAACCTGGCCCTGACTTTTTATCTAATGCAGAAAAAATCAAGTGTACACAGGCCTGCTATCAGAGATTCGTTCTCTGAGTTCAGCCAACATTTGCTTTTTAGTCATATCTGATGCCCATGCAGGACGAAGTTGAAAGTGAGGTTGATCGACTATAGTTTTCCAATTCCCGCCCCACTCCAAGCCGAGATCGATGCCTATAGCTCCAACGGCTTTGTATTTTGGTGAGTCATCAAGATAAGAATTACCCTCAAAAACACCAACATCAAAGGCAATCCCGAAGTTATGATTCGAATAACCTCCTTTAGCATTGGTGACAATTTCACCAGGAGCAGACCGGCCCTGGGCATATAATGCGTCTTGCTCCGCATAAGTTCTAAAACCACTAATAATCTTAATTCTAATATCAATAAGCGCTGCTTTTTGAACAAGTGTACGTGCGATTGGTCGAACATCTGGTAGCAAGGACGATATTACCTTCTCGCTTCGTGAATCAACTAGAGCAATGCTTGAGGCAGCAAGGTCTGAATTTGCTGCTGATCCAACGATGTTTTCGTATATTGCACTCCAAGTTTCTGGCCCAGCTCGACCGTCAACATAAACATTTAACTTATGTTGCACTGCGGTAATAATCTCTTCAATTGTCATACAGCCTCCGTCTAATAATTGAAAGTAGCTATTGATAATTACCAACACTAAGTAGGTGTGGGAAGGTATCTAAATGGTTTTAGTTAGATAAAATTATAACAAAAAGTTGACAGATATTAATTTTCCATTATAAGGTTTAAACCACCGGCTTTAGCCGGTCAGCTTTGGCTGCGAAAATAGAGCACAAGGAGGTGTGAGATAGAGTATAGATACGGCAGCCATACGGTTTTCTAGATTGAATATCATTTTGTTTGGGTAACAAAATATCGTTATCAAGTTTTGAGGGGAGAGGTAGCCGAGCGGGTTAGAGAAATCGTTCGCCAAAGCTGCGAGGCGTTTGAAATTCGGATTATCCGGGGTGTGGTGAGCAAAGACCACGTGCATATTTTGGTTAGCGCACCGCCGAATCTGGCGCCCAGCGAGATTATGAGGCGGATCAAAGGCCGAACCTCGAGTTATCTGTTCGAAGAGTTTCTCCATTTGAAAAAACGCTACTGGGGGAGGTACTTTTGGGCACGGGGCTATTTCTGTGCCACTGTCGGGCAGATGACGGAAGAGATGATCAAGCAGTATTTGGAGCATCACTTTGAGCCTAATCCGAACGATAATTTTAAGATGTAACCTGATTAAGACGCGTCGTTTAGTCGACGCGTATCCGGACTTTCAGTCCGTAAATCAAACCCACCGTCTTTTAGCCGGTGGTTGTTTAGTTGTCGATTCTTGCAAGAAAAAAATCATATAGAATACAATGCCTGTTGATTTGTTGTTATTCAATTACAAGGGGATTCCATCTCCCCATTTTCTCTAACAACTAGATGTTTTCTTGTTTAAAGAATTGTCCATCCAATAGCTGTATTAATTGCAGTGTTAAAAACCTTTATAATAGTATTCCATATTTGTTCAGCGATTTTTAAAGTAATGATGGCGATAGAACGAAGTCTCATGCGTGCAACTGTTTTTTGATCCTCCATAAAAACTTTAGCGTCCATCTCTTCATATTCACCGCTAAGTTTTTTCTTGGCTACGAAAGCCACATCACTAGCTAAACTTTTTCCAATATTTTCTACAATATCAATCAATTCATCCCAGCCTTCGTTGGTTACTAATTTTACAGCAGCTATAGCTTCTTTAATTGTTACATCAAAATCGACGTTGTTAATAATCATGGTAGCCTCCTTTGTTAATTATCTTTTTTTGAAGATTCAGCTTTTTGAATGGCTAAAATTCCATTAAATAGTGTTTTATTTCTACCTTCCCAGTTACTTTCCTTCAAAATATGTTTACCGTAAGTCAAATCACCTTTTGGTCCTTTCCCTTGATGCTCATCAGCCCACTTACCAATAATGCATTTCAAGTCAATATAATTACGAGTTGTAAGACTCACATTAGCAAAGCTATCTTGCAAAGAATCACATTCATTTGGGAGGCTCTTTTCTATTACAGCTTCTATTTTGGCCTGTAAATCTTGGCCTATCTTACCAATTTGATTGGAATTCGCTAGTGAACGAAGGATCAATGCGTTACTATCAACTAATAGGGCATCATAATCATCTTTAAATTTTTTGTAATTCCCTGGATGTTGCTCTGCGGCGGCGCTGGATATTGAAACAATCTCTTTATTAGTTTTTGGGCTAACGCTCATACCTTTGGCAATTACCGAAGATGCTTTTTTGTAGAAATTTTCAGTGTTCGAGTATAAATCTGCATCATACGGTTGCACTAAGTGCACAGGGCAACCAGTAATAAAAATGGTAAAGAATAGTGCTGAAGGTGTCGTGATATATTTTTTATTAAGTAATTTCATAATTATTTTATTCACTATTATTTTGTTTTTCTTGTATTTGAAATTATTTCAATAAATCAATCAAGTTGATCGGGTATGATTTTTATGCCGAAATTTTTGATGTTTCAATATAGCAATGTGTTTTGGCTTGGCTCCTATAAGCGCCTTACAAAAAGTTCGCGTATATTGGCTGTCGGCAACGTCAATTAACACAACCACAGTACAAATCCATATACATGGCGACTTGTTGCTAAGCGCTTAGCATCCCTTTACCTGAAGATCTAAATCAATAATCCAAAGCCGTTAGCGGTGCTATCAGATCGCCAGCCAAAATACGCTCAATCGCATCCCGAATATGCTCTTGGCTATTGTCAAAACTCCCATGACTGCTGTTAATGCGTTGCGTCCCTGTATAGACCTGTTTGTCTTTCAGGACAGCCAATGTCCCTTGCGCCGTTGTTGCATAAAATTTCCGCCATTCCCTGACATCCTCCTGGATCGCGCGATCCGTATTCCATAATTCCTCGATCGGCTCATTGGACGCGAATGCCTTCTCCATGCCCAGCAGCGGGGTTTTGTGGACGCGTTCCAGGGCGCGGCTGACGAGGTAGAGGAGGGACTTGCGGTAAGGGCCTACGGTGTCGTCCAATTCCAGGCTGTCCGAAAGCGCGTGAATTTTGAATTGGGCGCTGGCCAGGTTGCCATTATCCAAGGACGTCCGGTAGTGGCGGAGTGCAAAATTCAAGTCGCAGGCCGGGGCGAACAGGGTACAGCTCGCCGTATTGAGTTGCCGATTCGCGAGCTCGCTGAGAAGCCGGCCGGTTACGAAAGAGCCTGCCGAGTGGCCGATTATGTGCACTTTCAGCTTGCCGCCGGAGGCATCGGCCAGTGCATTGATTTGTTTTCCTAGCGCGCTTAACCCGCCTCCCGTGTCTGCCGAATGCTCCACATTCTCCTTCATCTCCGACCACAGACCGCGTGCAGAGATATACCGGCAAGCCGACTCCAACGCGCGGTCGCTGGCTTCGATGAAGGCATCGCCAAGACCCTGCTGTGGAAGGCCTGCCGCGCCGAAGATGCCTTTTAAGGCGTCTTCGAGCATGTTCGCCAGAATCTCGCTCCAACCGCTTTCCCAGGTAACGAACAGCGGATAAATCCCATTATTTTTGAAATTAGGACCTAGCACTCTAATGCGCTGGATGGAGTCCGCTTCCGAGTTCAGTCCCCCATGGGCATAGATCGCCAGCCGCCATTTGCCATCACCCGCCTGCTTTTTGAACCATTTCAGCGGCTGCTCATAGCCCAAATATTTGACCGCATCAGCGGCATCTTCCAATTGCGGCAGCCGGTTGATAATCAGGCCGTTATTGCCCGTGACCAAGGTGTGCTGGTAGGCTTTGTCCGTCTTCCAGACATCGGTGCGTTTGGCCAGTGAATTGGAGGCACGGTCAAACCTTAGAATGGAAATAGCGGCGGGAAGATTGCCGCGACAAAGGAGGCCTGCGCGGGTGGGTTTTTGGGTTTCAGTATGCAGCACTGGCGCCCCTCATCGATACGGCCCTGGCATCACTGCCATATTTACCCCAACCCTCGTAGGTGAGGACGGCTAAACCAAAGCCGGTGCAAGCGCCTTCTGCATTTTGGTCAAGAATCATCTCGTTCTTCAGGTATGCGGGCAATAATTCGCCGATCGCTTGTTCGCTGGGATACACCGGCGGAAGATTGCCTAAGGGCGCTTGGTAAACGAGATCGCGCAAATCCAGACGATCCTGCCGCGCATCCAGTACCAGCTTATTTTTACCAAAAGTTGTGGTTTTTGTCGGCATCGCAGAGTTCCGTAAACCCAATCCCCAACATCCCGAACGGTGTTAGCTTGATTTAGCCTTAGTTTACTGACTCTGTTGTTTTAAGTTGTGAGCAAAGTGTGATGGTTTTGTTAGCATTAGCCGAAAGTTTCTCAATTGCCTCGGCTCTCGGCGGCGTGAAGAAATGTACGATGCGTTTCCTTCGTCAGTTCCATCACCCTAAAAAGAACTGTTGACGAAAAATATGATCGGGGTATCGTGTAAATTTACCCTTCACCTATATGATTGGGTTGGCGGATCTATGACCTCGAAAAAAGTAAACATCACAGAAGCCGAATTATCCCAAGCCTGCGATTATATTGCCCAACAGTTCGCTGCCCATAGTTGGTGGCCTACTGAGCAACCGGGCGAAGCCAAACGGGAGTTCGATTTAATGAAAGGCAGCGCGACCGCGTTGAATGTCTGGTGCGAGAGATGGCTGGATGCCGGGCAATGTAAAAAGCTGGAAAAAGCGCTGCGGGCCTGAGTTTTCAAAAATTTAAAATAGTGTTCACAAGGAGGTCGCAAGCAACACCGAAATTTTAAATTAGGAAAGCTCTGAACAAGTTTATTCCGTTCATGGTTAGACAAGCTCACCACGAACGGAATCAACAGCTTACCGTTCGTCCCGAGCCTGTTGAAGGACTTAATCAGAGCACCCTTAGACGGGCATACCCTAATGTCTCGGCATGTTTCCCTCTTATTATTAGGATATAACTATATGAAAAATAAAATTTTTATTGTCTTGTTGTTGCTGGCTGGCGGTACTTCCGCCTTAGCCGATGTGATCGGCTCCGTCGATACCGAATTTAAACTCATTGGCCCCGATAATAAGATTGTCATTGAAGCATTTGACGATCCCGAGGTGGCCGGCGTGACCTGTTATATCAGTCGCGCAAAAACCGGGGGAGTTTCCGGGGCCGTCGGCGTCGCGGAAGACACTTCCGATGCTTCCTTGTCCTGCCATCAAACCGGACCGGTGAATCTTGATCCGAAAATTAAAACAGGCGACCGCGATGGCGAGGATGTCTTTAAAAAACGCACCTCGCTGGTTTTCAAGTCGATGCAGGTGGTCAGGTTCTATGATAAAAATCACAACACTTTGGTTTACATGGTCTATAGCGACCGAGTCTTAAAAGGCTCGCCGAAAAACAGTATTTCCGCCGTGCCGATCCAGTCTTGGCGTTAAGGGAATTGCGGCGGCAGCCGGGAGCTTAATGGGATGCGCGAGGCGTTGCTGTATCGGGGGAGGGCGGGATTGTCGTTACGTAAGCGGTACTCAGACTGCGCCTGCTATCGAATTTTTCGCCTGGAGTTAATTCGTTAGTTGACGGGAGGATGGCAAGGCATGGTGTTATGTTGGATGCCGTCTGAGTCCAGTTCCCTTGTGCATTTAGGATCAATGCCTTTGCTTAACGTTCACGGCCACAGCTATTTTCAGAGGTTAGATGAAAGGCTGGTCTATATTATAGGATCGATTCTTAAGGATGGGCTCAGGCTCTTCTGTCGCCGTTCTCCTGTCAATACCTTAGTCACGATACCTGCCGCCGCGGCTTTGCCGGTTTTACTCCCTGCGTTTAATGACAAAGTCGCTCATCGGCATCAGACTTAATGCGGGGGTTTTATCAGCAGACTTGCTGCGCCCGCCATCATTGCCGGTTGCTATGCAGTGGTTACGAAAAACCGTAAGCTCTTTATTCGCGATTTCTTTGCTGCTGAATGGCCCAAAGTTGCCTTCCCGGGCAGAAAAGAACCATTCGGTTCTTCCTGTTTTCGGGTTAAGCTGATTATAAATTCTTTCAGATCTAAACACTTGAATTCCCCATTGTCTGGAAATAGATCAAACTATGAACAAACAAAGCCGCCCAACAAGGCAGTTTGTTGTAAAACGCAACCTATGCAACTAAGGCTGAAAAACAGATCTGTTTTTTGCCTAATTCCTTATGGAAAGTTGCATTGAATTAATTATAGGATGCTGACAAATATAGCAGAATATTCTCTTCAAAATTACTCTTTAAAAATCGTAGCCGATGGGAAGCATAGTTATGTATGGGGTGGCTTTCCTTGGATAACTCAATCCAGGAGTAAGCAATTAAAAAATTAGCCATATTTGTCCTACCATGCAATCACTTCATCTAACACCTTCGCCGTTTCTTTGTGGTTATGGTTTAACAAGTTCATGCTTGATACAAGGGGGCAAATGCTGATAGCTCAAAATTTGGGTAACGGTATGTGGTGTTCGCACCTGCTAAACTAAACGGCATCTCCCAACCCGGTGACGGATAATGAAAGACTCCCATTCAACTAAAGCAATCCTCTATGCCTTTGTCGCCAATCTTGGCATTGCCGCCGCGAAGTCCGGAGCGGCTGTCTGGACCGGCTCGGGTTCTTTGCTGGCCGAAGCGATACACTCTTTTGCCGATTGCGGCAATCAGGTGCTGTTGCTGGTCGGCATGAGGCGCTCGGAAAAAGAGGCGACGCGTAAACATCCGATGGGATTCGGACGCGAATCCTATATCTGGTCCATGATGGTGGCGATCATCCTGTTTTCGGTCGGCGGACTGTTTTCGATTTATGAAGGCTGGTCGCGCTATACCAATCCGCATGAGGTCGAAAACGGAGGGATCGCCTTGTTCATTCTGCTGATTGCGATTGGCCTGGAAACTTTTTCCCTGAAAGGCGCCTTGGCGGCGATGGCGGCGGAAAAAGGCGAGCGTTCATTGTGGCAATGGTTTCTGGAAACGCACTCGTCCGAACTGATGGTGGTGACAGGGGAAGATATAGCGGCGCTCGCAGGGCTGGTCATCGCCCTAGTGATGCTGGGCCTGACGATGATCACCGGCAACACCGCCTATGACGCGGCCGGTTCGATGCTGATCGGCTTGTTACTGGTTGTGGTCGCAGGCGTCGTCGGCAGGGAAGTACATTCCCTGCTGATCGGCGAAGCGGTCGAAGAGGTTCAGGATAACGTTGAACAGTATCTCAACAATCAATCCTGTGTGCGGCGAGTGCTCAATCTATGGGCGATCAATCACGGCAATGCGGTTATGCTGACCATTAAAGCCGAACTCAGTCCCAACATGATTGTCAGTGAGGCGGTTCAACAAATCAACCGCATGGAACAAGAGATCAAGCAAAATCATTCCCGTGTCCGTTGGATATTTTTTGAGATTGATGATGCGGATTAAGGTAGTGCATTTCCGTTGGTCGCAGGCATTCGTGAAGTTTGGAGTACCGTTTATTATTTTCCAGCACCCTGTATTCTTATCAATTCAAAGTGAGCGGCCTCAATCAGGCAGAGAGGTAATGCGGGAAAGGGGATTAGGCTATGAGCCGATTTTTAATCGATCGGATCGAACCGACGGCGGCTCCGTCCGGTCTCATCAAACACGCAATCGGCTTGAGATAGCTGCGGTAAATTGTCCTCGTTCAGGCCAGCCACGCGTTTAGCTTCGGGCTGTTTTTCTGGATGAGACGGTAGGATTGGCCTCTTTCTATAAGGGCGACACGACTATTGATTGGAGGGGAAGTCAGATGAAATCAAGTGTTGGAAGATGGGCTGTATTTGTTCTGCTGAGTATTCTTACGGTCGGTTGCTCGAGCATACGTGCGAGGACTGATATTCTTGACGATAAGGGATGGACGATCTATCCCGGCGTTCAGCAAGATGTACAAGAAATGGGGAAGCTGGCAAGAGGCGAGCCTCTGAAATCTTCCGGCGACGAACGTTCGAAACAAGGTTGGATCAAGGGAATGATAGCCACCCTCCTTGTGTTAGACCTGCCTTTCTCTACCGTTTTCGATACGGTCGTAGCGCCCTATGATCTGTATCGCATTTACAATCCGCAGGAATTCGAAGACGTCTGCGTATCGCCGTGCCCCAAGTCGGATCAGACGGAGGAAGAGTAGATGCCAGCGTGCAAGTCAGGCTTTGATTGCATAGATGGATTGATAAAAGTTTGGCGTGTTTTTGGAGCTCACAGGCTCGGCCCGCTTCAGAGTCGGCGGCTTCAATGCATTATTCTATAACGCCTCGAAGCCGCCCATGGAGATTTAAATGAACTACTTACAGATACTCTTCATATCATGGACGATCAGCCTAAACGCCTGTTCCAGTGTGTATTACAGCGGCCTGGAAAAAATAGGAATCCCCAAGCGAGAAGTGATGGTCTATCGGGTTGAAAAGGCGCGCGATACCCAGCAGGAAACGAAAGAACAATTCAAATCTGCATTGGAACAGTTTACCGCTGTCACCCATTTCAAGGGCGGTGATCTGGAGGCGATTTATAACAAGCTGAACCGCGAGTATGAGGCCAGTGTTGATAAAGCGGATGAGGTCAAGCAACGGATCAGGGATATCGAGGACGTATCAGAAGCCTTGTTCAGTGAATGGGAAAATGAAATAACCCAATACAGCAATGCTTCTCTCAAGCGCGGCAGTCAAAATAAGCTCAACGAAACAAAAATCCAATATCAACAATTGATTAGGGTCATGAAGGGCGCCGAATCAAAAATCAATCCTATTCTGGTGGTTTTCAAAGATCAAGTGATGTTTATGAAGCATAATCTTAACGCCCAAGCCATTGCCTCTCTGAAAACTGAATTGGGCTCAATAAAAACTGATGTTTCAAACCTGATTGCTGCTATGGAAAAGTCCATTAATGAAGCCAATGCCTTTATCAAAACGATGGGAAAGTAATCCCCCCCATTTTTTGATACCGTGACTTGAAGCGCTCTCAACTCACTTTTTTAGATTCAATGGGGAGTAGTGCCGCCTAATAGTTGGTTCAAAAAGGTTACCCTATTTATATATGTGAACCTTCTCATGATATCTTGACCATTCGCTGAGGCGCTGATCCAGCCTTTGGCCTTGATGGTAGCTTTTCTAGGCACCAGCTTGTTCTTGGGTATTTTCGGTTGGGATAGGATAAAGCGTATTTCCGAGAAGTTGACACCGTCAATAGATATGCCTTTTTCAGTTGCTATTTCCTCAAGCCGATTCGTCCACATGCGCATAAATTCTGACTGGCCCCCAGCATCCAAATCTAAAAATAGCTTCTTTCCTTTGATGAGCTTCCAATGACCGGTATAAACATAGGTTTGTGGCGATTCCACTTCGGTAAGCGTAAAGGTTCCATCGTCATTGAATATCATCGTCGAATCGTTCGCGCCTGACCTGGAACCGAGCCGTCTGACCGTCATTTTTGCCTTGCTGTAGGTGCTCCACAAGGTGCCAAAAAGAGCGTTGGCACCAATTTTCACGGAAGTTCCGTTGTCGTGCCGTACGAGCATCACGCCAGTTGCTGGGTCGAAAGTCCAGCCTGGCTGCGCCAAGTCCGAGCGTTGGCTGAGCAGTTGGGCGCCAACCAACACGCTGGATGGCACAAAGGCAACCCGTAATACTTCAGTTGATGCGGCGTCTGCGGTGACATAGTCGACACCCGCGGGACTGTAGGAAACCGATTTCACTATCGACGACGAACCGGTGATATGCGTTTCGCCGGTTGGCGCCCATTCGGGAATAGCATGCAGACCTGTCATAAAGTGGCGGATGTAGTCGCCGTACCCATCCGTGAACCACTGGTTGTTCACGGTCGGACCATCTATGACGATGCCGTTAGACCTTGCCATATAGGTAGCCCAGTTGAAGGCTCGGTAGGCTTTCTCCTTGGCAACCACATCGCCCGTTCGCGCATAAAGCATGGCGTTGATGGACGCGTATCGGGAGGTATGACTGCCCATCACATGCGGGAATGCATTCTGCTCCTTGATGGCGTTGGCCCCATATTGAGGGGCTGCGAAGTTTTTCTCGACCCATGCAATCAGCCCTCGGACATGCGTTTCCCAATTGGCGTCGTTTTCTGGATGTTCCATGAGGTAACGGGCCAGCATCATCGGATTCAGTTGGTTGATGTTGCCGAGATCTGTTTGAATCGGGACGTCTTCGAAATAGTTGGCCCATACGTTATTTTGCATCGGATAGGTCATCATCCATGTCCACACGCTCTGGCGCGCATTCTGATAATCGGCCGTATTGCCTAACTTTAGCCGAATCAGTTCGTCGAAAAGCTCAATCGAACTGACCACATGAGCGCAGTAATCCTCCCTGATTTGTCCGGTTTGGGCATGGACGCGAAACGGCCATGGCGACTGACTGGAATTACCGGTCCGTACCTTGCTTGCTAGTACATCGGCCGCATGAATGGCGGCATCCAGATACCGAGAATTCCCGCTGAATTTATACAGCAGTAACCAGCCATAACCCAGTTCACCAATTTTGTCCGGTTCGAGGTAATAGCGGCCGTCACCACTCCCTGAGTCATCACCGTAGGTGGCCCCTTGATAGAGCAGAGAGCCGGCATCGCCGCTGGCGTAGGGTACACCGCCCCAAACCCATGCGGATGGAGTCATGCCATTATCCAAGTGATGAGTGGCCAATTCCTCAACCTTCTGCATGACTGCAATATCACCGGAATACGCATAGTATTTCAACGCCGATTCTATCAGCATGGCGTATAGTCCGGCCGGATTGTGCGGCCAGTCCGCCACCTGTTGGGTATCTGGTGACAGATAACTTTGGCTGAAGTAGGCGGACTCCCCTGTAGCAGGGTCATTGGGGACCCGGTTAAGGAAGTAGTCCCAGGCATTGGCGACCACCTCTCCATATCCGTCCGCCGGTTTAGGCGTCCACGGTATAATCTGATTGTTACTGTCCAAGACGACAGTGTGGCCGTTCAATGTATCGGCTTTTGCTATTCCCCCAGAATTTAACCCGGGGAGGAGAAATTGAAGTATCCCGAGTATTACGGTGGCACTCCATACCCGGCTCAGGCGTCGCAACCATAACTGACTTCTGGATAGCAGCTTCGTACAGTGTGGATTCGCTAACGTGCAATCGGAATTGTTCATAACCGCTCCTTATTGTCTAATTGTTAAATTTCGTTGCGATAACTTGTTAAGGCGATATGTTATGTTTCGCACGACCCTGTGGATGAATATTTGCAGGTTGGCGGTGAGGTGCGAAGCCCAAAATTTGATGTGCTTAATTGTTGGACTTCCTTACATCAGTACCAACCTACAAAACCCCATATATGGGATGTTGAACGTGCAGACATCATCTCGGCACGACTTCCACGGCAGAGAGATTCCATCGATCAGCGGTTGGCGCAAGAGCGTTGATGGTAACTGTCGTATTCGCCTCTGCAATCCTAGTAAGCGATCGTTGTACCCAGAACGTGTCGTCCATGCCTGTATCTACCCATTGGTGCATCATAGTCTGGGCAGTGCCTAAGGTGTGGTCGATGGCGTTGTCCCAATCGTTACCAACTCCGAACACCCAGGCATTGGTCTTCGTGGTGGTCAAATAGACACTGGGTGCTCCTGAAGGAGAGGATGCTCCAGCGCTTGTGCCGACTCCGCCTGCACCGGATATGGATACAACCGTTAGCGACTGGTCGTACTCCTCGTTTGATTGAACGGATTGTACAGATACATTGGAAAGTCCCGTGTTGGCGTACGCACTCCAAACCTCCGATGTGCCGGCCTCGGTATTCGTCCGTCGAACCAGTGTCCAGTTAAGGCCAGCTCCACTGACCGTCGCTGTCTGTCCGCCAGTGACTGCGGGCCCGTCTGAAGCGACAAACGCCAGCAACAACGCATTGGGTTCCGAGGTGCTAAACAAAGGGGTGACGACGGCACCTTGACCGTCCCTCGAAACCACTTGGTCGATGTTGATGCCTGTCGACGTTGCCGGCGCATTAGAGCCCGAGGGTAAGGCTAGGCTTTTCGAAAAAGTCACGTCGACCCAGTAGTTGCTCGAACGCCAAGTCTTAACCGGGAACGCGCTTGGACCATAACTATAGACACCGTTACCTCCATTTTCACCATCCCGAAGCATATGAAGGGGCGCATTATCGGTTCCGTTCTCAGCAAAATACCCGGTATCCGCTGCATAATGTCCATTGGGAGCATAATAGGACGCCACGTAGACAGTGTTAGCGGAGATTGCTACAGGCGTTGAGAAGCGCGCCTGCTGCCAACCCGAGGCAGTTTCACTACTGAAAATCGCGGTCGCAATAAGGTTTCCGTCACTGGTCCATAAATTCCCAATGTGGGTGCCATTGTTAGCATTGCCGCCCTTGTAAAACCGGATGCCGGTGACGAAACCATTCACGTCCGACTTGAACTTTACCCCCAGTTCAACAGAAGATGCATCCGCATGAATTGAATCTTGCGGCACCGACGTTAAGGTCCAGACACTGCTCTCGCTTGCCCCATCCTCGTAGGTATCTCCTCCCCCAGAGAGACCATCACTATTAGCCGCATTAATTTTCACGGACGTTCCGTCGTCATGCCGTACGCGCATGACGCCAGTTGCCTGGTCGAAAGTCCAGCCTGGCTGCGCCAAGTCCGAGCGTTGGCTGAGCAGTTGGGCGCCAACCAACACGCTGGATGGCACAAAGGCAACCCGTAATACTTCAGTTGATGCGGCGTCTGCGGTGACATAGTCGACACCCGCGGGACTGTAGGAAACCGATTTCACTATCGACGACGAACCGGTGATATGCGTTTCGCCGGTTGGCGCCCATTCGGGAATAGCATGCAGACCTGTCATAAAGTGGCGGATGTAGTCGCCGTACCCATCCGTGAACCACTGGTTGTTCACGGTCGGACCATCTATGACGATGCCGTTAGACCTTGCCATATAGGTAGCCCAGTTGAAGGCTCGGTAGGCTTTCTCCTTGGCAACCACATCGCCCGTTCGCGCATAAAGCATGGCGTTGATGGACGCGTATCGGGAGGTATGACTGCCCATCACATGCGGGAATGCATTCTGCTCCTTGATGGCGTTGGCCCCATATTGAGGGGCTGCGAAGTTTTTCTCGACCCATGCAATCAGCCCTCGGACATGCGTTTCCCAATTGGCGTCGTTTTCTGGATGTTCCATGAGGTAACGGGCCAGCATCATCGGATTCAGTTGGTTGATGTTGCCGAGATCTGTTTGAATCGGGACGTCTTCGAAATAGTTGGCCCATACGTTATTTTGCATCGGATAGGTCATCATCCATGTCCACACGCTCTGGCGCGCATTCTGATAATCGGCCGTATTGCCTAACTTTAGCCGAATCAGTTCGTCGAAAAGCTCAATCGAACTGACCACATGAGCGCAGTAATCCTCCCTGATTTGTCCGGTTTGGGCATGGACGCGAAACGGCCATGGCGACTGACTGGAATTACCGGTCCGTACCTTGCTTGCTAGTACATCGGCCGCATGAATGGCGGCATCCAGATACCGAGAATTCCCGCTGAATTTATACAGCAGTAACCAGCCATAACCCAGTTCACCAATTTTGTCCGGTTCGAGGTAATAGCGGCCGTCACCACTCCCTGAGTCATCACCGTAGGTGGCCCCTTGATAGAGCAGAGAGCCGGCATCGCCGCTGGCGTAGGGTACACCGCCCCAAACCCATGCGGATGGAGTCATGCCATTATCCAAGTGATGAGTGGCCAATTCCTCAACCTTCTGCATGACTGCAATATCACCGGAATACGCATAGTATTTCAACGCCGATTCTATCAGCATGGCGTATAGTCCGGCCGGATTGTGCGGCCAGTCCGCCACCTGTTGGGTATCTGGTGACAGATAACTTTGGCTGAAGTAGGCGGACTCCCCTGTAGCAGGGTCATTGGGGACCCGGTTAAGGAAGTAGTCCCAGGCATTGGCGACAACCTCACCATAGCCGGCTGTAGGATTGGGCATCCACGGTATAATCTGATTGTTACTATCCAAGACGATAGCGTGATCGTTCAACGTATCGGCTTTTGCTACTCCCGCAGAATTTAACCCGGGGAGGAGAAATTGAAGTATCCCAAGTATTACGGCGGCACTCCATACCCGGCTCAGGCGTCGCAACCATATCTGACCTCCGGATAGCAGCTTCGTGCGGTGTGGATTCGCTAACGCGCAATCGGAATTGTTCATAACTGTACCTTATTGCCTAATTGTTTAACTTCGCCGCAATAAAGCGGGTAAATTTTTAGATTATTTCTTTGCCGCCACCGAAAAGGCATCACAAGAAGCAATATCGCCACTTTCCAAGCCTTTGCGCAGCCAATAGGTTTGTTGCTTCCGGAAAAACTGTCCCAGCCTTTTTCAGATTTCGCTGAAACCTCGTCTCAACCCGCCTCCAGGGATTCTTTTACGTCATCCCATTTGTCATTCGCGGTATCGGCAATTTCCATGGCTTTCGCTTCGGTTTGTTCGAGTTTGGGTTCCAATTCATCAATTGCCGCACGAATATCGCTGATCGCTTCCTGAGATTCGTCCATTGCCTTGTTATTAAGTTCAGTAAGTTTGGCTTGTTGTTCATCAATGGAAGATATGTTTTTCGAGTCAGGGTAAGGAAATGCTCCTTCCTTGTGAAAAAGGAAGGAGCTAATCCCAAAGTCAGCAAGTTTTATTTTCTATCTAGTGCAGTGTACGTCTACGAAAGTTGTATTTTGTTTCTTTATAAATGGTTGGGTGACACGAACCGATACTGTCTGGGGTCCGTTTTGCTTGGTTTTTACACCGGCCACATAAACCTCTTGAACCGAGCATCCCGGTTGATCCACAATTTCGATTTGGTGAATACCAACCTCTGGAGCTTCAACGTGTGCCTCATGGTATACCTGTACTTCAGGCGCCCAATACGAATATTTATCATTTCTGGCGCCGAGTGTGTCAGTCCAGGTGATCCCTAGCCCATCCATGATGGCTCCATTTTCGTCATAGAACCTCGTGTCGATTTCATGAGGTGCTCTAGGCCCGACTTTAAAATTGTCGGTCTTGGAATCACTCGGGACAAATCCATGTGTGTTTTGGTCGCAATCGACAATAGATAGGTCGCAGCCGTAGTCTTCTACGGGGGTCAACCAGGCCTTGTATTCGCCGCCATTATTGGGGGTGTCCTCATAGGGGAGGAGCTGGACGGGGACGCTACCTCCGGGGAGGGGGACGGGAGGAACCTTGTGCTCGCACCCGCCAGTCGCCACAACACCTGTGAAAACACCGCCGTCTACTGTAACCCGACGGCATGAAGCAGGATCCGTTGACAACAGGGTCTTTCCTGAAGGATCCGTGACCATAAAGACGTAGGTCCCCTTGTCTAAGCCCTTAGCGTTAGTACCGGCGCCCTTGCCTGGCCCGCCGTTTAGGTAAACAAGTTCTTTGCTAGCGTAAATGTTGAAGTTTACCTCGCTGCCGTCCTCGAGCGATGTCCAAATTGCTTCGGAAAATGCCGGCTGCGCCATGGCAGTCGCCGCGATCACACTCAGCACAGATAAGATTGTCTTTTTTTTCATGGCTAAATCCTCATGTAAATTTGTATGTCACTTTGCCTATTTCTCATATAGTTTTAATTTGTTCACTTCATATTCCCTCCGCCTGTATTCATAGGTTTTTATTTATTATCCAAGCCGATTTTTGGGCTGTGAGTTGCCTCAATGACGGCTAACGGATTCGAGTGAATTCTGTCCTCGGCTTTTCCCCGCTTTCGCATGGCTATGACGTAGGCGCTTGCTAGGTCAGGGTTCGATCAGTTTTTTGCTCGTTAGAAAACCGTGCAGATTGCCTGCGCTGTCTTCGTAGTATCCCACGATGTCACCGCGCGGATTGAGTCCTGTCGCTACCGTTCCCACGGCCCCTTGCAGCACGGCACCGGGTACCTGGATGGCAGTAAAATTGCTTTTGTTCTGCAGAAAACCGGCCTGATTGCCATTGGTGTCCGTAGAATGGCCTACGATTTCACCGCGCGAATTGATTCCGCGAGCGGCGGTCAACGGGGCTTCGGGGACGCCGATGGTGCGGAAAACGTTTTTGCTCAGTAGAAATCCGTGCGTATTGGAAGCGGGGCTGTTGTCCTGGTACTGGCCTACGATTTCGCCTTTGGCATTGATTCCATTCGCCAACGTGGAGGCCGACCCGAGGAAATCGAGGGTAGTAAACTCGCCTTTGCGCAGCAGAAAACCGTGAGTCTTAAAAGGAGGGTAACCGTCCTGGTACTGGCCTACGATATCGCCCCTGGGATTGATCCCATTGGCAAACGTGAAGGTTGAGCCGGGAACGTCGACGGGGGTGAACTCGCCTTTGCTCAGTCGAAAACCGTGGAAGCGGCTGCCGATGTCCAGGTAATGACCGACGATATCCCCTGTTAGGTTGATGCCCGTTGCAAACGTGGAGACCGCACCGGGGAAGTCGATGGGGGCGAACTTGCCTTTGCTGAGCAGAAAACCATGAGAATTGGGCGGGCTGCTGTCCAAGTAATAGCCTACGATGTCGCCTTTGGGGCTGATCCCGATTGCTAGCGTGGCGGTCGCGCCGGGGGCGTCGATGGGGGAGAAACCGTGTTCCTGGGCCTGGCTACTGCGCATAAGGCAAAAGGCTAACAGCAGAGTAAATCCAAGGGGAATGAAGCGTGGCATCGTAATAAAGTGCATGGCGGACTCCCAATTCGGAAACAGGACAGTAGTTCGGCGAAGGTGCATAGGCAGCTGCAGGCGCCTGATCCCGTATCAATAACACGCAGGATGGCTCGCAAATATCTGGAGTCTGGGCGCTGTCGACTTACACCAGGACTAGATGATAGTCGCGAGATTAAAGAATGATCTGTGCGTTGGCGAACTCAGCTGCTGTTAATTTTTCGACTGTGGTTTGCCGAGGAGGGTAAAACGAAGACGAGAGAGGCTTTTGGGTGATTGTTTAGACTAAGTCCGGGGGGCTTTAACAGGTGGGGAATTCGTGCTGGCGACCGGGCAATTAGCGAAAGTGAGCGGTATCAGTTCGGCTGAACCGGTCAATGGGGGGGCAATTTGCAGCTTCGATTTTTCGCGGCATAAAACCTAAGCCTTGGCCCTCTCGAACAATGTTAGCTTAATCTTTTTCTTAGTATACTGGCACGGCCGGTTAAAGTTGTGAGCAAACTGTGATGGGTTTGTTAGCACTCCCTCCATAACACAAATAATAATTTTGAGGGTTTTTCATATGGAACAGAATGTTACTTACGCATTCGGGCCGTTTCGCCTGGAAACAAGAACCCAGTTCCTGTACCATGAAGGCGAGAACGTACGTTTACAGCCTAAGGTTTACCGTTTATTGCTGTATTTTTTGCAGCATCCGGGGCGCCTGATTTCCAGGGAGGAGCTTTTCGAGGGGGTGTGGCGCGGTATGATTGTCGAGGATGCGTCCTTGCGGCAGGCCGTTAACGCCTTGCGCAAGGCCTTGCTCGACGATAGCAAAACGCCGAGTTATATCTTGACCGTTTGCAAACGCGGCTATCGTTTTCTCCCTGAAGTCGCGAACGTCAGCACAGTTCAAACGAAGAGTCTGCCCGACCAGTCAAAAACCGAATATTCCGATACCGGATGGCAATATGATGCCGCATTGGAGCAGTTGCTCGAAGCGTTTGAACAAGCCGCCGTCGGCAACAGGCGCCTAGTTTTTTTGAATGGCGACAGGGGGATAGGTAAAACGGCTTTACTTGAGCGGTTTCTGGCCAAAATCAGTCGTTCCGAGCTGACCATGCTTCGTGCCCGTTGCGTGCAATTAGGCGGAGCCGCAGAACCCTTTCTGCCCTTGTTGGAAGCCTTGGAGCGTCGGTGTCAGGAGCCTTCTGGCAAGCGGATGATCGAATCCCTGCATCGGGTTGCGCCAACCTGGCTTTATCAAATGTTGAATATGCTTGAGCCAGAGGAAATCGCCGCACTGCAGCCGAAAGTTTCGCAGCTCAGTACCGGTCGCATGTTGCGCGAAGGAGCCGATTTCTTTGAAAAACTGGGGAGCGATCAGCCTTTAATCCTGATCCTGGATAATTCGCACTGGAGCGACGAGTTCACCCTGGATTTGCTGAATTTTTTGGTGTCCAGATGCTCGCCTACGCGGTTGCTGATGATACTCAGCTTCCGGTCGAGCGAAAACTGCGCCGGTACCCGGCGGCTTGAAGAGATGCGCGAGGAATTGAGGCATCGGGGATTGTGTCAGGAATTGTCATTACATAGGTTGCAGTAAGGCGGGTCTGTGCTCGAATTTATCGCGGAGCTGACTCGAAAGCTGGATTCGCCGAAGGACAATCCACTAAGGGAGGGTTATGACCTAACGGCGGTATCGGCCGGGTAGGCAAGCTTGATGAGTAAGAGCCTTAGTTCTCGGGATGAGTTGACAAAATCAACCATAATTTATGGCAGGATTTTATTAGGCTTGGAAAACAGTCTGCGGCCGCATTTGCGGCCGCAGATCGTAAAGTCAATTAGTTGAGGACTTTTACGTTTTCCGCTTGCGGGCCTTTAGGGCCGCGGGTAACGGTAAATTCAACTTTTTGGCCTTCATCCAGGCTTTTGTAGCCGCCTGCATTGACGATGCTTCTGAAGTGAACGAAAACATCGGGGCCTGAACTTTGTTCGATGAAACCGAAGCCTTTTTCAGAGTTAAACCATTTGACGGTGCCAGTAGTAATTGTAGACATAGTAAGTCCTGTATAAATAGATATTGATTTTAAGCCTTAATAAGGCTGGGTCTAGCTGGTAAAATTGGAACTTACTAAATGAAAAACAGTACGAGAAACTACGAGAGAAACGTCGAAATGGTAAACAGAGGGTAAATCTTCTTTTCAAGCTGGGGCTAGTATCTGCTTATTATTTCACGATGTCAAACACTATTTTGCAATCGCATGGGAGCGAAGCGGGGAGGGGCGCCGACAAGAAGGCAAATAGATTGAAAAGGTCTCCCTGTTAGTCCATGTTGACTAACAGGGAGACGCCACTTTTTAGAGACAACATCAATGACCAGGCTTTCCCTCGTAATCGTCACGGCCAAAGAATCCTGAGTCAGCCGAGTCTTTCACCAAAAGCGAATATAAATTACGTGCCGAAGCGACGGTAGGTCCCCCCTTATAGATGGCTAAACCCTTCGTCGCCGGGTCTTTATGCTCGTGGATAATCGCATCGGCGACAGCCAGACCCAGGCTTTGTCCCTGATAATTGTCGATGCCGAAATGGACGCCCAGGTAAATTCGGCTCTGGCCGTTTTCTAACTGAAGCTCGGAGAATGTCGAAACATCGCGCGTGGTTCCGTCCTGGCCGCCAATGGGAGTTTGCAGCTGACCGGTGCCATTATTGGTGCCAATCAGCCAAGGCAGAGTGGTCAAGGCCACCGGCGTATTGTCCGGAACGATTTTATCGGAACGGAAAAATGCCCGGAGTATCTCCGTGCCAGCCGCGACGGTGGCGCTATGGCCGCTGGTACTGGATGGATGGGATGGCGTCGTCGCCAACGGTTTCCAAATATAGTCGGCTACCGCGCCTGAGGCATCGGCGTTGATCGCGGTGATCGGGCGCCAGAAAACCAGATCGTATTTCGACTGCCAGGCGGCAATGCGGGCATCGGCCAAAGCATTATCCAACGCGGCGAACAATTTAGCGTTCTGATCCAGCGTTAAATTGCGTACTGCCGAGGCGGTCCTTGCCGCCTCGTTGACGAACACTTCCGCATCCGATTTGTAATATAAAGCCTGGAGCAGTTGGTCACTGCTGCGGTTCCCCGGATGCGCGGAATCCTGGCCGTGGGTCTTTACGAAATCCACCTCCTGCGTGTATTCGGCACTGCCGACTTTCAGCGAAGGCGGGACGGCCGCAACCAGTTGCTGTTTTTTCAGGGTACTCAAGCTAAACGGCGTGACGTTTTTCCAATTGAAGTCAATGGCCGCCGCCGGCTGTATCGCGCCTTCCACAAATCCGGTAGGCGCGCCTATGATCGGATCAATGTCGCCGGCTGTGCCGTTACTCGGCCGCCATAATCCAACACCCGGATTGCCCGTGGCATTCGGCGCGACGGCGCCGCTTCCGTTGACAAAGAGATTGGTCGAGGGGGTATAGGTTGTCCTGATCGCCGCGTTGTCATCCTGTCTGGCGCTCAATGCGGCGGCGGCCGCCTGATGTCCTGCCGCGATACCGGGATCGCTAGCGTTAACCCCCGTTAGATCGCTTTCTAACTGATCATGCAACCACTGGCGGGTTGCGGCCCAGGCATCATTGTTTGGTAAGGCGCCGACCAGTACGTCATAGGCCGCTTGCGCTGCCGCAGCCGATGCTGAATGCGCAGTCAAACCGCTGGGAGCAGTGCTTTCCTGAGAGTAATAGCCCTTGCGGCTAAAATGATCGACCGCATTGACCGCGTCGAAGACCGCCCTGGCTTCTATCGCATGAAGGCGTGTGGCAACATTCGAGTTGAGGGCGATGCTCTTGTTTCCGTCCGAAAGGGAGGTTGCGCCTTTGGTCGCCAGAAGGGTGTATTCATTCCAGTCGGTCACCGCGTCGGCAAAAGTCTGCGTTGCCGATAGGGTGGCCGCGACAGCCAAAGCGATCCGGGAATAAGTTTTTGGGGAGGCTAAAGTGTTCATGATATGTCCTTATTGAGTGAATGGAGTCAGTTGCCTCTAGCGTCGCGCCAGGAGGACGGGCTGCTTGTCATGTCAAACGACCCGCACCGCAAGCACCCCTTGGATCGAACCGATTCGGGCAAGCAGGGGAGGCGGAATGTGAGCGTTGATATCGATCAGCGAATAGGCGTAATCGCCGCGGGACTTGTTCAAGAAGTCAACGATATTGATCTTGTGCTCGGCCAGAATGCCGGTAATCTGGCTGACCATACCGGGTACGTTTTCGTTGGCGATCGCCAGCCGCAAGCCTTCGGTGCGGGGCAGGTGAACGTCAGGAAAATTCACCGAACGGCGAATGTTGCCGTTCTCCAGGAAATCGCGCACCTGTTCCGAAACCATCGCCGCGCAGTTGTCCTCGGCTTCGGCGGTGGAAGCGCCGAGATGCGGTAAAACGATCGTGCGCGGGTGATTCAACAAGGCCCGCGAAGGAAAATCCGAAACATAAGCATGAAGCGTGCCGGATTCCAGCGCGGCCAAAACGGCGCTTTCATCGACGATGGCGGCACGGGAGAAATTCAATAAAGTCGCTTTCGGCTTTATCTTGGCGAGGCGCGCCGCGTTGATCAAATGACGGGTATGATCGTTCAGCGGCACGTGCAGGGTTACGAAATCGGCGCGCGCCAACAGTTCGTCCAGGCTGCCGGCGGCAATCGCATCCGACGATAACTGCCAGGCGCTTTCGACCGTTAATTGCGGATCGAAGCCGATGACTTTCAAGCCGAGCGCTGCCGCGGCATTGCTGACTTTGACGCCGATGGCGCCCAGTCCCACGACTCCCAAGGTCTTGCCGGCCAGCTCAAAGCCGGAGAAGCGTTTCTTGCCTTGTTCGACCAGCGATTCAAGTTCGTCCCCGTCGCCTTCGAGATTTTTGGTGAAATGCCAGGCATCGGGAATATTGCGCGCCGCCAACAACAGGCCCGCGATGACCAATTCAGTCACCGCATTCGCATTGGCGCCCGGCGCATTGAATACGGGAATGCCGCGCTTGGAGTATTCGGAAACAGGAATATTGTTAACGCCGGTGCCGGCTCGGCCCACTGCTTTGACCGTTTCGGGAATGACGACATCATGCAAATCGTGAGAGCGTAGCAGGATCGCATCGGGGCGATCGACTCCCGGCCCGATTTCAAAGCGTCCGGATGGAAATTTTTCCAGGCCGGTGCGGGATAGCGTGTTATAAGTTTTGATCTTGAAGAGAGGGAAATTCTGTGTCATCTGGTTTTTTTTACTATGTATGTTTAATGAGGGTCCCGGCGCGATTCGGCTAAGCGCGTTACTGCTGCGGTGTCGGCAGTCCGTTTTGATCGAACAGTCCTTCAAACAAGACCGAACTCAAATAGCGTTCACCCGAATCCGGCAACACCACCACAATCGTTTTACCTTGATTTTGGGGCTGCTTGGCTTGACGAACCGCCACCGCCACTGCAGCACCACTTGATATTCCGGAGAGGATGCCTTCTTCTCTTGCCAATCGCCGCGCATAGTCAATCGCCTCTTCATTGGTCACTTGTCCGATTTCGTCAATCAGCGATAAATCCAGCACGTCGGGCACGAATCCCGCCCCAATGCCCTGTATTTTGTGTGGTCCCGGCTTCAGCTCCTCGCCGGCAAGCCGTTGCGTGAGTACCGGGCTGGCGGCGGGTTCGACCGCGACAGAAAGTATCGGCTTGCCCTGGGTCTGTTTGATATAGCGTGAAACGCCGGTGATGGTGCCGCCGGTTCCGACGCCGGCAACAAAGATGTCGATTTTACCGTCTGTGTCGTGCCAAATTTCAGGCCCCGTGGTTTGTTCATGAATCGCAGGATTCGCGGGGTTTTTAAACTGTTGCAGCAAGACGTAGCGATTAGGGTCGGAAGCGGCGATTTCTTCGGCCTTGGCGATCGCGCCGCTCATGCCGCGCGCCGCCTCGGTCAGCACCAGTTTCGCGCCGTAGGCGATCAATAGTTTTCTGCGCTCCAGGCTCATGCTTTCCGGCATCGTTAGCGTCAGCGGGATGCCTTTGGCGGCCGCAACAAAAGCCAAGGCAATGCCGGTGTTGCCGCTGGTCGGTTCAATCAGCTCCTTGCCGGGCCCCAAAAGCCCGCGTTTTTCGGCATCCTCAACCATCGCGGCGCCGATGCGGCATTTAACGGAATAGGCGGGATTGCGCCCTTCGATTTTGGCGAGAATGGTCGCGTTAGCGTAAACGCTAATTCGATTCAGCTTTACCAGAGGCGTGTGGCCAATAGACTTGGCGTTATCTTCAAACCAATGCGGCATCTTGTTTCCTAATGATTGAATGAATATTTTTAAGTTGTTTCTGGCGGGGGTCAGCTCATAACCTTGAGCTAAGGTTAATCGGGATGACCTATAAATTGAAACGATATTATTGGGTATGTATATCAAATAATAAGATGAGAACCGCAGGGCGGTTCTGTGCCTGCTGAGGCAAGGTTGAGGGCAGGCCCGATCAGGATGCCTTGTATGCGCGGAGGGTAAAGGCTGAAATGCTATTGGAGAAAGATAGGCTTTTTCGGGGGCGCTGATGATGGGTCAACCCGGACGTATCGCCAATAAATAGAGGCCCAGACCGACCATGACGATGCCGCTGACCAGCTTGAGCCAGCGGCCTTCGTTTTCCTGAAGCCGCCGTTGGCTGAGCGTGAATATGCCGATGCCGAGCACGACCGCATCGTCAAACATATAGGCCGCGTTGTACAGCAGCAGGTAGCCGTAGTAACTCAAACCGTCCAGGTGCTGCAAGGTCAGGATGCGGGTATAAAGCGCCGGAAAACCCGAGGTGCAGAGAAACTCGACGATCTGCACCAGGACGGCCAGAACCACGGCGCCGAGCATCGCGCCGAGCAGATTTTCGGCTTGCAGGATATGGCGGATTTGCGTATAGATGCCGGGTTTTGATCTTTGCGGTATCGACAGAGAAATCCCGCGTCCGTAGGCCAGGAAGTCCTTGATATGAATTGTGCCGGCGGCTATCGCCATGGCCGCGATGAGGGTTTCCGAGCTGCGTGATAGCCCGACGAGCAGAAACAGGTTCAGCCAGGCCGCCATGAAGGCCAGATAGGCGACTCCTTCCACCGCGATAAAGGTCCCTGCAACCGCGAGCATGCGCCAGCGGTTTTGCATCGGCGCCAACAGCGAGATCATCAGGATCAATACCCACATCGAACAGGGGTTCAATCCGTCGAGCAGGCCCATCGCCAGCGTAAACAGCGGCAGGCCGATCTGTTCGAGCGACAGGGTATGGCCGAACAGCGAGACTTCGAAACTTTCCGGCTCCGAAGGAGCGGTGGTCTCTCCTTCGCAACTTAGGCTTTGATCGGCGCTACAGCTATCCGGGGCGGATGGGGAGGCTTTTGGGGTCTGCTGAGCCTGAGCCAGCGCAGCCCTGATCCGCCGTCCTGTGTCAGCCTCTTCCGCAAAGCCGACGATCAACTGTCCATTGATATAAAAGGCCGGCACGCTTAATTGCTTGAGACCCTCAGCGTTTGATAGTTGCCGCAAGCGTTCAAGTGCGAGGGCGTCCTGGCCGACATCGCGTATCGATAACCGCACCTCCGGGCGCTCGGCAGACAAGACGGACAGGAAGGCTTCGGCCTTCTCGCAATGCGGGCAGCCTGTGCGCACGAAGGCTTCGATATCGATGGCCGCCTGAATCGTATCGGAAGAAGCCTGGGTTACAGATGCCTTCGATGGGGACTCGGCGGCAGCGAGGCCTGCATTACCTATCAGTAATATCAGCAGTAAGGCCAGGATGTTACTCTTCGGCACGTCATACAGAGATTGGAGGGCTTTCATTCGAGTTCTTGATTGATGCGGCAAGGCTTTTATTATAAGGCGCACTACCAGGAATCTCGTTGATGCAGCGAATTTCTTCCTGTCGAAGGAAGATAAGGATGGGGTTGCCGGGAGGGTCAAGAGATATGCGTGAAGTTCTTTAATCGCTAACCATCGGGATTTTGCCGCTAACACCTTGGGGAGTGGTTGAGGGTGTGCCTGGTAACAATCAAGATCAGTTGACTTAGGTTTTAGAAATACAAGCTGGGCCGCAAACGCGGCCGCAGCTTGCAAAGAAAACTTAGATGGCTCTTACGTTTTCAGCTTGGGGGCCTTTGGGGCCTTGCGAAACGGTAAATTGCACACTTTGGCCTTCGTCAAGCGATTTGTAGCCGCTTGATTCGATGTTTCTGAAGTGAACGAAAACATCAGGGCCTGATTTCTGTTCGATAAAGCCGAAGCCTTTTTCAGAGTTAAACCATTTAACGGTGCCGGTAGTTATTGTAGACATGATAAGTCCTAGTAGATAATGAGTATAAAGCCTTAGAAAGGCGAGTCAAGCTGGTAAAGTTGTAAATTACTTAATGAAAAACAGGACGAGCAGCTACAGGAGAGACATCGAAATGGTAAACAGAGGGTAAATCTTCTTTTCAAGCTGGCGGTAGTATGAGCTTCCTCTATTGTATTGTCAAGGTATATGTTGCAATACGATATTAAGGCAGACAAATTTCCTTTTAAAAAAATTCGGAGGGCAATCATGAAAACCTTGTTATTTTTGCTGGTATTACTGGCCTCGCCCCCCGTAGCGGCCAAAGCCGCAAACAACGCCTATACGGCCGATCAGATCGAGATTCAGCGTCTGGCGGTCGCGGCCTGGATGGCGCACGCAGACAAGCAGGATCAAGAAGCGGAACGGCTGATGCGCGCCTCGGCGGATTTGGAGGATGCCACCGAAAAGGACAATGTCACGCCTGGAGCGATCATCCCGGCCCGCGAACTGTTGGGCGATTTGCTGCTGGATATGCGGAAGCCGAAGCAGGCTTTGAAAGAATATAAGGCTTCACTGCAACGAACGCCGAACCGGATGCATGGTTTGCAGGGCGCGGAAAAGGCGGCTCAGGCCGGATAATGATCGATGATCGCGAACGCCCGGTCGATCTGCTCCAGGCCGTTATAAAAATGCGGCGAAAAACGGATGCCGGCGCCGCGTAGCGCGCAGATCACCTTTTGCTGCATCAGATACGGATAAAGCGCCGGGTTCGGAATCTTTTTATGCCGGAACACTACGATGCCGGACTTCAACTGCGACGGGGTAGGAGAAAGCAGTTCCAGTTCGGCATGCTGTTCGATGCGCTGCCGGAGGTAATCGATCCTTTCGAACAGCGCGGCTTCGACCGTCTCCATGCCGGTGTCGAGCAGCAGCGACAGGCTGGCCGATAAGGCATGAATCCCGAGCATGTTCGGGCTGCCGCATTCGAAGCGGCGGGCGCCCGGATGCATTTCCCAGGGTTTGTTCTCGTAGTTGTGCGTGTCCTTCATCATGTGCCAGCCGAACTGCGTCAGCTTGAGCCTGTCCCGGGCTTCCGGCGTCGTATAGAAAACGCCGAGCCCTTCCGGGCCGAACATCCATTTATGGCCGTCGGCCATCACGAAATCGGCCTGGCAGGCCTGCACGTCGAAACGCACCGCGCCGATGCTTTGAATCGCATCGACACAGAACAGGATGCGGCGCTGCTTGCAGAAGGCGCCGATCCGTTCGATGTCGAGCCTGAGGCCGGTCGCGAACTGTATCGAACTGATCGTCAGCAGACGCGTATTACGGTCGACCAGCGCAAACAACGCGTCTTCGGGCGATGCGGCGGCATGGAGATCGGCCTGGCGCAGTTCGACGCCCTGTGCGGCGAGCGATTCCCAGGGCAGGCGGTTCGACGGAAATTCTTCGTTGCTGGTCACGATGTTGTCGCCGGTCCGCCAGTCCAGGCCATAGGCGACGAAAGACAGCGCCTCCGAGGTATTCTTGACCAGCGCGATGTCGTCCGGGCTTGGCGCATTGATCAATGCCTTGAGCTGTGCGCGCAGCAGCGATTCCTTTTTGAGCCAGTCCGGATAAAACGCCGCGCCGTAGGTGCAATTTTGCTCGGCAAACTCGGCCACCGCCCGGCGCGTTCTTTCAGGCCAGGGCGCGACCGCGGCATGATTCAAATAAATCAGGTCTTCGGCTAAGGGAAATTCGGGATGTTTATTGGGCATCGCTTTCTCGTTCGATGATTTGTACGCGCTGGGTAATTCCGCACACCAGCGTATAAGGGATCGTGTCCGCACAGTGCGCGATTTCCTCGATCGGCAACGCCTCGTTCCATAAGGTGACCGGGTCGCCCGGTTTCGCGTCCGGCTGCGAGGCCAGATCGACCGTGATCATGTCCATCGACACCCGGCCGATCAGCGGCACGCGGCGGCCGTTCACCAGCACCGGCGTGCCGGCTTTCGCATAGCGCGGATAACCGTCGCCGTAACCGACCGCGACCACGCCAAGGAGCGTCTCTTCGGGACAGCGCCAGGTGCCGCTGTAGCCGACCGTCTCGCCCTGGTGCACAGGCTTCACCGCGATCAACTGCGAATACAGGCCCATCACCGGCTTGAGGCCGAGCTCCCTGCCGGTCAGCTCAGGAAACGGCGAGATGCCGTAGAGCATCACTCCGGGCCGCACCCAGTCGGCCAAGGCTTCCTGCCAGCCCAGAACGCCGGCCGAGTTCGCGATGCTGCGCTCGCCTGGGAAGTTTTCGAGCGTGTCGTTGAACAAGGCGATCTGCTGCGGCGTTTTCGGGTCCGCCTTGTCGTCCGCATTGGCCAGATGCGTCATGAAGCGGATCGGGCCTGAAATGATCCGGCATTGCCGCAGGCGTTGATAGGCGCCGGCGACATCGGCCGGGCGAAAACCGAGCCGGTTCATGCCGGTGTCGATCTTGAGCCAGACGCCGAGTTTTTCGGTTTCCTCGCGAGCTTCGAGGATTTCGAGCTGCTGATAAGAATGTACGATCGTGTCGAGGCCCTGCTGCAAAAATGCGTCCAGATCCTCGCCGCTCCGGAAACCTTCGAGCACCGTGACCGGCTGAGTGAAGCCGGCTTTCCGCAGCCTGATTCCTTCATCGCCTCTTGCTACCGCGAACGCATCGACGCCGGCCAGCGCGTCGGCGATGCGCAGCAAGCCGTGGCCGTAGCCGTTGGCCTTGATCACCGCCATGATTTTCGCGGCGGGCGCGTGGCGCCTGACGACGGACAGGTTATGCGTGACCGCCTCGGTATTCAGTACAGCATAGGCGGCGGGCGTCATCGGGCGGCGCTCCCTGTCGGAAGATGCGTGAGGCTATTCATAAAAGTCCTGGTCATACTGGCTGCCTGCGTAATTCTCGAAACGGGTAAACTGGCCGAGGAAGGTCAGGCGCACGGTGCCCAAAGGGCCATTACGCTGCTTGCCGATGATCAGTTCGGCGATGCCTTTGTCCGGGCTGTCTTCGTTATAGACTTCGTCGCGATACACGAACATGATCAAGTCGGCGTCCTGCTCGATCGCGCCCGATTCGCGCAGGTCCGACATTACCGGCCGCTTGTTCGGCCGCTGTTCGAGATTACGGTTCAACTGCGACAAAGCGATCACCGGCACATTCAGCTCCTTGGCGAGCGCTTTCAAACCGCGCGAAATGTCCGAGATCTGCTGTACGCGGTTGTCGCCGCTGCTTGGCGACTGCATCAGTTGCAGGTAGTCGAGCACGACCAACCCGAGCGGGCCGTGCTCGCGCACCAGTCGTCGCGCCCGCGAACGCACTTCGGTCGGCGTCAGCGCGGGGGTGTCGTCGATGAATAGCTTGGTCTCGGCCAGCAGGCTCATCGCGGACGTCAGCCGCGGCCAGTCGTCGTCTTCGAGCTTGCCGGACCTGACCTTGTGCTGGTCGATGCGACCCAAGGACGACATCATCCGCATTGCCAGGGCATCGCCCGGCATTTCCATACTGAATACCGCGACCGGCATCCGGCTCTTGATCGCGACATTCTCGGCCATGTTCATCGCTATAGTCGTTTTTCCCATGGAAGGCCTGCCCGCGACGATGATCAAATCGGCCGGTTGCAGGCCGGAGGTCAGGCGGTCGAGTTCGGTGAATCCGGTGCTCGCGCCGGTGATCGATCCTTCCTGCGCGAACATCACCTCGATCCGATCGACCGCCTTGGCGAGCAGCGATTTGATCGGCTGGAAGCCGCTTTGTCCCTTTTGCCGCTGTTCGGCGATCCTGAACACTTCGCGTTCGGCGTTTTCTAGCAGTTCGGCGGTATCGCGGCCTTCGGTATTAAAGGCGGAGTCCGAAATGTCGGTGCCGATGTGAATCAGTTGTCGTAACACCGAGCGGTCGCGGACGATATTCGCATAGCTGACGATGTTCGCGGCGCTCGGCGTGTCCTTCGCGAGCATGCCCAAATAAGCCAGGCCGCCGGCATTGTCGAGTTCGCCGATGGATTCCAAGGCTTCCGAAATCGTGACGACATCGAAAGGAATCTGTTTGTCGGCCAGATTCTCGATCGTTCTGAAAATCAGTCGGTGGTCCTTGCGGTAAAAATCGTCGGCGGTGACCTTGTCCGCGACCGAGTCCCAGGTCTGATTGTCCAGCATCAGACCGCCCAGCACCGATTGCTCGGCCTGGATGGAATTGGGCGGAACTTTTAAAGAATCATGCGCGTAATCGCGCGGAAAGCTAAGGCTGTCAGGCATCTAGTCGGAAGATAAAAGAGTCGGTGATGATTATGAAGGGCAAGCGCCCTTGATTTGATATACTGTTATTTTATCAAAATTCGAGGTAACCCGGTGCGCTGTCAGCCGCATTGGGAAAATTCATTGGGAGTAAAAGATGCTGAATAAAGTTATGTTGATAGGAAGGTTGGGGGTCGATCCTGAAGTTCGCTTCCTGCCGAGCGGCGGTCAGGTCACGACCATTCGCCTGGCCACCAGCCGAAGATGGCGGGATAAACAGACGAATGAACGCAAGGAAGAGACCGAATGGCACCGCGTGGTGTTTTTTAGCCGTCTCGCCGAAATTGCGAGCGAATATCTGAAAAAAGGCAGTCAGGTCTATGTTGAAGGCCGCATCCGGACCCAGAAGTGGCAAGGACAGGACGGACAAGACCGTTACACGACCGAAATCGTCGCGGAAGAAATGCATATGTTAGATAGCCGCAGTGGCGGCACCGCCAGCTTTGGCGGCGATCAACCGCAATCGGGTTATGCGTCTTCGAGCCGGCCGTCGGCTCCAGCAGCAAGATCGGATGCGCCGACGTCTTCGGGCTCGATGCCGCCGTCTCCGTCTCCATCTAATTACGATGATTTTGACGACGACATTCCGTTCTAGAGGATACCTGAGACTAATGCTATAAGATAAATAAGGGAAAAGGGAGTCTTCCCTTATTTTATATGAAGCATCGATTATTGAAATAATTCAACAGCAGTTTTATCGCTCGATCCGGACAAATAAAATATACGGAATTCATGAACAAAGACCAACTCAAAAAGCTTGAAGCCGATTTGTGGAGCGCGGCAGACAAGCTGCGCGCGAACTCCGACCTAAAATCCAGCGAATACTCGACCCCGGTGCTGGGGCTGATCTTCCTCAAGTTTGCCGACAATAACTATCGCCGCCATGAGGCGGAAATAATTGCCGAATACCAGGAACTTAAAGGCTCCCGCCGCGAGAAGCCGGTTTCGGAAATCGCCATCGAGAAATGCGGCTTCTATTTGCCCGACCATGCGCGTTACGACTACCTGCTGAATCTCCCGGAAGAAAAAGACATCGCCAAGGCGCTCAAGAATGCGATGAAGCTCATTGAGGAATACAAGCCCGAACTCGAAGGCGTGCTGCCCAAGGACGAATATGCCGCGCTGACCCGCACCGACAAGACCCTGCCGCAATCGCTGCTGCGCACCTTCGCCGACATACCCGCCGATGCCACCGGCGACTTGTTCGGGCAGATTTACGAATACTTCCTATCCGAATTCGCCCGCAGCGAAGGCCAGAAAGGCGGCGAATTTTTCACGCCGCGCTCCGTGGTGCGCCTGATGGTCGAGATCATCGAGCCGCACGGAGGCAAAGTGTTTGACCCCGCTTGCGGTTCCGGCGGAATGTTTGTGCAGTCCGCCCAGTTCATCTCCGAACACCGCAAGGAACTGAAAGGCTCGGAGAGCGGCGTGTATGTCTGCGGCCAGGAAAAAACGCGCGACACCGTCAACCTCGCCAAGATGAACCTCGCGGTCAACGGCCTGCGCGGCGAAATCAAGCAGGCCAACACCTACTATGAAGACCCGTACCAGAGTTTTGGCGCATTCGATTACGTGCTCGCCAATCCCCCGTTCAACGTCGACGACGTGAGCCTGTCCAGCGTGGAGAAGGACAAGCGCTTCAACACCTACGGCATCCCGCGCAACAAGTCGAAAGTGAAGAAAGCCGACGAGGGCAAGGAAACCGTGCCCAACGGTAACTACCTCTGGATCAACCTGTTCGCCACTTCGCTCAAAGCGCAAGGCCGCGCCGCGCTGGTCATGGCGAATTCCGCATCCGACGCGCGCCACTCCGAAGCCGACATCCGCCAGACGCTGATCGAGCAAAACCTGATCTACGGCATGCTGACGCTGCCCTCGAACATGTTCTACACCGTCACGCTCCCGGCCACACTGTGGTTCTTCGACAAAGCCAAGACCGACGACAAAATCCTGTTCATCGACGCGCGCAACATCTATACCCAGATAGACCGCGCCCACCGCGAATTCAGCGAAGAACATATCCAGAACATCGCCATCATCAGCCAGTTGCACAAGGGGCGGCGCGAGAAATTCGTCCAGCTCATAGACCGCTATTTTGCGGCTGGCATGCAGCGCCTGGTCGAGAACAAAACCAACGTCGAACCCGTCTCCGCGCAACTGCTCGAAGTGCTTGACGATGCTGCTGGCAAGCAGGCCGTTGGCGAACTGGTGCAGCAATGGGCGGGGCTGGTAAAACTTAAGACCCGCTACGCGCAATATCAAGAAAAGTACGCGGATGAAATGGCCGTGGACAAGAAGAACAAGGCGCAGCAGCAATTGCGCGAGGCGTTCGATCCTTTCTTTGCCGCGTTGCATGAAGGTTTGAAGCATTTGGACAAGGTCGTGCGCCAGCGCGAAAAGCAACAGGCCGAACAGGCGAAGGCCGAAGGTAAACGCGGCACGACCGACCGCAAGACCAATGCGCTTAAGGGCGCACTGGAAGAATTGCACAAGGAAGTGAAGAGCGCAGAAATTTTCTACCAGCACATCCATTGGTTACAGGAACGTTTCCCCAAGGCGGAATATGAAGATGTCACAGGTCTATGTAAACTTGCTACCCACGCAGATTTACAGGAGCAGGACTATTCGCTGAACCCAGGCCGTTACGTCGGTGTGGTGATCGAAGAGGATGGCAAGACGGAGGAAGAATTTATCGCGGAACTTGCCAACTTGAATGACCAATTTGCAGCGTTGAATTCGGAATCGTCAATTTTGGAAAAGGTCATCAATCAAAATCTCAACTTGATTGTGAATGCGTGATATGGGGAGTCGTATTTCACAATTCGATGTTGACAAACTTGGACGCTATACTGATATATTTCCAGGGTTTGCTTTTAAGAGCGAACGCTTCACAGATAATCCAGTGGATGTTGCGCTTGTTAAAGGTGAGAACGTACAGCAGGGTTTTATCGATTGGAGCGCATCTAAATACTGGTCAATCGTAGATGCAGATTCATTCAGCAAGTTTGAGCTTCGTGTCGGCGATATTGTACTGGCAATGGATCGACCTTGGGTTACTGCGGGTTTGAAATGGGCATACATTAAAAAACACGATCCAAGAGCTTTGTTGGTACAGCGTGTTTCAAGGCTGAGGGCTAAGAATGGACTCAATCAAACCTACCTTCGGTGCTTGATTTCGAGTGGTTATTTTTCGGACTACATTCAGCCCATAGTCACGGGCGTAAATGTTCCGCACATCAGCGGAAAACAAATAGGTGACTTCAAGATTCCACTGCCTCCTCCGCCTATTCAGCAGAAGATTGCTGCCATCCTTTCCGTCTACGATGACTTGATCGAGAACAACCATCGGCGCATCGCGCTGTTGGAAAAGATGGCCGAGGAAATCTACCGCGAATGGTTTGTCCGCCTGCGCTTCCCCGGTCATGACAAGGTGAAGGTTATCAAAGGTGTGCCGGATGGCTGGGAGATCAAGAAGTTGGGGGAAATTCTAGAACTTTGCTATGGCAAGGCATTGAACGATGACGACCGAGTGCCCGGTGAGTTTCATGTGTATGGTTCCAGCGGCGTGGTTGGCACACACAACGAAGCACTGGTAAAAACGCCCGGACTTATCGTGGGACGAAAGGGAAATGTTGGCAGCGTATATTGGTCTGAACGCGGGTTCTTTCCCATTGATACGGTGTATTTCGTAAAGTCGGAACTGCCGAACAGCTTTCTTTATTTTCTTCTGCGTTCGATGAACTTTATCAACAATGATGCAGCCGTTCCAGGGCTTAATCGCAGCCAAGCTTACTCGAATCTGTTCTTTTTACCACCCGTTCAACTCATCAAGAAGTATGAGGAAGTTGCAGACACCCAGTTTGAGATGAAACGATTTCTCACACGGCAAAATGAATATCTCACCTTGATGAGAGACAGGCTTCTTCCCCGCCTCATCTCAGGCAAACTCTCCGTCGAAAATCTCGACATCCAGTTCCCGCCCGGCATGGAGGAGGCTGCCCATGAAGCCTGAGCTGTTACATCACCCAAGGATTAAACACCTGCGGATACGGCGCGAAATCCTGCACGTTGCGGGTGACCACGGTGAGGCCATGGCATTGGGCGGTGGCCATCAGCAGGCCGTCCAGCACCGGCATCGGTTGCCCGGCCAATTCCGCGCCGGCTGCGATTTGCGCCCAGACGTGAAGCGCGGCGGCATCCAGCGGCAGGATGCGCCCAGCGAAGCGTTGTTCCACCGTGCCCAGCCAGGCAGTGAGTTTCTGGCTGCGGTGCGGGTCGCTGGCGCGCAGCTTGAGAATGCCTTTTTCAATCTCGCCCAGGGTGATGACGCTGATGAACAGACTGGCTTCGTCCTGCTCGTCCAGCCAGGAGATCACTTTAGTCGCTGGGGCTTTCTTGGCGTATTCGGAAATTGCGCAGGTATCGAGCAGCCAGCTCATAGCTCGATGTCGCGTCCGGGATCCGTGCTGCGGGAAATGTCCAGGTCTTCGGCTGCGAGGTCGGGGCGCAGCAGCGCGCTGGAGAGCTTGGTCCGGTGGCGGGTGAGCCGGGCATACTCTTCTGCCGAAACGACTACCGCTGTTGGCTTGCCATGCACTGTAACCGTTTGCGCTTCGCCGCTCGCCGCCCGCTTGATGAGCTGGCTGAAGTTGCCCTTTGCTTCTTGTAGTTGCCATTCGCTGTGCATGATTGCCTCCGCTAATAATTCTGGTCAGACTGGGCTGAATTTAGCACAAAGCTTGCGGGGTGGCTATGCCTAATTTCATTTCCGAAGATCAGATCGAACAGGCGCTGGTGCAGAAGCTCCAGCATCTGCACGGTTTCGACGTGCTCGACTGCTTTACGGAAAAAGCGGAAGATTTGAACGACGGCTCAGGCCGCGCCAACAAGCGCGATGTGATTCTGGCGGAGCGGGTGCGTGAAGCCGCGATTCGACTGAATCCGGCCATCCCGGAAGCGGCCATCGAGAGTGCGCTGGAGAAGTTGCTCGACCGGCGGCAGGCGATGACGCTGATCGCCGCAAACCGGGAAATCTATGGCCTGCTGCGCGACGGCATCCCGGTGGAATTCGACGACGCCCAGGGCGCGCGGCAGCAGGAACATATGCGGCTGCTGGATTTCAACGAACGAAAAAATAACCGCTATCTGGCTGTTACCCAGCTCTGGATCAAGGGCGAGCGCGGCTTCCGCCGCCCGGATGTTTTGCTTTACGTCAACGGCATTCCGCTGGTGTTTATCGAGCTGAAAAATTCCAATATAAAACTACGCAACGCTTACGACGACAACCTGACGACTTACAAGGCGGAAATTCCGCAGCTTTTCCTGACCAATGCCTTTTGCGTGCTGTCCAACGCCATCGAGACCAAGGTGGGCAGCATTACGGCGGAGTGGGAGCATTTCTTCAACTGGCTGCGTGCGGATGATGAGAAGCAGAAGATCGATCGCGCCGCGATCCGCGAACAGGGCATCAGCCTGGAAGGCGTGATCGAAGGCTTGCTGCCCAGGCAGAGGCTGCTGGACTACGTGGAGAATTTCATTCTCTACTACAAGGACAGTTCGAAGATCATCGCGCAGAACCACCAGTTCATCGGCGTAAACCGGGCTTATGACGCATTCCTCAGGCGCGATGAGCTGGCGGGCAAACTGGGCGTGTTCTGGCACACGCAAGGCTCGGGTAAGAGTTTCTCGATGATTTTTTATGCGCGCAAAATCTTCCGCAAGCAGACCGGCAATTTCACTTTTGTGGTGGTGACCGACCGCGACGATCTGGACGGGCAGATTTACCGCAACTTCCTGAACACCCGCACGGTCAGCGAGGCCGAAGCCGCGCAGCCCAAGAACAGCGAGGAGATGCGCAAGTTCCTCGGGCAGCACAAGCGGGTGGTGTTCACGCTGATTCAGAAATTCCGCTGGGACAAGGGCAGGGAATATCCCGAGCTTTCGCCAAGCAAGGAAATCATCGTGATCGTGGACGAGGCGCACCGTAATCAATACAAGTCGCTGGCGGAGAACATGCGCAAGGGCTTGCCCAATGCGAACTATCTGGCGTTCACCGGCACGCCGCTGCTGGGGCGCGAGCGCAAGACCAATGCGTGGTTCGGCGGTTATGTTTCCGAATACAACTTCCAGCAGTCGATGGACGACGGCGCGACGGTGCCGCTGTTTTACGAGAAGCGCGTGCCGGAGGTGCTGAACCAGAATGAGGGCTTGAGCGATGAGTTCTACGAGATTCTGGAGAACGAAAATCTGGACGAGGCGCAGCAGACCAAGCTGGAGAAGCGTTTTGCCAAAGAGATCGAAGTCATCAAGCGCGACGACAGGCTGGAGAAAATTGCGCGGGATATTGTCTATCACTTTCCCCGGCGCGGCTATCTGGGCAAAGGGCTGGTGGTGTCGGTGGACAAGTTCACCGCCGTGAAGATGTATGACAAGGTACAACGGTTGTGGAAGGAAGAGATTAAAGAGTTACGGGGACGCATCAGTAAATCGGCCAACGACATTGAGAAGAGGCGACTGAGCCAGATCGTTGAGTACATGCGCTCGGTGGAAATGACGGTGGTGGTCAGTGAAGACGCGGACGAGGAAAAGAAATTCAAGGCTCAGAAGCTGGACGTCAAGCCGCACCGCGAGCGCATGAACAAGCTGGATGGACACGGCCACGACATCGAATTCAACTTCAAGGATGAGAACGATCCGCTGCAACTGGTGTTCGTGTGCGCGATGTGGCTGACGGGCTTTGACGCGCCCACGCTTTCGACGCTCTATCTCGACAAGCCAATGCAGGGTCATACTCTGATGCAGACTATCGCCCGAGCCAACCGTGTCACGGCGTGGAAGATCAACGGTGTGGAGAAGCGCAACGGCGAGATCGTGGATTACTATAACGTGTTCCGCAACATGAAGCTGGCGCTGAAGGATTACGCGCAAGGCGGCGATGAGATTGATCCGCCAGTCAAGGAAAAGGCGGAACTGTTTCGGCTACTGGACGACGCGATTGAGCAGGGTTTGGTGTTCTGCCACGAGAAAGAGGTTGCGCTGCGCGAGGTTCTGGGCAGCGACGATGTATTCGAAAAACTGGGTCGCTTTAATATCTTTGCCAATGCCTTGCTGGCAAACGACGAATGGCGCAAGGGCTTCAACGTGTATGAGAACACCATTTCGTCGCTGTATGAGGCGTGCAAGCCTGAGATTATGGGGCGCGGCAAACAGAGCCGAGTGCGCGAGGTGGCGGCATTCCAGTATTTGCGTGGGGTGATAGACAGCCTTATCGAGCAGACAGATATCGACAAGATCAGTTTGAAAATCGCCGAATTGCTGGATGAAAGTGTGGTAGTAAACGACTCGGAGGCGTTTAAGGTGCGCCAGTACAGCGCGGAATACCAGATCATCCAGAAGGGTAAGACCTGGGACCTCAGTAAAATCAACTTCGATAAATTGCGCGAAGAGTTCAAGCAGGCGACTTACAAGAACATTGAAATCGCGGACCTGCGTGCTTTCCTGCAACGCAAGCTTGAGCTGATGCTGCAACAGAATGCGACGCGTACCGACTTTGCTCAACGGTTGCAACAGATTATCGATACCTACAATTCAGGCGGCTCATCCACCGAGAACTATTATGAAGACCTGATAAAATTCACCGAAGATTTGCGCGCGGAGGATAAACGACACATTCGCGAGGGTCTGTCGGAAGACGAGCTGGAACTGTTCGATCTGCTGAAGAAAGACAGGATGACGCCGGAAGAAACGCAGAACGTCAGGCTTGCGGCAAAGTCGTTATTGCATCGTTTGTTGGAAGAGCAACCCAAGGTGCTGGTACAGGATTGGTATAAGGATACGCAGACCCAAAAGCAGGTGCGCTCTGCCGTCGAGAAGGTGTTGGACACTAATCTGCCGGAAAGCTACGACCGCGTGTTATTCCGGGAGAAGTGCGACAACGTGTTCTACCTGATGCTCGACTATGCTAGCCAGGGTAGGAAGTGGGCGGCTTAGTTAAGGATATTTTTGTAAGGCTGATGAGCCCGTGAAGCCTTTCGAAATATCGCATCCGGCTATCGATGTGATTCCGGGTTTATGTTCGCTTATGTCCGGGAAGCCAAGATAAAGGCAAAGTTTGACAGTTTGAAAAATAAAATGGATGCTGAAAAGCCCTGCGTGTTGTACATTTTGGGTGCAATCCTTGTTGGCTTTGAGGGCATCCTCTTATACGTTGAACAAGTTGATTCCGTTCATGGTCCGACAGGCTCACCACGAACGGAATCAACTTGTTCAGAGCTTAAATTCGAGTGGGTAGAGACTTGGATGAGCCATTTTCTCCGTTCGTCCTGAGCTTGTCGAAGGATGAACGGAGAAAATGGCGGCCGCTAATGCAAAATAATTGGGGTGAAAAATGTTTTGGGTTTATATCCTTCGTTGTGCTGATGGCAGCTACTACATGGGACATACTGACGACCTCGAAAGACGAATGGCTCAATATAAAGCTGGCGAATGTTCTGGATATACAGCAACAAGACTTCCGGTAGAGTTTGTTTGGTCGCAGGAAACTGCTACCCGAGAGGAAGCGTTGTCGGCGGAGAGACAAATCAAAGGCTGGAGCCGCTTAAAAAAAGAGGCCATGATACGCGGCGATTGGGCGGAGGTTTCTCGCTTGGCTAAAAGTAAATCCGTTCATCCTTCGACAGGCTCAGGACGAACGGATTTACTTTTACCTGGCGTTCCTGAGTGAGATCGAAAGGATTCTTCTTAAAACATTCAACTGCTTGCTCAAGGTGGGACGAATACTTCACCGAGGCCGCAAAAGTTGTGCCTGTATAGCGGCCATCGACCAATAACACAGTCACTTTTAGTTCCGCAGAATGTTCCGAACGAAGGACGGCACATCATTTACCATTTAAGGGCTGATACTGTTGGGTTACGCCGGTTGGATTTACCGACAAAGCCCTTCTGCCCGCATTGCCTCTTTCACCGATGGTCTGGCCGCTACTTGTGTGATGTAATCCTGGAGTCTTGGCCATTTCTTTAGATCGACTTTCAGCAAGGAGCTCCAATTAAGTACGGTAAAGAGATAGGCGTCGGCGACGGTGAACTGGTCGCCCGTAAGATAAAGCTTTCCGTTGAGCTGTTCTGCCAGATAGTCAAACCGCCGGCCGAGCAGTTCCAACTGATTTTCCCGCCATTCCGCCGGGATTTTGGAGTTGAATAGTGAACCGAACGGCTTGTGGATCTCCGAAGACACGAAGTTCAACCACTCCATTAAACGATAGCGCTCCTTCGTCCCCAGTTTAGGTGCTAACCCGGACTCAGGTTTTTGATCAGCGAGATACTGAAGTACGACGGCCACTTCCGTCAGGACTTCCCCATCATCGAGCCTGAGTGCAGGCACATAGCCCTTGGGATTGATGTTCATGTAGTTCTCTCCGCTCTCGGTCTGCTTTCTGGTCAGATCAACCTTTTCCAAATCGAAACGGTAGGCTGCTTCACGCAACACAATATGCGGAGCCATCGAGCAGGCACCCGGTGCAAAATAAAGTTTCATTACACATCTCCTCTTGTTAGAAATAATCTTATTACGCTATAAGGCTCATCGGCGATAAAATTTTGATTACCGATCACTCGCACAGGTTCAGTTATGTCTCTGACTCTTTACTACTTCCATGACCCCATGTGCAGTTGGTGTTGGGCATTCAGGCCTCGCTGGCAAGAAATCGTTGCGGGCCTTCCTGATCTTGTGCGCAGTCAACGCGTTCTGGGAGGCCTTGCTCCGGACACGGAGCAAGCGATGCCAACAGACATGCAGGCCAAGCTGAAGGGTATCTGGCAAAAAATCCAACAAACGGTTCCCGGTACGCCGTTCAATTTTGAATTTTGGGAAAGATGCGTTCCTCGACGGTCAACTTATGCGGCCTGTCGTGCCGTTATCGCCGCAAGGCGACAAAATCCCGGATACGAAGAGAACATGATCCTGGCCATCCAACAGGCATACTATCTGGAGGCAAGAAATCCTGCCGATAGGAACACGCTGATTGAATTGGCCAATGAAATCGGTTTGGATAGAGCACTCTTTTCAGCGGATATGGAAAGTCCAGCCGTCCATGAGGAGTTGTTAAAAGAGATTGAATTCACGCACAGACTGGAAGTAAAAGATTTTCCAACACTATTATTGGAAAAAGAGGGGGTTTTTACCGGCATTCAACATGAATACAATGATGTCAAGGCTGTACTTCATCAAATCAAGCGTCTAAGTTAGTCAATTAACATCAACAATTTTTTTAGTTCAGTGTTATCTCAAAGTGATATAGGGGTACCGACAAATGCTATTCCTTTTGCGGGTATTGAATACGTGATCCTACGTACGTGCTCGCACGTATTTCATCTCGCGCTGATATCCGCTTTAATGTGCCCCAAAAAGAAGCTGGCTGATCGTTAAGATCGAATGCACTTCTTAACATGGAGAGGAAAATAGACGATTTTTAACCAAACCACTATAAACGGACTCGCCTTCACCAAGAGCCATTCGCAAGTGCAGATCTTAGCGATCTGAATCCGATAAAATAAAAATAAACAAATTCCACCGCGGTAAGGTGGATCATTAAGTCTTGAGAGAACTCGATAAAATAAAAATAACCAACTTCCACCTCTGTAAGATGGATCATAAAGTCTCGAGAGAACTTGATGCCTTAACAAAGCCGGGACCCCCGGCTTTTTTTTATCCCTGTGCAAACGCCACCGAGATCACGATAGAGTCAAATACGGAAAGATAAAAAGTTCTTAGGATTCTTCCAATCCAGCTTGACAGACTTAATGCGACAGAACCGCCAAATTACCCAGATAGTCGTTTTTCCTGGCCAGATAGTCATCGACAAATGCCTGCATCGGCTCAGATTCATAACCATTCTGTACGCTGATCGCTAGTTTTTTAAAGCCAGTGCCAACCACTTTTTCGCCTGTCTTGATCTGAAAGTGTAAATAAGCCGAAGCGCGTTTGCCATTGACTTCCATCTTCGGTTCCATCATTTCCACGGACGCTTGCCGAAAATCAAGATGATCAAATGACAGGGTCATGCTTTCGTAAATCACCAGCGGCCGAGTGAGGCTGAACATAACGTTTTCCTTAGCTAATAACGGAACCAGCACATAGGGAAAATTTTGTCCTGAGAAAGCCACATAATCGCGAGTAAAGCTTTCAATCAATGCTTAATCCCGACTAATGCTTCCCGAACGTTCGATCTGCAAATAGGTTTTACCCTAAGAACTTCCATCATCCGGCTCTACCGGTTCCTTCAGCCTAGACCGCTGCAAAGCACTGGTCGACGGTGTATTTGCCATCGTCGTCACGCTGTTGGTTTGGGCATCGACGTCCCTGCCGATCACCGCTTTTCCGAACAAGGGCTTATTGCGTTTCTGGGGCGTATTGGCTTTGATCTGCTTATCTACGCGGTCAGTTTCTGGCTTGCAGGCACGTATTGGGTCCAACACGCGACCATTATGCATTTTTTTCGGAACGGAAGCCGAACACTGGTTTGGCTCAACCTTTTTTTTCTGTTCCCTGTCACACTGCTACCGTTCATCACGGAGCTCAAAGGCGCCTATCGCGACGAGCCATTGGTTACGCTGCTATTTGGCGGTGTACAAATTGTCATTGGGCTTGCTCTGATCGCTATCTGGAGATATGCGGTTTTGCATCCCCACCTGCTCGCCCACAAGATCGAAGAAGACACCCGACGACTGGTAACACGACGAATGATTGTAAGCCCAATTATTATCAGCTTGATAGCCATCCCCGTTTCATTCCTGAGTTTGCATCTCAGTACGATAATCTTCCTGAGCATTCCGTTGTATTACCTGTCCCATCCTGGGCTCGACCGACATTGGTCCGATTCCGAAATGAATGAAGAATGACCGGTGACTCAGTGCGGTGGGTTTTGTTACTGGAGACAAGCAAAGGCGGTATCGCTTACTGCCTTCTGATTGGCCAGCCCCCAAGTGCGAAAAGCAATGCCAGCATCAAACACAGAGCAAGACTCAATGTTTCAGACACGAACGATAACCCGAAGATTGCGAAATAGAGAAGGGGGCCAAACCGATACTGCTTAGTAATTTGCGCGGCCTCGTCTTTTTTTACGCGGGTTGAATTTGTTGACAGTAGTCTTTTCGAGGCATATCGCCATAGCATGTCGAAGGTGAGTGAAATGGCCAGGAATGTTCCTGTATACAAGTTTGCGGCCACCTTTGCGTCGGGATGGAGCGAATACTCTGCTATGAGCGCTGTTGGGAAGGGTACGAATGCGACAAAGAGCAGCAAGAGACCATTACAGTAAAGGAAAGGATGGTCAATTCTTCTGATCAACCCGAAGATCCAGTGGTGGTGTACCCAGATGACAAGGATTGTGAAGAAGCTGGTCAAGAACGCCAAATAGCTGGGCCAAAGCGCGGCTAAGGATTGCGCCAACCCCTTTGCTGCAACCAGCTCATGGCTCGGTATCTTGATTTCGATCACAAGCAGCGTCATGGCTATAGCGAAGACGTGATCACTAAACCCTTCTATGCGTCCTGTCTCTTTTTCTTCGTGCCTTTGCATGATGTTTTTTGCCTTGGTAACAAGCCGGAGATATAGTTATACAGTAATCTGGATGTTCTACCCTTTTAGACAGTTATAAAGTTTCCATTGATTGACCGACTGACTGTTCATGGCCGTCTTATTTGTGGAAAATGCGGCAGAACTTATGCTCTCTACGTTGATGCGAGGACATTTGAAAGCATAATAAGCATAATATGAAGCTTTCTAGGCTGCGTCGTGTCTAATCTTACGAAAAATATGACATTGATCGTTGGTAAACGTCTATCTGCGATAACTTGAGAGTTTGACATCGAAAGGCTTGGAGCCATAAAAAACCAAGCTATCGCTAAATAGGTCGTTTTTCGTTGGAGAACTTAAAATGTCTACAAAAGTTAAAGCGGCCTTGAAATCGCCGATATACACCTGCCCGATGCATCCGGAAATCCGTCAGTTGCAGCCTGGCAGTTGCCCCAAATGCGGAATGGCCTTGGAACAAATGGTCGAGCCGATCGCTGTATCTCGAACCCAATACGTCTGCCCCATGCACCCTGAGGTTGTGCGCGATGAACCGGGGAACTGCCCGGTTTGTGGTATGGCCCTGGAACCGCGAACAGCCGAAGTTGAAACCGAAGACCGCGAGCTAAAGGCCATGTCGCTGCGTTTTTGGGTTAGCGCTGCATTATCTTTGCCATTGTTCATTCTGGCCATGGGCCATGATCTTTATCCGGCCGCCATGCCCGGTTTTCTGGATGCACGAAGGCTGCAATGGCTTCAATTAGCGCTTGCCACGCCCGTGGTGCTCTGGGGAGGCTGGCCGTTCTTTGTGCGTGGATGGGCTTCCTTAATTCATCGCAGCCTCAACATGTTTACGCTGATTGCCTTGGGGATCGGCGTTGCCTGGCTCTATAGTCTGGCGGCTACCGTCTGGCCCGGTCTATTTCCAGACAGCTTGCGTAGCATGGCAGGCATGGTGCCGGTTTATTTCGAGGCGGCTGCCGTCATCACGACCTTGGTGCTGTTAGGGCAGGTTTTGGAGCTGCGGGCGCGTAGCCGCACGGGTGCCGCGATCAAAATGCTGCTGGGACTCGCGCCGAAGACGGCGCGCCGTGTGCTGGAAGACGGTAGTGAACACGATGTGCCTTTGGAGCAGGTACTACCAGGCCAAGTGCTACGGGTGCGTCCCGGCGAGAAAGTTCCGGTGGACGGCACTGTTCTTGAAGGCGTCAGCGCCGTCGATGAGTCCATGGTGACGGGTGAGTCGATTCCCGTAGAAAAAAGGGCTGGCGATCAGTTGATTGGCGCCACGGTGAACGGCACCGGCAGCCTGTTGTTGCGCGCCGAAAAGGTGGGGTCCGATACCCTGTTGGCGCAAATCATCCATAGGGTCGGCGAGGCGCAACGCAGCCGCGCGCCTATTCAGAAACTGGCCGACACCGTCTCGGGCTATTTCGTGCCAGCGGTGGTGGCTATCGCCATCCTCACGTTGATTGTCTGGTCCCTCTGGGGGCCGGAGCCGCGCCTGTCCCACGGCATTGTCAACGCCGTGGCCGTGCTCATTATCGCCTGTCCCTGTGCATTGGGTCTCGCGACGCCCATGTCCATCATGGTGGGCACCGGACAAGGCGCTCTGGCGGGCGTCCTGATCAAGAATGCCGAGGCACTGGAAGTCCTGGAAAAAATCGATACGCTGGTGGTGGACAAAACGGGCACCCTGACCGAAGGCAAGCCACAGCTGGTCTCCGTGGTTGCCGCGAAAGACGTGGATGAACAGGAGTTATTGCGCCTCGTCTCAAGCCTGGAACGGGGCAGCGAGCATCCCCTGGCATCGGCTATCGTCAAAGGAGCGGAACAGCGTGGCATTCGGACCGTATCCGTGGAAGAATTCCAATCCCTGACTGGACGGGGAGTGACAGGTCAAGTCGATGGCCATTCGGTCGCGCTGGGCACGGCGTTGCTGATGGACGATTTGGGTATTCAATTTGGCAGTTTGGCCGAAACAGCGGAAACTCTGCGCCAGGACGGGCAGACCGTGATGTTAGTGGCCATAGAGGGTCGGGAAGCGGGCTTACTCGGCGTGACCGATCCGATCAAGGCTTCTACCCCGGAAGCCATTGCTGATTTGCACCGGGAAGGCGTGGACATCGTCATGCTGACCGGAGATAACCGGCTCACGGCGGAAGCGGTAGCGCGCCGTCTGGGTATCGATCGGATCGAGGCGGAAGTGTTGCCCGACCAGAAAGCGGCGACGATTAAGCGGTTGCAGAATGAAGGCCGTAAAGTCGCCATGGCGGGCGACGGTATCAACGATGCGCCGGCTCTGGCCCAGGCGCAAGTGGGTATTGCGATGGGCACGGGCACCGATGTGGCCATGGAAAGCGCAGGAGTAACGCTGGTGAAGGGCGATCTGCGCGGTATTGTGCGGGCGATACGGCTAAGCCGGGCAACCATGCGCAACATTCGCCAGAATCTCTTCTTTGCCTTCATATACAATACCTTGGGGGTGCCCATCGCCGCCGGAGCGCTCTATCCACTATGGGGCCTGCTGTTGTCGCCCATCATTGCCGCGACGGCAATGAGCCTCAGCTCGGTATCGGTGATTGCCAACGCCCTGCGCCTCAAACGCGCACATTTATAAGCGCAATTTAGCTAGCTGTTAAAACGAATGAAAAAAGCAATTCGAAGCTTATCCAACAATTCAGTCGGTAAAGATTATGTCGTTGGGGATCTGCATGGTTGCTTTGCTTTATTACAGCGTGTTCTGAGCGAGGTTAATTTTAATAAGGTCCATGACCGGCTGTTTTCTGTCGGTGATTTGATTGATCGGGGACCTGACTCCTTACCATGTTTGGAGTTGTTGGCTGAGCCATGGTTTTATGCAGTCCAGGGTAATCATGAAATTATGATGCTGGATTTTTTCCAGTCCTATCGACGTCAGGGTCATCTTGAGCATTTGAAAGATAGTAATCACACTGGATTTTTGCTGTATGGGGGGGAGTGGGTTGAATACTATTTTCAGCCCGAAAAACACCGGATGTCCTCAGAGTTCGATCGATGCCTCTCATTGACAGAGAATTTGCCTTTAATCTGGGTGGTGGGTGAAGGAGAAAATCGCTTTCATGTGATCCATGCCGACTTAATCAAACCCGGTTACCGGGCAGCGGAGTCTCCCGTTTGGCTCAATAGTGACATCGATCGTTGGTTAGGCGAAGACGCCATTCCATCAGCCGTTGCAGAACGTTTGCTGTGGAGCCGAACGCTCATGTCGAGTCAGTTAGTGAGGCAAAGTCATGCCAGGTTTCAGCATGATCTATCGCCCACGTTTTGCGGCCATACTTATACAGCGAGGCCTCGGCAAGCGTTATCTCATATTTGTTTGGATACCGGCGCCTTTGTATCGACAGGACTCTTTGATGATGATACCGATGCCGATTTTGGGCTGACTTTGATGGATGTTCAGGCATCTTCCTGGATTTCAGCTTCTTATAGAAGAGATCATCTTGTTCGGGGTGAGTTGAGCCTATTCAACATGCCGAAAAGATGTTGATGCAGATTGTGTGCGTCACAGGGTAATCACAGCCCTTTCAGGTGAGGCGGTGGATTATTCACCGGCTTTGGTGAGAATGGAACTCTAGCAGAAGCGGGGACGCCCCCGGGATCGATTATTGGGCATCATCCGCCGCAGTATCGCAGGGTCTTGTATTCGATCGGAGATAGCTCACTATGCTCCCGGCCGTCAGCTTGAAGGCGGGGGCGATGTCGAAGCCTGCGCTCCTCAGCGCTTTAGCGGTCCATTTATTGCTGGTGTTCAGCAGGTAGTACCGGCCCTCGCCGGCATAGAACTGGCTGTCGCTGTAGATGCCTTTTGATAGTGCGATAACCTGGCCGGCAGCGTCCCGCGCAAAGCTGTTGGCCAGGAATGCCTTAAGGGATCTCAGCCCCGTTTCCGAGATGCAAGTCTCCACCACCTCACTGCCGGAAAAGTATGCGCGCGGTTGGCTCGGTAGGGCAGCGACATGCAGGACGGCGCCCTCCGACCAGAATATGGCCTGCAAAGTCAGACGCGTGGTGACTTCGCGGGCCTGATAGAAATTTTTGTCTCCCCAGCCCACTTCATAATAAGGCGCAGACCCGAAGCGTCGCTTGAGTTCCGGAACGGCGTCATCCAGATGGCGGGCGGGAATGATGAGCCCGGTGTGCCAGCCGTGACTGGCTACAAACACCCGGTTTAAGCGCGCATCGTTTCCATTCTGTTCCGGGTTAACGACATAAGGCTTGCCCGAGCACGCGGTCAGCACCAGCAGCAATAGAACGATGCGCCCGTGGGTCATGTGCCTCGCCGCTGCGCACAACGCTCCCCGTCACTTGGAAGCGGAAGCCGTAACCGCCTTATAGGCAATCCAGGGCAGGGCATCGACAGAGAAGTCAGGTCTATTCATGATACGAGCCCGCAAGATCCATACGATTTGCACGACGATAGCGGTTCAGGTTCTCCATGGGTGGGAAGGCAAATCGGCAAGACCGATTACATCGACTCCGGCCTTTGCCACCTGATGATCGTTTTCCACCGAACTGCCGCTGACGCCGATGGCACCGATCAACACACCGTCCTGATCGACAATCGGCACGCCGCCGGGAAAAGTAATCAGTCCCTGGTTTGAATGTTCGATGCCATACAGCGGGCCGCCCGGCTGCGATAATTGGCCGATTTGCCCGGTATTCATGCCAAAGTAACAGGCGGTCTTGGCTTTTTTGATGGCAATATCGATGCTGCCGACCCAGGCGCCATTCATTCGGGTAAACGCTTTCAAATCGGCGCCGGAATCAACCACGGCGATGCACATTTGTGTACCTAATTTCTTCGCTTCTGCAATCGCTGCGGCGATCGCCTGTTCCGCTTGTTCGTAACTAACATGCATGGCCTTTCTCCAAATTTCCGCTGTAATGTAAGAAATAATGTCTCATTCTGGCTGGGTCTTTATACGGTTTGAATGATGGCTCCGAGCGCATCAGTGCCGATCAATTCATTGGGCAGAAGCTCTTCAAGCCGACCTATCGACTGCAACACACCCACTACAATGACCGACCTGAATGAATTGAGTTCCTGATAATCTCGTGCGCTGGCAAAGGTCACAGTGGCATGTTAATTGAATTTTGTTGAAATATTCCAAGTCAAAAGCTGGAGTGATAGACAAACAGAATCATCGATTCATTAATAAAATTACGCAACCGATGATAGGTTTCAAATCCTTCCCTTCAGAAAAGGCCACCGTAGATGGGAGCGAAATGGTGCGTATGATTCGAAAGGCTCATCTTCTTGTTAAGAAAGTCGGCTTATCAGCAGTTTATGGCTTTAGCCGGATAAATTTGTCTGCAAATAGGCGAGGATTAAGTAAGTCCTTTGAATTTTTAAGACAGAACCGCATCAATTTTACTGAAAAAATGGGGGAATTATGAAGTCTTCTAAGCCATTTTTACCAGGTAAAGCCTTGGCGCTTGACCGACGTACATTTCTGAAACGTGCTGCGGCGGCATTTACCGCGCTGGGAGGTTATTTGCTGGGTCCTCGTTTCAGTCTTGCAAAAGCCTTGGTGATAACCCCCGAAACGCTTCCGGAAAGCGCCGCGCAGTCTGCCGTCCAAACCACAGAGGTTCTCCGCTATCACACTGTGATAGTGGACGAAAACAATAAAATCCTTCCATGGTATACGCCCATCGAGAACGCCTATGATAATTACCTCGATCAACTCTGGACATGGCTGCCTACCGTTCCAAACGGCCCCTCGTCTTCGCTGCCGATGTATTATCTTTACTGTGGATTCCAGCCTGGCAATCCCATAACACCTAACAGCTACGAGAACGATTGGGGCGAACGGATCCCGAACTTCGTCGAGTTCGCTCGATTGTATTATGCCTACACGGGCAACATGGTCCCGCTGGACATTGCCAAGAATCTTGCAGACTATGCTCTCGCCCACGGAATGACCCCGTCGAATTATGCTTGGCCGAATTTTCCTTACGGTGCCGCCAGCGGCGGCGCCACGGAAATCAACGGAGACAACGTGGCGTGGAGCCAGAATGACATTCTGATCGATCTCGGAAGCGATATCGGAATGAGCTTCTACAAGCTTTATCTCTTCTATGGCACTCCCGCCTACCGGACTGCCGCCATCAACGTTGCCGACACCTTGGCAATCAATATCCAGCCGGGGAGCGCGACTAATTCGCCGTGGCCCTACGTGGTCAATGCGAGTACGGGAGAGTCCAGATCGCGATACACCTCACACTTCGCCGGAGCGCTCACTCTTTTCGATCTTCTTATCGAGCATGGAGAGCCCAATGCGGCGGCATACACAATAGCCCGACAAACGCTGAAGGACTGGATCCTGCAGTATCCTATGCAGAACGGCAATTGGGTCTGCGGACACAGCGACGTCCACATTGATGGAAACACTAATTGGAGCAATACCACTAAGAGCAACATGAACCTGTATCTATTGGATAATCCTGACTTTGATCCGAATTTCCAGGCAGACGTGCTGAGACTCTTGCAGTGGACCGAAGATAACTTTGTGAATGTCAATACTAACGATGGACTGTCTGGGCAGTATTTCGGAGCTTCCGTGGTGGCCGAACAATTCGCCTACATGATGCGGATGGGCTATCAGACCTCCCGGCAGGCGGCCGAGTATGCTGGATACTATGCGTTGAGCGGCGATCAGACGTACAAGGACAAAGCTTATCGCGGATTCAACTATTCGACGTATATGATGAAGCCGAGCGGAGAATCATCGGATGGTCCGACCGACAATGTCGGATACTGGTGGGGGGATTGCTATGGAGAAGGCCCCCGCATGTTCTTCTACGGATTCAAGACGGTTCCAGAATGGGCGCCACCCCGGGAGAATCATATTCTCTATTCGAAGACGGTGCTCAAGAATGTCATCTACACATCAACCAGCGTACAGTACACGGCCACGGATGAGGAGGGAATAGAATATTTACGTCTGGCATTCTTGCCAGCCGCAGTGACAGTGAATGGCGAAACGCTCTCGCTGCGCTCTGACCTGGACGCAGAAGGTTACACGGTAAGGGAGTTGGGAAATGGCGACTATGCGGTAGTTCTTAAAAGGGCGAGGATTGGCGATGTGGTGATTTCCTCAGGCGGCTTACCCATAACATTTACTATCGCAGCAACAGCAAGCACAGGTGGAACCATAACTCCCTCGGGAAACATAGTTGTCAATGAGCAGGCAAATCTAAGCTTCTCCATTGCAGCGAACAGTGGATATTCAATTGCAGATGTCAAGATCGATGAAGTTTCGGTGGGAGCAGTGACCAGCTATACATTCACCAGTGTAACTGCAAACCATACGATAGCAGCCTCATTCAGTGTCATCAACGTGGGCGGTATGATCGGGTATGACGGTCCTGGAACCACAACCGACAATATCAGCGATGCGAAGGGCTGTTACATTAACGCTACACGTTTTCTGGCAACCGCCAATCTCAACGTTACAACCATGAAGGCCAAGGTGCTCGGTATTACCGGCAGATACAAATGTGCCATTTATAGCGACAGTAATGGACGTCCGTGGAATCTACTTAAGGAAAGCACGGAAGTTATTAACCCGACAACTGGATGGCAGGCCTTTAATCTACCCTCTGTGCAAAGCATCAAAAATGGTGCTTATTACTGGCTTGCGATTTGGTCGAATGTGAGGAGTAACAATGCAGGGATATATTGTGATAGATCAGGAGCCATAACCCGGTGGACCAACGCGCTAACCTACGGTACTTGGCCAAATCCTATTACAACTGTAAGAGGCAATTCGTATCGGTATTGCATTTATGCAGAAGATGTAGGTTCGGGCTCCAATCCTCCACCCACTCTAGTAACCCCGGCTTCTGCCAGCCCCAATCCGGTAACAGGAACAGCGACCAGTTTAAGCGTACTTGGAGCGGATGATGGTGGCGAAGCGAACCTGAGCTACACGTGGGCAACCACAGGGGCGCCTCCTGCGCCGGTGACCTTCAGTTTCAACGGAACGAATGCAGCGAAAAACACGATTGCAACCTTTACGAAGGCCGGCAGTTACAGCTTCCAGGTCACCATAAAAGATCAGGGGGGCATGGCAGTAACCAACAATGTCGCCGTAATGGTCAACCAGACGTTAACGGCTATTTCTGTTTCTCCGGCAAGTGTAAGCGTGGTAACCGGTGCAACTCAGCAGTTCTCAGCAACGGCCATGGACCAGTTTGCTGCCGCCCTGATAGTGCAGCCGACATTCACCTGGAGCGTAAACGGCGGTGGCACGATCAATAATAACGGTTTATTTTCTGCGGGGAACACAATAGGCGGTCCGTTCACGGTGACAGCAACTAGTAGCGACATCAGCGGGATAGCTAATATCAGCGTGACGGCAGGAATCAGCATTTTGGGAAATAATCTTGTCGGATCCTCGAATGATGTCAGCGGAAGGAATGATCTTAACTGCTGGAGGTTTCAAGCGTCTTCGAGCTTTACTGCCAATACTATGAGAATCAATTTGGCATCTGCAATTACCGGAAGAATGAAATTGGCAATTTATGCTGACAATAATGGCAGTCCTGGCGCCTTATTGATGACGACTAATGAAGTTACCAACCCCGCGTCCGGCTGGGTAGCGTTTACGCTCGCAAGCGGCTATGTCATAACGTCGGGAAGTTACTATTGGTTAGCTGCTTGGGCCAATGTAAATTATACCCCCAAGTGTCAGACGACTGGAGGGAATGCCAGGTACATTACTAGAACTTATGGCTCCTGGCCTGATCCATTGACTGGAACTCTTGGGCCGTATTCGAATTACGAGAGCATTTATGCCTCTAATGGGTAATGAATTTAACCGCTTTTTTGAGGTTTATTGGGTGTGTTTTGGCATCAGTGCCATGGGGGGCAAGAGCCACGGCCCTACGGCCGATAAATTGTAGGGTGATCCGCGCAAAAAAACCGCCATCAACGTAAAAGGATTTCTTCGATGAACGGGTGTAAGAGGCGGTTCTGGTTCCAGCCTCAGGTCTTACAGGATGCTCATGGCGCGTTAAAAATATTGCATAATGGACCGTTTTTGATATGTTTTTTTTCGGGCAGTGATTAGGAGATCAACAATGAGAATAACATATGCAAGAAACCCAACTACGGCAGGTTACGTTTTTGCAAGCTTACTGATCCAGTGTCTACTTTTGTAAAGGAGATTGTCCATGTCTGATCTGAAAACTTATGCGGTATGGGATGCAGGTACCCGTTGGTGCCATTGGGTCAATGTGCTTTGCGTGATTGGCCTCGCGGCTATTGGTTTGGTAATTCTCAATGACGGCACGCTCGGAGTGACCAATCCCGGCAAAGTGATCCTCAAAACAGTTCACGTATGGATCGGATATGTTTTTGCCTTGAACCTGCTTTGGCGTATGGTGTGGGGTTTTCTGGGTAACCGCTACGCCAGATGGGGCAGGGTACTGCCTGGGGGAAAAGGATACGTTCAGGCTTTGCGTAGCTATGTCGCCTCTCTCCGCGCGGGACACCCTCAACAGTATCTTGGACACAACCCGATGGGGCGTCTGAGCGTGGCCGTGTTGTTTCTCCTTATTTTCATTCAGGCGATTACCGGTCTAGCCCTGGCTGGTACCGACCTTTTTTACCCGCCTATCGGGCAGTGGATCGCGCAATGGGTGGCTGCACCTGATGTTGCGCCGGGTTCGTTGCAGCCCTATGCGCCTGAGATGTATGACCCGGCAGCCTATGAAAGCATGCGTAGTTTCCGCAAGCCGATTGTTTCAGTCCATCTATACAGTTTTTACGCACTGATTGTTATGGTGGTCGTGCATGTGACAGCAGTCATCGTCACCGAGCTACGAGAAGAGGGGAATATCATTTCTGCGATGTTCACCGGCCGAAAGAGTATGAAGGGACTGCCCGTAGATGCAGAACGCAGCGGCCATGACTGATGTGTAGTTGTTCAAACCTACTGACCTGCCTCTTTGCCGCTAGCTTCCATATAGGCAATAAGGGCTTCCACATCGGCATCGCTGAGCCTTAGGTTAGGCATCAATATTTTTTTGTAGCGGTTGTAGAGCTCAAGTGCAATAGGATCTTGCTCGGCGAGTAATTTATCCGGTGCCTTCAGCCAGCGGGTAAGCCATGCCCTATCGCGCTGTTTCGTTACATTCAACAGGCCGGGTCCCAAGCCCTCCTGATCATCAAGGCTATGGCAAGCGTCACAACGGGAGCGAAAGAGGTCTTCGCCCTTGCTGATCCTGGGAATTTGCTGTGCCTTTGCATAGCTGGCGAGTTCTGTTTTCCGGTCCGTCTTGGCATGGCTCAAGGAGCGGCCCAGAAGCCATGCCAGGACCTTCGGTTCGTCGAAAGGGGAGCGCTTTATCCATTGCCCCGTGCTCTCGTTGCCGACGAGAAAACTGGTGTTATGTTCGCCGAGTTTGCCGGCTTCGACGCCATCCCTGAATAAGCCCAATTTTTTGCGCAGCAGCGTGGTATCGGCTTTGCTTCCCGTCAGAAAGCTCCAGCCGGAATCGGAACCGATCCTGAATCTTTCTGCATACGTTTTGAGCACCTTGGGAGTATCGTGCTCCGGATCAATGCTGATCGAGTAAAAGAATATATCCTTCCCCATGCGATCCGCCAGCAACTTGTATACCTGGCGCAAACTCGCTGTTTCCAGCGGGCAAGTATCGCCGCACTGGGTATAGATGAAATTGATCGCGACCACCTTGCCTTTGATCAGGTCATCATAAAAGCGAACGGTTTTGCCATCCTGATTGACCAATTCAATATTAGGGAAATAGGCTTCTCCCCAGGGCGAGCTCTGGGAGGCAGCCCAGGCCGGGCTGCCTCCCAGAGTCAACACAACACCCATGAATACAGTGCAGAAGAACAACTTTGTCAAATTGCCATCGGTGCAATGCGTTTTCATCATTGTTCTCCTGTGTCCTGGCTATTTAGGTAAAACAAACGATTTCTTTGCCGCCAAATCGCCTGTCTTGGCGGTTGGCAAATAAACGCTAGGATCGTATTTTACGCCATCCCAGTCCGGCATGGGGGTAGGGATGGCTACCGTTTGATTGGGATGTTCAGCATCCCAGCGGAGCAACATCGCCTTATCTTCATGCTGGGTATTGTGACAATGTTCGACATAAGTGCCGGCAAACTCCCTGAAACGAATAGCCATATCGACACTCTCCGTACTGTCCGGCAGCGATCCTACCCGATAAACGTCCTTGCGGGCATATTTTTCCCAGGGTGGTGGGGTTTTTCCGCCACGGTAAAGAATTTGCCCTTCTTCAAAGTGCACATGTACCGGATGACTCCAGCCTTTGCCCCCGAGCTTGATATGCCATATCTCCGTTTTTCCAATGGTTGGAGCCGCCGAAACCCGATGGGTATCCGCAGCCAGGCCGCTGCCGCCATCGGTTTTAATCGTCCATGGCACTAAATCGGTGCCGTTGGATTTGCCAAAGTCGAAAGTTCTTTGCACGGCATTTTGTAATTCCGCTGTCGAAGGTTTGTTCAATGGAATCATCTGTTTCTTGCCTTCCACATAATCGGCAGGGTTCATGCTCAAATCCGCACCGTTGTAGGCCTGCACACGAAACTCGAGGAACTTGCCCACGCCAGGATCACCGTTCCCTTTATCCACCAGCGCCTGATATTTTGCTGGATCCAGCGCATCGGACAAGGCGATGACTTTATTAGGGCCTAAACCGTCTTTATGTTCGAGCAAATTCACCAGATACACACTTTTGCCTTCCATGCCCTTAAAATCGACAATCATATCGTAGCGTTCGGCTATGCCTTGCTCGGGCCAGGCGCCCTGGGCAGAAGCTGAATTGGGAAACGGTACGGCATGTTGCATGATATTGCCGTCGTTGGCGATCATCCAGGACGGGACGATCTTGCCGGTTTGGTCCACGATGGCTATTTTGTAATAACGCGAAACGCTGCCGTTCAGAATGCGGAAACGGTAACGGCGGGCGCGGACGTCAACATAAGGCTTGTAAATCCAGTTGACGGTAATGCGGTCACCCAGGTAACCGTCGGTATTAAAGATATTGAATTTAAGCTGACCGTTTTGATCCCACGCCTTGTCGGCAACGACGAGGTTCATGTCATAATCGCGGTTGCCCCAATCGAGTCCTGAGCCGCTAGGGAAACACAGATTCGCATTATCGGGGTTGGCGTAATGGCAGGCCCAGCCGGGTTTATCATCTACGCCATTGGTTGCTTCCTCCATGTTGGCGGGTTCTCTGCCGCGATCGATTGCGCTGTAGTAATTCATCATCGCCGCATTGCCCTTGTAGACATTCTGCGCCGTGTAATCCAGCATGTGGTCATGAAACCAATGGGTGCTCATGGTTTCATGCCAATCGCCACGAACTGGCGTGATCCCCCCCTGACCATCGGGCGCGCCTGTTCTGGCATCCGTCGCTCCGATATTGATGCTGTCGTAGCCGGCCAGCGCCATCGGCCAATGGTAATCATAGAACTGGCCCGGGTAAAAGTAGGCGTGCATGAAGCCGTCGCTTTCGGCCGGATTATGGCCGTTATGCTCGTGGGTGCTGATCGTGTTCTTGCCAAAGCCGTTGTTGGCCGCAATATCGATGGGCAGGGCGTTGTAATGGCGGAACAAAATGGATTCCCCATAGCGCGCCATCAGCAGTTTGGGCGGCAGGGTGCCGTCAAATGTCCATACTGAATTGGTACTTTGTGTGGGCAGATTAGGGTGTATCTTTATTTCTAGGCCTTTGCTACCCGGCTCACCATCACCATCTGCATCCAGATAGTAAAGGCCGCCCGGAGCAAATTCCCCCACCTGATAGTTGTGCAACTGCATGTTGTCACGAAGACCGCCATTGACACGCGCACCGGTCATCGCGCTTTGGAACCACGCCAGGTTATTGTCTTTTTTGGAGTCGGTGAAAAACTCGCCCCACCGTTGATGGGCAAAATCTTCACCGCCCGGGCGCCCATCGGCGTATGTTGGAAGACCAGCCAGCCAATCGACACACGTCCTTACTTGAGCCTCCCATGGATTAGGCGTCGAAATATCGACTCCCGCATCGGTCTTATCCGATCTTCGTGTGGGAACCGAATTGAGGCCTGCCTTAAGAAAGCTGTCCAGGGCCTGACCGGCCGGCGTATCCTGGCAGCCCGTGGGAGATGGCAAAGACGACGCTGAAGGTGCGGAGTCAGACATCTTATTAAGCCCGAATTCCTCAAACAGTACCAACTTGGCGGTAAATGGCGTCGCACACGAACCATTAATGCACAGCGGACTGGGCACGGGCACGGGTTCGAGGGCGGGAGGAATGATGTTTTCGGTCGGGATGTTGAATACCGCGTGGGCCAAGTTCGTCCCGCCGACATAGCACGATATAACTGCGGTTACGAAAAGCAGAGGGTCGAGTAAAAAGTTACGCCGATCGGTGTCGGCGGCCAGGCGGGTTTCGAATAAACCGCGCTGCCTTTGGCTGACATTATCCTGCCCCTTACAGCGGGCTACCGCCATGCTGGAGGCCGGTTTGTCGGCCGTCATCGCGGGCGCGCTTCGATTAATTGAATCAGGTGGATTGAGTCCGGGATTCTGAGGTTTTCCGGTCATATTCCTATCTTGTTTTTTAGCGTTGTCCCAATGGCTCAAGTAAGTCGTCCAGTTCATGATTTTTTCTCCTCTTCAGTTTTCCAATATCTGCACAAGCTATTGAGCGTGCAAAATTCTTTATTCGTTTGTTGTCACCAGTACTGTGGTATTTAACAGGGGAAAGCATTCATCATTTATATTGATGAAATTGGCTTTGTTGTTAGCAGAGCATCGGACTTGAACTTATGGGGTGTTCTAGGAAAATTAACCCAATAATGCCCACGACTTCTCCTGCATAAAAACTATCGCAATAGTTGTGCCATTTTTTTAAGTTAATGATTTGTAATAAATAATATTTGTTATCCGGGTTGGCAATGGTTTTCGGGAAAGGCATCTGTAAGGATTGGTATACAGCGAATGACAAAGAAGGCGGTGGCACGCCTTGTGGAAAGGGATTGCATCTGGGCGCAGGCGCCCTTCAAGCGTGAGATCGGAACGGATGAAGGCCCTTAAACTGGCGTATAAAGCAATTTCGCAGGCGGAAGCCAGGTTTATCGTTTGAATTTCGGCAAGATGGCGATCGTTTTGAACCCGGCAGGCGCGGCATCTCGGGATGAAAAAGCGCAAACCGAAGGTGTAACGCAGTTAAGAGGATTGATACGCAGGCTAGTAGCTAACTTGTCAAAATATCGGCTAAAAAAATAGATTGATTCTATTAAAAATCAACAGCTTTTAGACTTAAGTTGATTAATTGCATGACCATGTATCTTGATTATGAATCTGCGCCGCAGCAGCAGCGGTGCCGTGACTATCTACCGGGTGAGGCTGGAATAATGCGGACTTCCCTTGATCCGATATGCCGATTCGGACCGTAAGAGAGAGGGGACAGCAACCCGGTGTCGAAGCGATCAATCTGTTCCAGTGCAGTGATCAGCTTTTTTCGGCTTAATGCCCTGCCTGTCTTTTGCAGTCCTTCCATTAACAGTCTGGCCGCACTGTAGGCGACGGCTTGTGCCGTCAGATGGTGGGTGGCGAGCTTGTGTCGTTTAATCAGCCGGAAAAACTCATCCGCCTGCGTTGGCTCGCGGGGCTGGGCCGGGAAAGACAGAAAAATTCTGTCGCGAAATGCCTCATTAAACACGTTCGATCCCGTCAATGCGCCGGAGACGAAAAGATAAGGTTTCGGGGCCAATCTTTCCACATGCTGCAATAGCCTGCGCAGGTCCAGATCGGAGCCAAAAAAGAAAATCACTTCAGGGGACGGCTGTTTTTCAAATTCTGCGGTAATCGCCTGTGGCTGGAATTGACTGGAGGGGTAGGCATATCGGGTAACGCGGCCTAAGCTACGAATCCGGCTTCGCTGTTCGATGGCATCAACTGCCTTTTGGATCGGTGCGTTTTCAGGGCTAATGACCATCGCCGCGGTGTTGTTGAGCTGCAATACGTCGGACGCATAATCCACCATGGCGATAGATTCGCTGTTAAGGCCCGGCAGCAGATAGAAGGCGGCCCGGCTGCGGAGAGTATCGTCTTCGGGAAATAACGTGTAAGGGCCGATCTGAGGAACACCCCGGCTCTCAGTCAACAACAGAATGTTTCGTTCCAGATTGGCGGCAAACGGCGCAATCAGGCCAAAGACAGGTTCGGTTTCTAGCAGGCGTCGCACATTGCGGGTGGTTGAGTCGGCATCGCCGGTAAATTCGGCGACTTTCAGCCGTATCTTGCGGTGGTAAATGCCGCCTTGCGCATTGGTCTCGGCAAAATAAGCCGTCAGCATGGCTTTCATGGCCAGGCCGATAGCGGCCAATGGCCCGCGTGTCGGCAGCACGGTTCCGAGATCAATCGTCGTGTCGGTCAACCCCGGGTCCACATCGCTCGATAAACGCTTCAGGTAGGCGGTCAGATCGGCGCTGTCGCTGGCGGACAAGGTGTACCTCGGCATGGCGGCATCCAGCCGGTTGCCGGCCGGATCGATGCCGACGGTAATGGCCGTGATGAGGGTGTCGGCGGTAAACGCCGGATGTTTTCTGCCGTTGTCATGGTTGCGGCCATACGGCAGGGTCAGGTGCTCGAAGGTGATGTCAGGTGGTACGATGCCGCCTTCAGGCCGGCTCTCTCCGTCCTCGCCATGACAACCGGCACACGGCACATCAGCGCCGGCCAGTTTTGCCGACTCGGGCCCTACCAACGCCTGGACAGGCTTGCCGGAAGGACTGCCGCCGGTCAAATAAAGCTGCTTGCCGCGCGTTTCCGAAGCCGTCAGTGGCGCCGCCGATAGGGGCTGGCAGTATAAAACGGCCGCTAACAGCAGTAAACTAAGCGGATTCAAAGCCTGTATTGTACCCTCAGGATTTTGCATCGCGAGCGAGAAGCAGTTCATCGATCCTGGCGGCGATCGCGTCCGGACTGGACAAGCCGTTAAAACGCGTCCACACGCCGCGGGCCGGATCGCCAACCAGGATGACGGCCGCATGGTTGGTATAATCCCGGTTGTAGACGCCGAGGCCTTTGAGCAAGGCGTCAACATGGGTTTTCTCGCCGGTCAGCCAGACCCATTCAGGCGTGGCGTGAAAACGCTCCGCGTAGGCTTTCAAGCGTGCGGGTGTATCGGTTGCCGGATTGATGCTCAGCGATACCATGCGCACGTCTCGGGTCAGTTTATCCCCCAGCCGGCTTTGCAGTTTGGCGAAGATGGCCGAAGCGACAGGGCACGCCGTACTGCAGTCGGTATAAATGAAATTGAGCGCGATGATCCTGTCGCCGGCGATATCGCTGGCAAAGCGGACCGCTGCACCGTCCTGATTGCGCAGTTCCGGGTTCTGCAATTTAACCTTGGGCGATGCGGAGGGCGGCTCCCTCGGTGACGGATATGGCAATACGGCGCTCAGGCCCCCAGCCGCCAACAGCGCGATGACTACGATGGTTCCGAACCTGATTTTCATGGCGCCGGCTCCTTAAACTGAGTCCTGGCAAGCTCCGGCCGGATGGCGCGGAAAGTCAACACGGGCTGTTGTTCAAAAGTGAAATTCAGCGATAGCGACTGCGCGAACACCTGATACACGCCCGTATCCGGCGGCGTAACATCCGCCTGATAAATATGGTTGCCGAGCGGTTTGGCCAGCAGGCGCTGCTGCCCCAAACCTGGGACACGGATGACCAGCACCTGCAAATCGCTGACGGCGTCTTTCGCCGCCTGGTTGAGTTTGATCCGGATAGGCACCGACGTGCCGACCGGAATTTCCTTGTCGTCCAGCAAATACTCCACCGTGACCGGTTGCGTGCTTTGCCGGGCCAGTTCAGTATCGGGCGCGATGTCGGCGGCAAAACAATGATAGACCGGCGGGTTGTCCAGCAGGATAGAAACACTGTAACGGCCGGCGGGCGGCAGCTTTGCGGTGCCCGAATATACGCCGGGCGCGCTTTCCTGTAGGCTGCGATTGACGACCATGGCCGCTATCGGCTGCATGCCGAAGTTCTCGAAATTGCCCATCGGCGCGGCCATGCCTTCCATGTAGTAATACACGGTTTTATCGGCCGGATTGGCGACCACCACGGCATTACGCTCCGGTGTCGGCACAATGGCATCGGTCAGCAGCAAGCCGGATGGGCCGGGGGCGGCCTGACCGCCGGGAAAGGTCGTCACCGGCAGCGTTGTGTTTTTGCCCAGAGCGTCCAGCTGCAGCATGGTTACGGTTGCATTGCCGGTCGAGCGGATATAGGCGAACTGGTCCGTAAACGCGATCTGATCCGGCGCGGCGCCGACCTCGACAGTCTGGGTCAGACGGTTCAGCGAGGCATCGATGATGAACACCTTGTTGTCGGTCTGGCTGAGCGCGAAGCCCCAGCGGCCATCGGCGCTGAAGCGCAACGTTTTCAGCGGCGAGCCGGTCTCGATAGGGGCGCCGGCTTGCCCTTCGGCATCGACGACCCAGAGGCGGCCGTTTTCGGTGGCCGCGTACAGACTTTTACTCAACGCCGAAAATGCCAGCGCCACGGGCTGGGCGCTGCTTTTAACGGTATGCCGGCTGGCCAACCGGGCGATGTCGATCACGGTTACCGATTGATCGCCGGCATTGCTGACATAAGCCGTGCGGCTGTCGGCGCTGAAGGCAAACTGATGGCGGCCTGTACCCGTAGCGATCGCGGCCGCCACCTGGGATTTCTCCGTGTCGACGACGCTGATGCCGGCCAGTGATTTGCCATCGGATGCTTCAAGGCCTACCCACAGATAGTGGCCGTCCGGCTGCAGCGCCAGCTGGGTGGGCGGCGTCTCAAACGGCAGAAAGGTGGTGGCTTGCCAGGTTTCGGTATCGATCACGGCCACTTCACGGCTCAACGGCGTAGCCACATAGAGTTTTTATGATCCTTGCTCAAGACCCAGACCACGCCGGGGCTGTTCAGCCGGATGCGCGTGATCAGTTTACTGCCGCCAAAGCCGTTGATCGGATCGATCACCGAGATGCTGGCCTTGTTGTTCAGCGCCAGCACGAAATAGGAGTTGAGGTTGACCTCGGGCTGAAAAGCCAGCTGGCTTTGCAGATAGGAATTGATGCGGTCCTTGCAGGACAGATCCTTTTCCTGCGGGTTTTGCCGGTCGAGCCAGACGGCCGGGTGCAGGCCCTTGAGAGGTTCCTAGCTAGAGGCCTCCTTGACCGTGAATTGCAGGCGAGCCGGCCGGCCCTCGCGGAGTCCCTTCGCCTGCTTTTCTTCTGTTACCGGCGCTATGGCCAAGGCGATCGACAGGCCGTTCTTGATGATTTCGTCGGCCGGCGGGTTTTTGCTAAACAGCGCTGCCCCGTATTCGCCGATTATGTAGAAAAGTCCGGTCAGGAGCATGGCGAGTAAAGCCAGGTTTCGATGGAACGTTTTCATAACAATATCCCTCTTGCGTCGGTATTGCCGGCAAAGAACAGAGTGCAGTCGCCGTTCGGCTGCACTCTGATACATTGGGTGAGGTCTTATTTGACCCTGAAAATACCCCACAAACCGCCGTCAAACTGGAACGAGGCCTGGTCTCTAAAGAGGTAAGCGCCGGGCGTTTTATACATACCGCCTGCGCCGTTGGTTAACAACAGATTCAGATGGCTGCCTGGTCCTATGCCATCTTGGGAGCCCTTCCATTCCGACCAGCTATTGCTTGCGATAACCGTTGAGGCACTGGTGAATGGCTCTTCCTGCCAGCCATGCCCATGCATCTGGAAGGAATGGTTACGCGAATGGCCGCCGGGTTGCAGTACGCGCAGCCGAACCTTGTCACCGGCCGTGCTCGTAAATACGGGCGTTTCCGGATCCCCTGTTAACACGCCGGTAAGATCCTTTTTGCATGTCAGTTCCAGCGGTTCATCCGGCGCGAAGTTCATGCGTGTCCACATCGGTTCGGTTCTGTAATTAAAGGCTTTCTGGCCGGAATCTTCGGCATCCTCCGCCTGGGCGGTGTTTTCGACCGCAATGCCATTTTGCTGCAGGTTCAGGTCATCCTGGATGATCAGCACATGTTCTCTGAAATAATTCCCGTCAGCCGTCTTTATTGTGGCTGATGCGCGTGTGTTGATGTCTTCGACCCAGCTCGAGCCTTGAGGTTCGATGATCATCGCGGCGATGGCACCCTTGCTGGTGTGCTTGATGCGATCTGCCGGCAGCAGATTGATCGCGCCGTATTCCACCGGTTCCGCGAAACGCAGCTCTTGGCCTGTCGCATTATCTTTGATCGTCGTCGCCCTGCCGGCATACCATTTATACTTGACCGTTTGACCGGGGGCCGCGACAGGCGGAGTACCCCCTGTCCATAGCGACGGATTGAAGCCGATATTCAGACCGCCGTTGCTCAGCGCATCAAACTCCAGCATCTGCGGCGTCAGCCCCACATAACTGGACGGCAGGATGTTATTGTTGTTGAAACCCTCGATGATCATCGGCAACGTGCTCCAGCCGTCGTGTTGCGTATTGCTTATGTCCGCTGGCAGGTGGTTTACCAGGTCCAGCGTAATGCAGTCTCCGGCGTGGGCGCGCAGAATCAGCGGCTCGACCGGAATGCCGGCTTTAAGCCGGTTGGTATTTTTGTCGAAATCGCCATCGCGAACGTACAAAATGGCGCCCGGATCTTCCAGTCGGGCCCTTTGGTTGTAAACCAGAGGACCGCCCAGTACATCACGAGCCAGGAAGGCATGTACCTTGAAGCCAAGCTGACGTGCGTTGGTGGGACAAAGGCCGTTCATGCCAACGCAATTGGTATCGCCTTTTTTGCAGGTCTTCGGCGGCAATGCTTTTCCCTCCGGATTGCTCGACAATTTTTCCAGTGTCGGGGCAGGGTATTGGCTGCTGAAGCTTCCTTTGCCGTTATAGGCCCGCATGATGCCCCACAAGCCGTTCCAGATGTCGTCCGTCGACGCGCCCGGAAAATAGGTGTAATCGGCCCAGGGCGTGTCTCCTTTGACGGCATTTACGGTCGGCACTTCGAACTCAAAGTGCTCGGAAATGCCCAGCATTTGCGCATTTTTATAGCCGGAGTTTTTCAGCGACGACTCGAACAGCCATTTGATCCCGTGCGCGCTGAAGTTGTGGCCTTCTTCGTGGGCGCCCATCAGAATCCGGATCTGGACCCTGTCGCCGGTATAAGCCTTCAGCAATGGTGTGAACGGATCGCCGGGCATGACATCTTTGGTTAATGGCCAGGAAAAAACATTCGGTTGACTGTTCAAGGCCTTCACGGCCCGGTCCGTGCGCGATTGGAACGCGAACGACAAATCGCCGGCCTGGCCCCGTGTCTGGCCCTTGCCATCATGAACACGCAGCGCGACCGGTTCGTTGCGGTAGTTCACGGTCATCGTGCCCGGCTCTTCAGCGGAAATGGCTTCTGGGCAGGGTCTCGGCGCACCGCCCGGACAAGTCGGCGCAACCTCTACCAGATCATGAAGGCCGGCCTCCTGTTTGCCCGGCGGATTGACCGGGGATCCGTCGTTGCGGTAAGCCAGCGAGAAATCGCCCATTTCCAGCAGGAACTCGCGGTAGGGTTTTTCGCCGCTGTTAGGGTCGGGTTCGATGATCGCTTGCCAGCTGGTCGGGCCTCCGTCTGAGCTCCTCGTACCCAGGAGCGTGCCATTCTCATTGTGCTTCCAGACCGAATTGGCCGGTTCGACGATCAGGCCGGCATAGAGCCCCGGATGCTGATGGGTGGATGGGCCGAAATGGTCATGCGTGAACACCGTGCGCAGGGTGCGATCCTGGCGATCATTGTTCATCACATTATCGGCATACCAGCGCTGTGCCGTGGTTTGCACGCAGGAGCCGCCACCTTTTTCAAAACCGGCCAGATTACAGACCGCTGGCTTATCGGCTGCATTACCGTTTAGCTCCCGCCAGGCGCCTTCTCCCTTGTTATTGCCGATGGCCACCAGCCGCTCATGTACTTCCTCGGGGCTGAATATTGCCGATGGCCACCAGACGCTCATGTACTTCCTCGGGGCTGAAGGTACCGTCTTCATAATTCCAGCCGTTGCCGGAACCGTCGGAGGAGGTGACGTCGAATTTGACCAGGTGGATATGCTGGCCAATGGTGTCGGTCGGCGTCGTCACCTGAAAATCATCCTGCCTATACACACTCGGAATCAGGTTGGTATGCTCAACGGTAATGCAATCGCCGCTGTTGGCTCTAAAAAACAGGGGTTCAGGAGGCCTTATCCGGTCAACGGTATCTGCGACATCGTCAAACAGGGTCAAGATGCGCTGTTGCGGGAAATGCCAGCCCACTTTGTTCATCGTGGTGTCCATCTGAATCGCGGCGACATGATAGAAACGGTCCTTGCCGGTCACGGCATTCTGAGCGTCGTCGATGCAGGGATCGGCAAACGGCGCACCCGGTTGCGGAGGCAGGCCATTGACCTTGAAAGCACCGCTGCCGCCGTCCGGCTTCGGGGTACTGTAGGCTTTTTGTCCGTTGCCGCCATGGAAAGACATGGCCTGACGCTCCCATGGCGTACCTTCGTCAGGGAGTTTTACGGCCGACAACGTAGTGATGATCTTGCTGAAGTCGTTTCGGTTTTGCGCACTGTTGGCGGTGCCGCCGGTGACTATGTGACGGGGCAGACCGCCGTCCGCAACCAGATCCATGGGCGGCTGTGGCGGCCGGTGGCCGGCAATGCCGGCAATGAAAAACGGATAGCCGGGATTACCGGATGCGACCTCAGGTAACTTGACCTGTCCGTCTGCGATTTCGACCTTAGCTCCGGGTTGCGGTGCCATGGCCATCGTCGGCAGGGGGACGAGAGCCGGTATCGGTGTTCCTGCTTTGATCTCATGATCGGGCAGTGCCCTGGAACCCGGTGCCGGCCGGCCGGCCGCATCGAGCACGGTGCCGGTTTCAAGGACGTCATGTACACGCCAGAATTCCCACATTCCCTGTGCGAAATGCGGATAGAAATGGCAGTGGAAAATCGAATCCCCCGGTGTCCGGTTGCGGTTACCGCTGCCGTGATAGGTGATTTCATAGGTGTAGCCACCGCCGGGTCCAATACTCTGGCTGTCCAGGTAGGCCGAGTTGTCGTTATCGGGTGAATGCAGCCATTGATGCGCATGCAGATGGAAGATGTGGTGCTCCTTGGGGCCGGCATGCAGATTCCTGAATTTGACCCGATCGTTCAGATAACTGTGATGCACATTGGACGGGTCATCGGGAAAATAGGCCTTGGTCGCAAACTGCGGTGTTTCGACTTTGCCAAGACCCCTGGCATTGATGCCTGCGGGGACATCCACGACCATGGCGGGATCGCCGAGTACCCAGGAGGTCAGGAAGAATTCCTCATACTTGCATTCGACGCAGTCCTTCATCGGCCCCAGCCCCAGGCGGTTGGCGATGACCTCCGAGCCGACACCGCCGGCACCGTAGTTGATGCCGAAGCCGTCCCGGACCCCATGCAGGGTATGGATAAGGACCGGATCGTTATACCAGGCCGGAAAGGCCTGCACGGCCTTCAGTTCGTCGTTAAAAATGACCGTGAACTCGCGGAATGGATCAAGACGGCCCGGATACACGGCATTGGTGGGTTCTACATCCGTGGTGAATTTGCCTCGGTTAGGGCCGGTGATGATCGCATTGAGATCCGAGTGGACGATGTTTTTGTTGCTATCGAGCATGTTCAGGATAGGGCGTCCGGCCAGAGGATGCAGGGCCGTGCCTTCAATCTTCCAGGTGTACGGAGCGGCGGGACTATCAGGAGCCGACACCTCCGAAGTTGGTGTAACAGTGGCTGAGCCATTGTCGGCATTAACCGCCGTGATAGTGCCCTCAAAGCCGACGCCGATCAGCTTTTTACCCTGATCCTGTTGCGTAAACCCGATATTGCTGGTCTCAAGTTCCGTGAAACCGGCATTGGTGTTCAGTTTTCCCATTGTCACTTTATAGGTGCCGTCAGGATTCAGGACCAGATTGAGTCGCTCAGACGGTTTTCGGGTTTCAAATTGGGGATAAACGGCTCCATAGTCGATGACTGGGTAATATTTGCCGTCTGACTCTGACAGCGTCGATGATGTCGCGGCCAGGGCCAGGTCCTGCTCGGTGACTTGGCTGCGATACCATTCCGAGCCTCGGTTTTCGACGTTGATCGCGCCGAAAAGGCCGTATGCCAGCGAACCGCCATTGCCTTCGCCGCCGGTCATCGCCGCGGCGCTATAGGCAAAATAAGTGCCTTCTTTTTGGGCGTAAAAAATATAGGTTTGGTTTCCGCCTGGGCCTACCAGGCCGCTGCTATTGCTGCCGACACTGGATGCGTCGGACATGATGTCTTTCGGCTGCATGCCGATGACGTGAAACGAGGCGGCGCGCGTGGCCGGGCCGTCATCATTGCTGACCAGTGTGCCATTTGGGTTCGGGTCGCCGGGCTTAACCGGTTCCAGTAGAGAGCCATTCAGTGCCGGGCTTAACCAGTTGATGAAATTGACTTGCAGACAATCGCCTTCATTGACGCGTAAAGTCAATGGCCTGGGCCGTTTGCCGGGCCGCAACATGGCGTTGCCTGAGCCTGGGTTCGGCGCACCCGATAGATCAGTTACATCGGACTTCAACGCGTAAATCATGCCGGAAGGGTTCATCGCGCCCAGGCGGTTATAATAAAAAGTCTGATCCAGTGCGACGACATCGGCTATCACCGTATTCGTGCAGCCGGCCGCCCATGCCTGACCGGTATAAGCCAGCGCCAAGGCGAGTAGCGAGAGATTAATGCACCTTGCAGCCTGCCAACGCCCTTGCATTTCGGCGCCTTTTTCCGCTGTGGGGCCGGTAAAATGTTCGCCCTGTGGGTAGGCTTTCGGGATCGTCAGCGGCCCGATCCAGCCTGCGCTAGCCGCTTCAGCCAGCTTGGGAAGAAAGTTGCGTCCGCCAATCGCTGTCAGGCCGAGACCGGCTTGTTGAATGCCGTTGACCTCCTGCCTAGACTGAGCTATGGCCTTTCCGCATCGGCTGGCGTTCCTTATCTTATGTGTTTTCTTAAACATGACAAACCTCGTCTTTATTCTTGAAAAACCGGCCCCTTGCGGAGCCGGTTTTTTCTCTATGCATATCTGATATTAATTAACACCGATATTTTCCCTCTTAGCGCCTGTCGCAGAGGACCGCAAGCTGATAGGCGTCTTGCACGCAGGTCCTGGTTTTAACCGGAAGTCCCAGGTGCCATTGGGCGCGCCGGCGAGCACAGGTACCGCGGCGCCCAATTTATTGGTATTCAGATCGGCCGGCACCGTTGCGGTCAGATACAACTGGATACTGTTGTTCGTCTGCACTGAGCTGGTACCTCTGGCCCGCCATTCGCCTGAAGTCGCATTGATGACTTTGCATGTTGCGGAGGTTATCTGGATGTTCTCAGCCGCAACGACCGCCACCGTGACATGCGCCACCGGTGAAACCTGCCCATTGTCATTCGCTACGGTGTAATCGAAGCCGAAGTTACCTGCCGTCGCACCGGCCGCGAAAGTCACCTTGCCGGTTGCATCAGGAGTCGCCGTGCCGCCGGTGACGTTGGATACCGTTACCGACGTCGGAGCCAGCGCACCGCCATTGGCCGAGTCGTTGGCCAGCACGTCGATCACTACCGACTGATTCACGGCCACATTGACCGGTCCATCGGGATTAGCAATTGGCGCAGGCCCAGCCGCGGATGCCGCGACGGAGACTAATACCGTTGCCACATTGGACTGCCCGACGCTGTTGGTAGCCGTATATTGGAAAGTCACGTCGCCATTGACAGAGCCCGGCGTGTACGTGATGCTTGTGCCATTAACCGCCGCCGTGCCGGAACCCGCCGGGATTGCAGGTCCGACCAGTTGCAAAGACGTGATCGGAGCCGCCGCGTTCGCGACATCGTTGGCGGTAACCGGAATATCAAATGCCGGACCGCCCACGGTAGCCGTTGCGCTGTCATCCAGGGCAAGCGGCACGCCAGCCCCGAGCGTGGTATTGACGCTTGTTGTTACCTGATTGCGCGCCACGATGAATGTACCACTGCCGTTGGCGGAAGATTTAACGGTCACGGTATCCGGCGGCGTGCCAATACCTGCCGCTGTCAGTCGGACTTCGGCCGGATCGGTAGCGTTACCGGTCGATGCTGCCGTATGAGTTGGGTACTTGGTTTCGTCGAGGCTCAATACAGGCGGAGAATCACTAACCAGTGGCGGTTGTCTAATAAAGCCCTTATCACTGCTGGTCGCGATAACGGTCAGCGTATCAGTAGAGTAATCGTAATTCGCCGATGACGCCGTCACGACATCGACCGCATCTTTCGTCACCATGCTGGGCGGCGTATCGGCGCTGTTGATGACCGAGATGGCCCCCGGCAACGTGCCGCTGGGATCCACCATGCCCTGGGCATAGTACTCCCCGAGCGCAGTCAGGCCGAACGGGATCATCTTGACCGGCGCTATGTTCGCTGCGGCCGCCGTCAACGAAGGATCTGGCTGACTGGGCAGTGCTTTGATGTTGCGGGCATACACATCGACCTGCGTGCCGGCGGTATCACGCCGGTAGAAGCCGTTGAAGATCTCCAGCGGACTGGGAATTGGGTTTGCCACAAAATCATGCAGGCGTCCCATCAGGCTGAACTGATCGGAACGAACGCACGTCCCGCTGGCCCCTTGGTCTCCCAGTATAATGGGTGTGACGCCGTCGGGCTGGAGGCCACAGATCTCTAAATAATTGGTGCCGAAGGGACTGCCGGTTACGAATTCCGTGGCGAGCCCATCCGACAGGAATTGAGCGCCATTAATGGTGATCGGGGCGAGTGGCGCGCCGCCGGCGCTGGCGGACCGTTGCAGGAAAGGCCCGACCCGGCTCTTCATTGCACCGTCAAACACGCCGCGTGCCACGCCGACGTCTTCGCTGAAGACGATGTCGCGATTGCCGGCAGAAACGGCGTCGACCGGGAAGGTCTCAACGCCGTAAGGATGCGTCACCGTGTAAATACCGGGCTCGGGAACACCCGCAAATACACGGATACGCGTGAATGTTATCTGATCGCCCACAACCACAGGTCCTACGGAGAAGGCCGCTTCCAGAGCCAGAACCAGGGTAGCCTTCTTGCCTCCCGGCATATCCATGACCGACGTGGCATTAAAGTAAAAGGCCTCGTCGGGGAAGTTGGTCGGAAAACTGTAGGGCGGATCGGGCAGGCCGGGTCCGACCAGTAAACAGGCATTCTGCTGCCCCGCGCCAGGATCGCTGGCATTGGGCAGGCAAAGGTCGAGGACCATGCCGTTCAGATCTTGATACCAAAGCGGAAAACCATGTCCCGCCGGAGAGGGGAGGTTGGTTGGGCCGACCCGCGCCAGGTCGGCGTGTGCGGCTAGGCTTGCCGTGGCGAGTGCAGCGGCAAACAGTGTGCGTTTTAGTTTCATTTTGAATACCTCATACTATGGCGTTTACTTTATAAGGTTTTTTAGTAGGACATCGGGCTCGAACTTATGGGTTGTTCTATGAGAATAAATTAAGCAACGCCCATAATTTTGCCTACATAGCGCAGACGCAATAGTTATGCCATATTACACAATATATTGATTTATAAGATAAAAATCATGTTATGCGCGCTGGAGGAGATTCTTCGGAAGGGATGGCTGTAGTGTTTGGGATACAGAGAAGGATGTAGAAAGCGGCGGTAGGGCTTGTGGAGAGGCGAGACTGTATTTGCGTGCAGGCACCGATTCAAGTGTGAGTACACACGGATCAATTCCATTAAATCAGTCGCTTAGAGAAATTTAAAGGAGGAAAACGGCATTGTCGTTTGCACTTCAGAAATGATTGCAATCGTTTCGATCCTGGCAATGAAGCGGCACTGTGGGGTGAAAAAGAGCAAATCGGAGGTGTAACACGACTAAGATGATTGCCCCTCAGACTTGTGACACTCTTCCCATAGCATCGATTAAAAACAAGATTTATATTTTTAAAATCAATGTCTTTTTGACTTATTTATATTTATTACATGAGAGTGTATCTTGTTTATGAAGCGGCTCCGTTGCGGATTCGTCAAACGAAAACAAAGTAGACTAAAGGGCTATAGACAAGCGGTTTATTTTGTGAAAATATCCGCACAAACTCTATGATTAATAATGACTTAATAAAAGGTTGCACGGCCTTTCGATAAGCACACAAAAAATCTTTGTGAACGAGTACCTATCGAATCGAAGCCGGTCTGGTGCTTTGGCTTTATGTACGTTGACGCACTGAATTTTTCACAACTTGAGAGGACAATTACCTTATATTTTGTGTTAGGGCATGCTTAAGCGCGGAAATGGCGATTCAGGGAAAAAGAAGGTTTGCAATAGCAAGAAGTCATTAAACTCAATGGTTCTGCGGCAAGCGATCACAAGTGAATTTTAAGCCGGTAGCGAGAACTTTTTGCCGTCCTGATTTGCCGTAACGCATTGAATTTATAAAGACGCAGTGCTAGCGAGCTTTGTGTTAAGCGCTTAGAGCGTATGTGATTTTATAGAATCACAAAATCCCCGAGGTTTTATTTTTGGAGATAAAGATATGCCTGGCAAAGAGCGTAAAGTGATTATTTTTCAACCTCCTGATTGTGAAAATGGCATAGCTAAAAATCTAACAGACCTCAACTGGAATGTGCATGTTGCTAACAATTCTGATCAGGCCTCCAATATATTAAGCAACCATGACATCCATGTCGGCTTATGCTTAATCAGTCAATGCAATGAAAATACGTTCCGTATGGAGATCAACCGCTTATTTTATTCATTCAGCCAGATTAATTGGATAATGGGGTTGCCGAAAGAATGTATGCCAGAGATTTTACCTTCTTCCTTAGAAAGTAAATTAATCAATGAATATTGTTACGATTATTTAACGATTCCAATCGAAATGGATCGCTTGGTTTTTGCTTTGGGCCATGCCCATGGCATGGCTGAAATTGCCGCCAGCGCGCAAAAAGGTTTTGCCGAATATGCCTCTAACTATGGAATTATTGGAAGCAGTCCAGTAATGTTAGAGTTCTTCAGGAGACTTGAAAAAACTTACCAAGAAGACTGCTCGGTGCTCATCAAAGGCGAAACCGGAACAGGGAAGGAGTTGGTCGCTAACGCCATTCATTATCATTCAAGCCGCTCCGGGAATACGTTAGTTGCAATAAACTGTGGCGCGTTCCCGAAAGATTTGATTCAAGCCGAACTGTTCGGTTATGAAAAAGGCGCATTTACCGGAGCACAACAGCAAAAAATAGGTCGGATTGAATCGGCTCAGGGCGGGACGCTGTTTTTGGATGAGATCGGCGACCTGCCATTAGAACAGCAAGTTAATCTGTTACGGTTTCTCGAAGAACGAGTGATCGTACGTATCGGCGGAGTGGTAAAGGTACCTGTCAATGCGCGGGTTATTGCCGCTACCCATGTAAATTTAAAGGAAGCCGTGCAAAAAGGAAACTTCCGGGAAGACCTTTATTATCGCCTTCGGGAGCTGGTATTGACAACCCCGCCGCTGCGAGAAAGAGACGGCGACATAGAACAATTGGCTTGGTATTATTTTAATAAATTTACCGCAAATCAAAATAAATATAAGGCGAAAGGATTTAATTCAGATGCTCTATTTGTTTTAAAGAATCACCATTGGCCGGGTAATGTCCGAGAATTAATCAATTGTATTCGCGATGCCGTTGTCATGTCGGAAAACCGTCTGCTGACCCCCGAGGATCTGAACCTTGAAAGACGCGTTAAGGAACGCATACTGCGACCTCTTGCAGAAGCGCGCGCCTTGTCAGATCGCGATATGATTGTCGCCAGTCTGTACCAGTCCAATAATAATGTCAGCCGCGCCGCGGAATTACTTGGTATTTCCCGGGTTAGCCTGCACCGATTGATCGACAAGTACCAGTTGAAATGCGGCACTACGACGTGTGCTTTATGTCCTGATAGAAATCGTTGCCGGTGGGCACAAGGCCTATTTTGATTTTTTCAGCGCTTACGATGCCCGTTTTAAGGTGTTTTATTGTTGGGCCATGATGAGGATTCTGTTCCCGTCATACCCCTTATTTTTTATTCCTCGATGCCCAACTCTTTGATTTTACGGGTCAGGGTGTTCCTGCCATAACCCAGCAAAATGGCCGCTTCGTGCCGTTTGCCGTGGGTGAAATTTAACGCGGCCTGGATCAGGATCGTTTCGACTGTCGGGATCGTTTGCTTGGCGACCTCGTGTTCCTTGGTCAGCAGCTGGCGGTCGATCCAGGATCTGAGCATCGACTCCCAATTGCCGCTTTCCGCTTCCTTTTCCTGGGGCTTGTTCAATAATTCGGGCGGCAGGTCGTGCTGGTGGACCTCGCGGCCGGACGCCATCACGGTCAGCCAGCGGCAGCAGTTTTCGAGCTGGCGGACGTTGCCGGGCCAGTCCAGGCTGCTGAGATAGTTTTCCGCATCCGGGCGCAGGGTCTTGACTTCGGTATTCAGTTCCTGCGAGGCCTGGCTCAGAAAATGTCTGAGCAAGAGCGGGATGTCCTGTTTGCGGTCGCGCAGCGGCGGAATGTGTATCCTGATCACGTTCAGGCGGTGGAACAGGTCTTCGCGGAAGCGGCCCTGTTCGACCAGCACTTCGAGATTCTGGTGCGTCGCGGCAATGATGCGCACATCGACCTTGACCGAAAGATGTGCTCCGACCGGATAAAACTCGCCGTCGGCGAGCACGCGGAGCAGGCGCGTTTGCAGTTCCGCCGGCATGTCGCCGATCTCATCGAGAAACAGCGTGCCGCCGTTGGCCTGTTCGAAACGTCCGGCGCGCCGGGCCTGTGCGCCGGTAAAGGCGCCTTTTTCATGGCCGAACAGTTCCGATTCCATCAGGTCTTTCGGAATCGCGGCCATGTTCAGCGCGATGAACGGGTTTTTCGCGCGCGGGCTGTGCTTGTGCAGGGCTTTGGCGACCAGTTCCTTGCCGGTGCCCGATTCGCCGTTGATCAGCACGGTGATGTTCGAGCGTGCCAGCCGGCCGATCGCGCGGAAGACTTCCTGCATCGCCGGCGCGGCACCGATGATTTCGGGTGCCGACTCGAGCGCGGCGGCTTCTTTCTGGTTTTCCTGCTGCTGGCGGCTGTGCGTGCAGGCGCGCTGGGCCAGTTCGACGACCTCGTTGATGTCGAAGGGTTTGGGCAGGTATTCGAAGGCGCCGCCGTGAAAGGCCGATACCGCGCTCTCGAGGTCCGAATGCGCGGTCATGATGATCACCGGCAGGTCCGGATAATTTTTCTGCACGCGGTCCAGAAGTTCGAAGCCGTCCATGCCGGGCATCCGGATGTCGGTCAGCAGGGCGTCGGGTTTGTCGTGTTGCAGCGCGTTCAACACTTCCTTCGCGCTCGCAAAGCTCATTGTCTGCATGTTGGCTTTCTGCAGCGCCTTTTCGACGACCCAGCGGATCGATTTGTCGTCGTCTATGATCCATACAGTTTCGGGTTTAGTCATGGCCGGACTCTATCGGTAACAGGATGGAAAAGGTGGTGTTGCCGGGTTCGCTCTGGCATTCGATCAGGCCGCTGTGCTGGCTGATCAGCGAGTGCGCGATCGACAAGCCAAGGCCGGTGCCTTCCGGGCGTCCGGTGATCATCGGATAAAAAATCTGATTCATCATTTCGGCGTCGATGCCGGGGCCGTTGTCGGTAATGTCGATTTTGACCGTCAGTTTGTGGCATTTGCGCCCGATTGTGACATTGCGTTTGATGCGGGTTTTGATCCTGATCACGCCGGCGCCGTCGACGGCCTGCACCGCGTTGCGGACGATGTTCAACACGGCCTGAATCAACTGGTCCTTGTCCGCCTTCAGCTCGGGGATGCTCGGATCGTAGTCGCAAAGAATCAACAGGCTGCCGCTGGTTTCGGCTTCGACCAGTTGCCTGACGCGTTCCAGTACCTCATGGATGTTCAACGGCTTTTTGTTCGGCAGTTTGTTCGGACCGAGCATCTTGTCCATCAAGCCTTGCAGCCGGTCCGATTCGGCAATGATGATGCCGGTGTATTCCTTCAGATCGGGATCGATCAGCTCCAGATCCAGAAGCTGCGCCGCGCCGCGGAGGCCGCCCAGCGGGTTTTTGATTTCGTGCGCAAGGCCTCTGACCAGCAGACGGGCGGTGTTTTGTTGCGATAACAATTGTTCTTCTTTCGATATTCTGAGGTGATTGTCTACCTGCAACAATTCGACCAGAATTTCGGTGCGTCCTTCGCCGCTTAAGATCGGCGTTGCACTAAAAGTGATCGTCACGGTCTGGCCAATCCGGTTTAAGCTCAGCGCCCGATCGAGCAGAGGCTCGGCCATCGTCAGTGACAGTTTCAAATTGGCGAGTAGGGCCGGATCGGAGGTCTTAAATAAGTCTTGTGCATTTTGACCGAGCAATTGATTGGCGCTGTCGGCCAGCAACACTTCGCCCGAGGTGTTGATGTAGGCCAGGTTCAGATCCTGGTCGAACAATAAAATCGCGGAATTCAGGTGATCCAGTATCCTTTTATGCATGGCTTGCCCTTAAAATTTAACTCATAGCCTTTCGATCTTTAGTTAAGCAATTTACAGACCAAAGTTCAAAAAAGTGCGAAAAAAGGACGATTAGGGCGCGTTTACCTACTAACCTGGATATTAGCATAGGGCGGAGCAAAAAAAACGCCCCATTATGGGGCGTTTTTTGTCGAGCTACGATGCGGTGTAAACCGGTTTTACAAGCTGTAGTACATATCGTATTCGACCGGGTGGGTGCTCATGCGCAGACGAGTCACTTCGGCCATTTTCAGGTCGATGTAGCCGTCGATCACGTCGTCGGTGAAGACGCCGCCACGGGTCAGGAACTCACGGTCTTGATCGAGTGCTTCCAGCGCCTGGTCGAACGCATGGCAGACTTGCGGGATGTTTTTGGCTTCTTCGGCCGGCAAGTCATACAAGTCTTTGTCCATTGCTTCACCCGGATGAATCTTGTTTTGGATGCCGTCGAGACCCGCCATCAGCATCGCGGAGAATGCCAGGTAAGGGTTCGCGGTTGAATCCGGGAAGCGCACTTCGATGCGGCGGCCTTTCGGATTGTTTACGAAAGGAATACGGATCGATGCGGAACGGTTGCGGGCGGAATAAGCCAGCATGACCGGCGCTTCAAAGCCCGGAACCAGGCGCTTGTAGCTGTTGGTCGAGGCGTTGGTGAAGGCGTTCAGGGCTCTGGCGTGCTTGATGATGCCGCCGATGTAATACAGCGCGAGTTCTGACAGGCCGCCGTACAGGTTGCCGGTGAACAGGTTCACGCCGCCTTTGGAGAGCGATTGGTGAACGTGCATGCCGCTGCCGTTGTCGCCGACCATCGGCTTCGGCATGAAGGTCGCGGTTTTGCCGTAGGCGTGCGCGATATTCGCAATTACATATTTCAACTCCAGCACTTCATCGGCTTTTTTGACCAGAGTGTTGAAGCGGACGCCAATTTCGCATTGACCCGCGGTCGCGACTTCGTGGTGATGCACTTCGACGGTCTGACCCATTTCACCCAGCACTTGGCACATTGCGGAGCGCATGTCTTGCAGCGAGTCAACCGGCGGGACCGGGAAGTAGCCGCCCTTTACGCCGGGGCGATGGCCGATGTTGCCGTCGGGATAGACTTTTTCGGAGTTCCAGCCGGCTTCTTCGGAGTCGATCTTGAAGAAAGAGCCACTCATGTCCGAACCCCAACGCACGTCGTCGAAAATGAAGAATTCATTTTCCGGTCCGAAAAACGCGGTGTCGGCGATGCCGGTGGATTGCAAGTAGCCTTCCGCGCGTTTCGCGATCGAACGCGGATCGCGCTCATAGCCTTGCATGTTTTTCGGTTCGATGATGTCGCAGCGCAGGATCAGTGTCGCGTCGTCATAGAAAGGGTCCATCACCGCGGAGTTTGGATCGGGCATCAGGATCATGTCCGACTCGTTGATGTGTTTCCAGCCGGCGATCGAAGAACCGTCGAACATGTTGCCTTCTTCGAAGGTGTCTTCGCTGATCGAGTGTGCAGGGAAGGTGACGTGCTGTTCTTTGCCGCGGGTATCGCAAAAACGGAAATCGACGAATTTCACGTCGTTTTCCTTGATCATTTTCAGTACATTTTCTACAGACATTTATTGAGTCTCCTAGGATCGATTTGTGTCAAATGGATTAGCCAAACTCAATTACGATAACATTTTTTTTGCCGGATGATCCACAAAAAAATCATTCGTCCGCGCGCTTACGAAGGCACAAAGAAAATTTACTAGGAATGCATCATGTTGGTGCAAATTATGCACTAAAGTAGTGCTTATAGGGGGTTATATCGCTCGTATCGCACGCCTGATACGTTTTGCTTGCGCCGTGTTGATGCTATCTTGCTGACAGAATTAAAAAAATCATGCCTGGCATCTTATTTGCTTAAATAATTAATGCAAATTATTAATTTCTTATAGACTCATCAAATAAGGTTATTGCTATGAAAAATCACAGATGCAATGTTCGTTTCAACCTTAAACCCTTGGCGGTGGGAGTCGCGCTTGCTTGCGCACTGAGCACCGCGGAGGCCAAGGGCCTGCTTGAGGCCGAGCGTTTGCTGGAGGCCGCGGGCGATCCGAATGAGAGTAAGTTCATGAAAGACTGGGGGCTGATGGTCGGCGGCTGGGCGAATGCCGGTATTACCTATAATTCGATCAGTCCGGAAAATAATTTCAACGGACCGGTTACCTTCGGCGACCGGTCGGCCGAGTTTCAATTGAATCAATTGAATTTGTTCCTGCAACGCGCGGTAGCGACCGAAGGCGACAGTTTCGATGTCGGCTTCCGTTTCGACGTGATGTTCGGCACCGATGCGATCTTCACGCAAGCCTACGGAGTGCCGGCATTTGACGTAAATTCGGGCGTGCCATTGAACAGAAATCACTGGGATCTCAATCTGCTGGGCAGCAACGACAACCGTTTTTACGATCTGGCAATGCCGCAAGCCTATCTGGAAGCCTATCTGCCGATCGGCAATGGCCTGAATATCAAGGCCGGTCATTTCTATACGCCGATCGGTTACGAGACCGTTCCGGCGCCGGATAATTTCTTCTACACGCACGCCTATACGATGCAATACGGCGAGCCGTTCACCCATACCGGTATCCTCGGCAGTTACACGGTCGATGATCATTGGTCGGTGGTCGGCGGCGTCGTGACCGGCAGCGCGACCGGCGGTTGGGACGGCGGCTGGGATAAGCATCTGGGCAATTGGGCGGGCCTTGCCGGCGCGACCTGGACCAACGCGGATTCGGGAACGTCCTTGAACGTGACCGGGACTTACGGCGGCACTTCCGAGCAAAGCAGCAAAGCCTGGGGCATGTACAGCGTGGTGTTGAAACAGGATATTGGCGACAAGACTCATTGGGTATTGCAACACGATCACGGTTTTGCCGATGGCGTCTTAACCGCGAACGGTCTTGAAGACGCAGAATGGTATGGCATCAACACGCATCTGTATTACGACATCAGCGACACGCTGACCGCAGGCGTCCGTGGCGAGTGGTTCCGCGACCAAAACGGATTTCGGGTTTTCGCTCCCGGCCGGGTAGGGGCGGCAACCGACGGCAGCGGCAACAGTTTCGCGGCGGCGGGCAATTTTGTCGCAACCAGTGCACCATCCAGCTATTATGCGGTGACGGCAGGCATCAACTGGAAGCCGGTCAAATGGCTGAATTTGCGTCCGAACGTGCGCTATGACTGGGCGGACGGCGCGCGGCCATTCGGCGACGGCGGAGCAACGACCGGCAAGCTTGACCAATTCCTGTTTTCGGCGGACTTTACGGTCAGTTTTTAATTCGGCAAGACAAATTTAGGCTTCACCAAAATGCGCCTCAGGGCGCATTTTGTTATTAGGGTGTCGGTTACGCTCATTGGATAATAACTACCCTAGACCTGCCAGATTTTTAGTGGGAAGTTCTATTTACGAAAGCCTAAGCAAAGCGTTGTATCGGGGTAGAGCGCTTGCATCCCTTATCGCACCAGAATGGAGCTACCATCGGTAAAATGAACTGCTTTAGTGCACTAAGGCATCGCGTAAGACGTCCGATTGTGGGCGCAGGCGTTTCCCGCTTGCCTCATTTTGCGCCGCCCGCTCGATGTTAAGGCGGATGCTTGCCGGCTGATGCAAATTTCCGCTAACGGCGTTGCGGTAAAAGCGGCTTGGCATAATCATTGCTTTGTTTGATTTGGAATCGTTATTTTTATTCAGCAAGAGGCAATTTATGAAACTGATCACTGCAATCGTTAAACCCTTCAAACTGGATGATGTCCGCGAGGCGCTTTCAGAAATCGGGGTGACCGGCGTTACCGTCACCGAAGTCAAGGGCTTCGGCCGCCAGAAAGGGCATACCGAGTTATATCGCGGCGCTGAATATGTGGTCGATTTTTTGCCGAAAACCAAAGTGGAAGTGGCCGTTTCCAGTGGCTTGCTCGATCAGGCGGTCGAGGCCATTACCCGCGCGGCGGGAACCGGAAAAATTGGCGACGGCAAAATCTTTGTGACCAGTCTGGAACAAGTGATCCGGATTCGTACCGGAGAAACCGGCGATGACGCCCTTTAAGCATTTTAAGTAAGGACCGAATAATGAAACACATGATATCGACTTTGGCTTTTTTTATCCTGCTGGGCTTTGCCGGGCTCTCGCTTGCCGAAAACATCACCCAGGCGGTTGAAACGCAGACGCTCGCGGACCCGGTTAAACCCGCGCTGGTTGAAATCCCGGCCGCGGCAGCGGCTCCGGCCGCCGAACCCGCGGCTTCGGCGCCGGTGACGACCGATAAGGGCGATACGGCCTGGATGATGGTTTCGACCTTGCTGGTGATCATGATGGTGATCCCGGGACTGGGCCTGTTTTACGGCGGCCTGGTGCGCAGCAAGAACATGCTGTCGGTGCTGATGCAGGTGATGGTGGTGTTTGCGCTGATTTGCGTGCTCTGGGGCATTTACGGTTACAGTCTCGCGTTCGGCGGCGAAGGCCTGATCATCGGCAACTTCGACAAGGTGTTCCTAAAAGGCATCACGACCGCTTCGCTGGCCGATACGTTTACCGACAACGTGAAGATTCCCGAATTTATCTTTGTCGCCTTCCAGTCGACCTTCGCCGCGATTACCTGTGCGCTGATCGTCGGCTCGTTTGCCGAGCGCATCAAATTCAGCGCGGTGCTGATTTTCTGCGCGATCTGGTTTACTTTCAGCTATCTGCCGATCGCGCACATGGTCTGGGGCGCCGGCGGTTACCTGCTGGGCAAGGGCGCGCTGGATTTCGCGGGCGGCACCGTGGTGCACATCAACGCGGCGGTGGCCGGTCTGGTCGGCGCCTTTCTGGTCGGCAAGCGCATCGGCTACGGTAAGGAGTACATGGCGCCGCACAGCCTGACCTTGACGATGGTTGGCGCATCCTTGCTGTGGGTGGGCTGGTTTGGCTTCAATGCCGGTTCGAATCTCGAATCCAACGGCGGCGCGACCCTTGCCTTCATCAACACCCTATTGGCCACATCCGGGGCGGTGTTGTCCTGGGCCGCCGGCGAAGCGGTGATCAAGGGCAAGGCTTCGATGTTGGGCGCGGCCTCCGGCGCCGTGGCCGGTCTGGTCGCGATCACGCCGGCCTGCGGCTCGGTCGGTCCGATGGGCGGCATTATCATCGGTTTGAGCGCGGGTCTGCTCTGCCTGTGGGGCGTCAACGGACTCAAGCGCCTGCTTGGCGCCGACGATTCGCTCGATGTGTTCGGCGTGCATGGCGTCGGCGGGATTTTAGGCGCTCTGCTGACCGGCGTGTTTACTTCACCTGCGCTCGGCGGCACCGGGGCCGAGGATTTCTCGATCGCCAGTCAATTGCTGGTCCAGGCTGAAGGCGTCGTGATCACGATCGTGTGGTCGGGCGTCGTCTCTTTCATCGCCTATAAATTCGTCAATATGTTGGTCGGGCTCCGAGTCAGCGAGGAATTCGAACGCGTGGGGCTGGACGTATCGAGCCACGGCGAAACGGCATACCATATATAAGGTATAAAAATGTCATGATCGCCAGTCGGCCGACTGGCGATTTTTTTTTCAGCGGAGGAATGACATGGCCGATGAGTCACTCGCGAAATGAAATAGGGCTTCAGGTTCAGGGTCGATGGCATCCTTTTTTGTTAGCGTTCGGCATAGGGCTGTTTTGTATTCGAGCAAAAATTGTAAATCGATAGGGATTGTGTATGATTGCAGAATCTAGGAGCCATTTTTTTTCGTTATTTGTGACAGAGAGACATTATGAAATTAATCACAGCAATCATTAAACCGTTCAAACTGGATGATGTCAGGGAAGCCCTGTCCGAGATCGGCGTCGCGGGAGTCACCGCGACCGAGGTCAAAGGTTTTGGCCGCCAGAAAGGGCATACCGAATTGTATCGGGGCGCCGAATATGTGGTCGATTTTTTACCGAAGGTCAAGCTCGAAATCGCGGTGTCTAACGACATTCTGGACAAGGCGGTCGAGACGATCGTGAGGGCAGCGAATACCGGCAAAATCGGTGACGGCAAAATTTTTGTGACCAATCTTGAACAAATCATCCGCATAAGAACCGGCGAGACCGGCGAGGATGCCATTTAATTAGTGAGTAGAATGCGATCCAAAAGACTCTTTTTCAGCCTGCTGCTGTTGCCGTTCGCGGCGGAGGCCGCTCCGATCAATCAGGCCAACACCGCCTGGATATTAACGTCGACCGGCCTGGTCCTGTTCATGACGCTGCCGGGTTTGTCGCTGTTTTATGCGGGCCTGGTGCGCAGCAAAAACGTGTTGTCGGTGTTGATGCAGTGCTTTGCGATCACCTGCCTTGTCTCGATCCTGTGGCTGGCCGGCGTCTACAGCCTGATCTTCGCCGATGGCGGCGACTGGCAGAAGCTGATCGGCGATTTCTCGAAGGCGTTTTTGCCCGGTATCGGCACCGCTTCGCAGGTCGGCGAACTGCCCGAGGCGGTTTATTTCATGTTTCAGATGACCTTCGCGATCATCACGCCGGCGCTGATCGTCGGCAGTTTCGCCGAACGCATGAAATTCTCCGCGATGCTCTGGTTCAGCGCGTTGTGGCTGTGTCTGGTCTATGTGCCGATTTGCCACTGGATTTGGGGCGGCGGCTGGCTGGCTGAGTTGGGCGCGCTGGATTTTGCGGGCGGCATCGTGATTCATGTGAACGCGGGCATCGCCTCCTTGGTTGCGGCGTTGGTGATCGGTCGCCGCAAGGGCTTTCCGAGCACGCCGATGCCGCCGCACAACATGACCATGGTGGTAACCGGCGCGGGCATGCTCTGGGTCGGCTGGTTCGGCTTCAACGGCGGCAGCGCGCTGACCGCGGACGGACGTGCCGGCATGGCGCTGTTGGCGACGCATATCGGCGCGGCAGCCGGCGCATTGACCTGGATGACCATCGAATGGGTGCGTTTCGGCAAGCCGAGCGTATTGGGCATCGTGACCGGCATGGTCGCGGGTCTCGGCACGATCACGCCGGCTTCGGGTTATGTCGGGCCGCTCGGCGCGCTGGTGATCGGGGTCGTGGCTGGCGGGGTCTGTTTCTTTGCGACCCAGTATGTCAAGCGCACGCTGAAGATCGACGACTCGCTGGACGTGTTTCCGGTGCACGGCGTCGGCGGCATCACCGGGTCGTTGTTGACCGGCGTGTTCGCTTCGAGCAGCTTCGGCGGCTTGGGGCTGGCCGAAGGCGTCACGATAGCCGGGCAGGTCGGAGTGCAGGCGCTGGCGATCGGGGTCACGATGGCCTGGAGCGGGGTATTCAGTTTCGCCTTGTTGAAGCTGATCGATCAATTCATCGGTCTGCGCGTGACTGCCGATGAAGAAGTTCAGGGTTTGGATCAGGTATTGCACGAGGAAACCGGCTACGTCAACTTATAACCTGACGGCGTTTCGGCGAGATAAAAAGGCGGCTTTTCACAGTCGCCTTTTTTATTGGGAAACGCTATGCTAAGCGGGTGAGTGGCTCAAGGAATCGTATGAAGGCTCGAACCCTATTGATCAAGATTTTGCAAGGATTTGGCGTCGCAGGATGCGTACTGCTTATTTATGCACTGGCCGGCTTTTATGGCCTGCCTTATCTTGTGAAGTCGAGGGTTCCGGTCCTGCTGAAGGAACTGACCGGTAGGCAGGCTTCGATAGTCGCGGTCGCGTTGAACCCGTTTTTGTTCCGTGTCTCGGTTCAGGGTTTTGAACTGCACGAAGCGAACGGCCAGCCCTTCGTCAGTTTCGAGCGTGTTGCGGCGGACATCGATCTGTGGCGGTCACTGAGGGAGTCCACGCTGACCCTCGATGACGTGCAGTTGATCAAGCCGTACGTGCATCTGGCCAAAGCTAAAAACGGCCAGTTCAATTTCAGCGATCTCTTGCCGGCCAAGCAAGAGCCTCCTGCCAGTGAAAACAAAGCCTTCCCGGTGCAGATCGGCCGTTTGTCGCTTTCCGGCGGCAAATTACTCTGGGAGGATGCACAGCTCAAAAAGCCGGTCAGGGAGGAAATCGATCCGATCGATTTGACCGTGGAACAATTTTCGCTGACGCAAAATCAGCCTTTTCCGCTGCATCTGACGCTGGCCTTGAAGTCGGGCGGCGCCCTGGATTGGCAAGGCAAGGCCGGCGTCGAGCCGTTGTTTTCAGAGGGCCGCATCAAACTGGAACGGCTCAAGTTGCAGAATCTGACCGCGATCGCTCTGCAAGATGCGCTCGGTTTCGATTTGCAGGGCAGTGAAGTGCTGGAGGCGGAGTACCGCCTGAACTATTCCCCGGCCAAGGGCCTGGAACTTGAGATTCCTAAAAGCCGCTTCGAATTGAAGGATTTTGTTTACGCATCCGCCGAGCCGCAAAGTCTGGCGGTCAAATCCTCCGCGATCACGCTGGAGTCCGCTTATAAAATCACCCAGGCAGGTCAAAAATGGCAGGTAACGGCCGCAAAAGCCGAAGCCAAGGCGCATGATCTTGGGTTGACCGGCTTTGGCCTCGCGAAGGCGGCGCTGAGCATTCCTGAAATGGCGTTGACTGCGGTTTGTCACACCGGCAATGCCGATGGCCAGTTCAATGTCACGGTTCGGGATGGGCAAGCGACGATCAGCGGCAGCGAACTGTCGGACGGCTTGCAGGACAAGCCGCTGGTCAAAATCGGCAGGATAGTTGGGGAGGGGATGGCCTTGAATCTGCTCAAGCGGTCTTTTTCCGCCGCGGCGATCAAATCTGAACATGCCGATGTTCAGGCCTGGCTGACCAAGGAAGGGACGCTGAACTATCAGGCGCTGTTGCCGGTGAACGACAAGCCGTCAACCAACGTAAAGGCTTCGCCGGTCGAAAAGGCCTCAGCACCGTGGACGCTTGCGCTCAAGTCGTTCGCCTTGACTGATTCCGGCTTGCATTTCGAAGACCGAAGCCAAAGCAAGCCGGTCGTAGTCGAGGTCAAGCCGATCGATTTCACGCTGCGCGATTTTACCGATAAAAACGGCGCGGCATTGCCGGTGCAGTTGAGTGCAATCTTCAATCAGGACGGGCGCATCAAGCTGGATGGCGATCTCGTGATCGATCCGTTGTCTGCCCGGCTGAATGTCGATGTGCAGGACATCGGTCTCGATAAGTTTCAAACCTATGTCGACCAATTTGCCCGCCTGGATGTGATCGAGGGCGGTTTGTTCGTGAATGGCAAGCTGGATGCGGCGCTTAAGGACCCTGAAAAACCCGACGTCAAGTTTCACGGATTTGCCGGCGTCGATGAATTGATCACCCGCGATCAACTTCAGAACAAGGATTTCATCAAATGGCAAAAGCTGACTTTGAGCGATATTGACGCCGACCTCGCCGCTAACCGTTATACCGCCAAGCGCCTTCAGATAGAAAAGCCCTATGCACGAATCGTGATCAAAAAGGACAAAACGATCAATGCGAATGAAGTGCTATCGACCGGTAAAGCCGTCAGTAACAAGCCTGCCCCCAACGCAACGTCCAAGAAACAGGATGCCGAGCATGCGCCGCCGTTCTTCAGGCTCGATCAGGTGTTGGTGCATGATGGGGCATCCGATTTTGCCGACCTGTCGTTGATTCTGCCTTTTGCGGCCGAAGTCCAGGAGTTGAACGGCGGCGCCTCGGGCATTTCCTCGGAAAAAAAATCGAAGGTCAAGGTGTCGTTGAAAGGCAATGCCTACGATCTGGCGCCGGTCGATGTCAGCGGCGAAGTCAGTCCTTATCGAGGAGCATACGACGTGGCGGTGAGTTTTCATGGCTTGCCGATGCCGCTGATCAGTCCTTACATGGTGCAATTTGCAGGTTATAAAGTCGAAAAAGGCAAATTGAATCTGGATTTGAAATATAAGGTCGAGCAGGGCGTTCTGACCTCATCGAACACGATTCTGATCGATCAGTTCGAACTCGGCGAGAAGGTCGAAAACCCGAATGCGGTGTCGTTGCCGTTGGAATTGGCGGTCGCCTTGCTGAAGGATGGCGATGGCCGAATCAAATTGGACGTGCCGGTCACCGGCAGCCTGGAAGATCCGAAATTCAGCATTAGGGCGATCATCGCCGATGCGCTGTTGAATGCGTTGAATAAAGTGATTACATCACCTTTCACGGCGATCGCTTCGCTGTTTGACGGCGGCGAGAATCTGGATCATATCGATTTCAGCCCCGGCAAGTCCGAACTGGACAAGGCCCAGTTGGCCAAGCTCGACGGTTCGGCGAAGGCGTTGAAAGAGCGTCCGGCATTGAGTCTCGAAATCAAGGGCGCGGCCTTCGAGGAACAGGATTGGCCGGCTTTGAAGGATGCGGCGCTTTATGACCAGTTAAAACGCTTGAAGGCGGCCGCGATCTCCAAGAAAGGCGGCAAAAAAGTGCGCGCGGAATATGTCGAGCTTTCGGACGACGAATACAAGGACTATCTGGCGCAGATGTTCATCGACAAATTTCCGCTGCTCGCGGAACGCTCGCTGTTCGGCAAGCCGCAGTTGAAAGACTCGAAGGCGGCGGGCGATTTTTATGAGGTCGCCAGACAAAAGTTGTTCACGATCATCAAGCCGGAAGAGCAGCGTCTGAAAGACCTGGCCGCCAAACGGGCCCAGGCCATCGCGAAGTATGTCGTGCAGCAGGGCGGCATTGTGCCGGAGCGGGTGTTCATTCTCGATACCGCGATCAATCCGGCGCGGGAAGGGCAGGAGATTGTCTCGCGCTTGTCGCTGAAAGCAAATTGACAGGTATGGTTATGTGGCGTACAGTATTTCTGTACAACAATTTCTCCCAAAATGCCCATGACAATCCAAACCACCTATACGCAAGCCCGCGCTAATCTTGCCACCCTGCTGGACTCGGTGACGGATGACCAGGAAGTGGTCATCATTCAACGGCGTGGCGCTGCGGATGTCGCGCTGATTGCCGCCGATGAACTCCAAAGCTTGCTGGAAACCGCGCATCTGTTGCGTTCGCCGGTCAACGCGGAACGCTTATTGGCGGCATTAACGCGCGCGCAACAAAAAACTACCCCACCCCAATCAGTCGATGATTTGCGGGCAGAGGTTGGCCTTGGCTAAAGCCGGTGACCGGGTTAGCGTCTTTCAACCGGAGTTCCGAGAAGACCTTCGCTTTTGGGTGCAGACCAATCATCGGGTGGCCGTAAAGATTTTGGATTTGGTCGAAGCGGTCATGCGAGACCCTTTTGCGGGGATTGGCAAACCCGAACCATTGAGGTATCTCGCGCCGGGCGCATGGTCGCGCCGTACCACGGAAGAACATCGCTTGGTCTATTGGGTTACTGACGAGCGGGTGGATTTTCTTCAAGCGCGCTATCACTATATTCGATAACGCGTTCCTACGATCAGACTTTCACTGTATTATCCAGGCAGGGCAATTTCCGCGTCGGTCAAATAGCAGCCCGGGTCCTCGGCCCAGAAGTTGCCGGTCGTTTGCGCGGCCCTGACGCGGGTATTGCCGTTGCAAATCGCCTGATAATCGCAGGTCGCGCAGCGGCCTTCGAGCGGACGCGGCGATTGCTTCAAGCCGTCCATCAAGGGATCGCTTCTATCCATCCAGATTTCCGAGAACGGGCGCTGGCGGATGTTGCCCAGATCGTAATGCCACCAGAACGTATCCGGATGCACATTGCCGAGATTGTCTATGTTCGCGACATTGACGCCGGAGGCATTGCCGCCCCATTGTTCGAGTTTGACCTGGATGTGGTCGGCCTGGTCAGGGAAACGCTTTCGGACCCAATGCAGGAAATACACCCCGTCGGCATCGTTGTTGCCGGTTACGAACTCCCGGTCCTTGCCTTCCTGCATCCACCGGTAACAGGTGTCGAACAGCAAATCCATCGCCTCGCGCGTCATCTGGTAGTGCGCGTCGTCCTTGCGGTTGCGGTTGCCGCGGCCGCCGTAGTTCAGGTGCGACAGGTAAAACTTGTCGATGTCGTAGTCGTCCATCAACTGCAGCAAGGCAGGAAAATCCTGCGCGTTATCCTGGGTCAGGGTAAAACGGATGCCGACCTTGATGCCTTTGTTCAGGCACAGTTCGACGCCGCGCAGGGCTTCATCGAACGAGCCTTGCATCCGGCGGAAATTGTCATGCGTTTGCTTGATGCCGTCCAGGCTGACGCCGATGTATTGATAATCGATGGCCGCGATTTCATCGATATTCTGTTCCGAAATGCGAGTGCCGTTGCTCGAAAGCGCGACATAAAAACCCATCGCCTTCGCGCGCCGGGAAATGTCGAAGATGTCCGGACGCAGCAGCGGCTCGCCGCCGGACAGGATCAACACCGGCACCTTGAATGCTTTCAGGTCGTCCATCACCGTATAGATTTCTTGCGTGCTCAGTTCGCCCGGAAAATCGATGTCGGCCGAGGTCGTATAGCAATGCTTGCAGGCCAGGTTGCAGCGGCGGATCAGATTCCAGATCACGACCGGCGCGGCCGGTTTGCGCGCGGGTTTTATCGGTGTCGGGTCGAGCAGTTCCCGCATGAAGTGGCTGAGTCTGAACATGGTGGCTTAATGATAGAGTAATTGCTTTTATATGGAAAAATATCTAATATAAAATATCTATTTTAGATTAATGGTTAATAACATCATGCAGCTTACCGCATCACAACTGCAATCCCATCATAAAGCGCTGATCGATGCGTTGAAACGTGGTGAATCGGTCGAAATCACTTATCATGGCCAATTGTTGGGCGTTGTGCATCCGGCTAAGACGTCGTCAACGATTCAGGAACAGGAAAATGCAATGGCCGATTTTTTCGGTATGCACCGCGATCTGGATATTGCCGGGGTCGAAGACGAGCTGCGCTACATCCGTAAGGGCCGCAGGAATACATTGCGTGATATTTGACACCAATATCCTGATTTATGCGGATCGCGGCGTCGTTTCGGCAAAAGAACTGATCATGAATACGCCGGAGCGGTCCATATCGGCAGTCACTTATATGGAATACGTTCCATTTTGTCGCAATAAAAGAGAACTTGCCGTTTTCGAAAAAATGCTTGATGTTTTGCAATTCAGCATTCATGAAATCGATCAAGCGATTTCCTATCAAGCTCGGCAAATGACCAGGGAGTACGCGCTGAGTCATGGCGTCGAAATGGGCGATGCATTGATCGCGTCCACTGCTATGGCCAATCGAGAAATATTGTGCACCAGTAATATCAAACATTTCGCGCATATTGACGGGCTGATGTTAAAACAATATTCACTCGATTAGGAAAATCATTTGCTCCGAAACCCGGTCTTTTTCAAAATTTTGGTGCTATAGAGCACATCCGAGCCCAGATTATCCTGGCCCAATATGGCCGCAATCTGTCCGATCTGTTGATCGACCTCTTCCCGGCTCCTGCCGTGCACCATCGCAAACAGATTGTAAGGCCATAACGGCAAATGCCGGGGCCGGTGGTAGCAATGGCTGACAAAATCGAGCCGGCCGATCCTTTGCCCAAGCGCGTCGATTTTTTCGTCCGGGACATTCCAGACCGTCATGCCGTTGAAGCGGTAGCCCAGCTTGTAATGGTTCGGCACCGCGCCGATGCGCCTGATCACGCCGAGCTCCTGCATGCGGCGCATGCGTTCGATCACCTGATCGACTGATAATCCCAACTGTTCCGCGATCGCGTGATAGGGCTTGGCGGTCAACGGCAGGCCGGCCTGGGTCGCGCGCATGATGTTTAAATCGATTTCGTCCAGATTCGACATCAGGCTTCCAGTTTCAGGCCGACGAAATATTCGGTGATCTTCGGCATGTTGTAGACGGTCAGGCCGGTTTCGCGCTCGATGCCGGCCAGCGCCTGTTGCAGTTGTTCGGGCGTTTCGGTCGCGAGCACGAACCACATGTTCAGCGCGTGGCTGCGCGCATAATTGTGCGCGACCTCGGGAAACGCGTTCACGATGCCGGTGACTTTCTCGAAGCGATCCTCAGCCACCTGCATCGCGGCCAATGTCAACGCCCCGCCCATCGCTTCGGCGTCATAGAGCGGTCCGAAGCGCGATAGGGTCTGATTCTTTAACAGCCGATCGAGGCGGTCGAGCAGTTCCTGCTCGCTGAGGCCCAAAGCCTGCGCGGCATCCTGATAGGGCCTTTCCGAAATCGGAAAGCCCGTCTGTAGCGCATTGATGATCCGGCGGTCGATCTCATCCATGGGCGAATTCTGCGGACAGGGTAGGGGCGACAGGGCGGTAAAGCGCGCCGCGCTGCTTGAAACAGCGCCGGCTGAACAGGATTTCCCGGTCGAAGGCTTGCAGGCCGCATTCAGCGCTGAGCTGGTCGAGCTGGGCGAGCACGGTGCCCCGGTCCTTGCCGTGGATCATGCAATACAGGTTATAAGGCCATTCGGATGTGCGCGGGCGCTGATAACACAGGGTCACGAAGGACGAACGGCTGATCCGGTCTCCGAGCGTTTTGACCTGCGCATCCGGAATGTTCCAGACGATCATCGCATTCGCGCGGTAGCCGAGCTGGCGGTGTTTGACGATCACGCCGAGCCGTTTGATCAGGCCGGTTTGTCTCAGCACCGCCAGGCGCTCGATCACTTCCGCTTCGGACATGCCGAGCGCGAGGCCTATGTCATGGTACGGCCGCGGGCTGATCGGCAGGCCGGACTGGATCTCAGTCAGTAATTGAAAATCGCGTGCGTCAAGCATGGGTCAAATCCAGGCGGAAGCCCAAATCGATATGAAAATCGTTAAGCAGCGGCAGGCGTTGCGTCTTGTAACCGGTTTCGCTCTCGATCGCGTCGAGCACCCGTGCCAACTGCTCGGCCGTGGAGGCAACCGCGACGAACCAGAGATTGAAGCGGTTCTCGCGTTCGTAATTATGATTGACTTCGGGATAATGGCTGATGATGTCCGCGGCTCTTTGCAATTCGCTCTCCGGAACCGCCATCGCGACCAGCATGCTGGCGCCGATCTGGTTCGGCGGAATGATCGGTCCGACCCGGCTGATCAACTGACTGTCGCAGAGTTCGGTCAACGCGGACAGCACGGCGTCTTCGCTGACGCCGAGCTGATTCGCGATTTCGAGGTAAGGGCGCTCGACCAGCGGGAAATCGCGCTGAAAATCGTTCAACAGGTGCTTATGCAGATCGGTCAACATGCTTATAAGCCGATTTTATGGGCTCTGGCGCTGAAAAAAATGCCGTTCGGTTTCTGTACCGGCAGGCGGGCGACTTCCTGCAACGTCTCGGTATCGTAAACGACGACCTGATTGTCGTCGCGTAGCGCGACCCAGACCTGTTCGCCGCGCGGGGTGAATTCCATGTGCAATACACCCTTGCCCGGCGTCAACAGTTTCGTCAACGACAAGTCCTTCGCGTCGATTACCAGCAGTTGATTGTTGTCCGGAAATGCGAAATTGACCCAGATTTGCCGCGCATCGGGCCGGGCCATCACGAATACCGGTTGCCCCGGCACCGGAATTGCCTTGACCAATTGCCAGGTTTTTTTATCGATCACCAACACTTCATGGCGGCCGATCGCGGGCGCGAGCAGATAGTCGCCAGCCACGGCCCAGCCTTCCAGATGCGGCATCTTATAGACCGGCAATTTCTCGTCGTGCTTGCCGTAATCGGGCAGGATGCGCTTGACGCCGAGTTCCGGCTGCCACAAATCGAGCAAGGCCAGGCCGGGCTCGCCGAACAGTCCCGCGATGTAATAGTGTCCGTCCGGCGCCATTAAGGCGTCATAAGGCTCCTTGCCGATATTCGGATATTTTTGAATGACCGGTTTTCGCGGATTTTTGACATCCGCGGTCCAGATTTCGCCGGCGTCGAACAGGCTGAACACGAAGCGTTGGCCCGGCGCATCGGTCAATCCGACCACTTTCGACAGCTTGCCGTCGGCATAGCTTGCCGGAATGTCTGCGACCAACTCCAAGGTGTCTGCCGAGAAAATCTTCACGCCGCCCGGCGTATAGTTCGATACCGCGATCAACTTACCGTCCTGCGAAATCGCGCCGCCGATGCTGTTGCCGGCCTGCACGATGCGCTTGTCGAGCTTGTCCTGGAGCAGGTCGATCTTGCTCAAGCCGCCGTCGCGGCCGAAAACATAGGCATAGCGCTGGTCGCGCGAGAACACCACCGAGGCATGCGACAAATCTCCGAGACCGTCGACTTTGGCGAGTGTTTTATGGGCGGTCGTATTGACGATGACCGCACTGCCGCTTTCGCGTTCGATCACGACGCCGAGATCGCCAGTGGCGCGAAACTCGGCAAAAGCGGACGATGCAACGAAGAAGGAAAGTAAAAAAGCGAGTAGCCGCGTAGGTCGGGCAACGGCTTTATCGTTGCCCGACGTTTGGGGCGCCCGGTGATTAGATGGCATTAGGACAAGCCCAAGGCGGATCGTTCTATTTAAAAACTCAAAAGTCGGGCATAAAAAGCATGCTCGATCTACGCAATTAATAGGCATAAAAAGTAACTCAATCATCCAAGCCAAGCTCTTTGATGACATCAATGAGGTCATGTACGGGTTCTTTACCGTCTCGATAATTTTTAAAAGCAGCGTCCGCTTTCGTTATCGCCTTCTTTTCGGCCAATTTGCCCGATGTTTGGCGGATAATGGTTTTTAATTCGTCGATTTCGAGTGTCGGGTTGCGTTTGTGCAGCATGGAATGGCAGTTTGGACAAACCGGTCTTAAGTCGTTAATGGGATCAACTTGATAGGTTTTGCCAATTTGCGAAACCGGTAGGAGGTGATGAACGTGAATAAAGCCCTTGCCTAATTCACCGTAGGTTTTTTCAAAGTCGAATTCGCAAACCCAGCAAATTGCTTTCCAATGTTTAACGCACAATTCTCTTGCTTTTGAATTTCGTTCGTATGAGTTAACCGTAATTGTGCGCTTAACCCCTTCAAGAAAGCTTTCTGACGTGTCAGTAGGCAACTCTTCTGCGAAGTGTTCATCGCCTGTCAAATTGGATTTTTCCAGCGCCTCAACCAATTCAGGTCGTAGCTGCCAAATAAATTTAGTGCCTTCATCCCACCCATTAAAAAATAAATCCCAAAATTTATATTTCTTATTACTCCTTTCAGTAAAATCTATGTCATAAAGCTTTGAGATTCGGTTAGCGTATCTACCGAGTTCCAAGTTTAATGGGCCGTAATGTGTTCCTAAAATAAGCCCAACTTGACTTGCAGAAGCCTGATGGCTTTCAAATGAATAAAGCGCTTGAAACATAGCAAGATCAAGCTCATTGGTTAATTTACCATTCTGTAAAATTTCCACCCACTGGCTTGATGTTAATTCTGTCGCCATCGCTATTTTCTACAATCGCTTGATGAGGCTATTGTTCGGAATAAACCAAGCACGCGCTTATATCTGCTTCGGTCAACTCAGGGAAATCCTCGATGATTTCGCTATGCGACATGCCGTCGGCCAGCCAGGACAGCACGTCATACACGGTGGTTCTCAGTCCTCTGATGCAAGGTTTTCCGCCTCTTTTGCCGGGCTCCAAGGTAATAATGTCGTGATAATCGGTTTTCATCGAATACGCTCTACGGGATCAACGATATTATTTGTTAAGCAGGAGTCTCACCAGCCACAACGCTTCATCGCGATTCATGAAAGGCTGCCACGGCGGCATCGGCGTGCCCTGGCGGCCGTTCAGAATCGTATCGGCCAGAAAATCATCCGGTTTTCCGGCCAGGGTTTCCGGTAGCAGGGCAGGGCCCATGCCGCCTTTCAAAGTCAGACCATGACACGCTCCGCAATCCTGTTTCAACAGGTCGCGGAGCGCTTGCTGCCGCTCGGCCGAAATCTCGCCGCCCCATGACGGCAATGTCATCAGTAGCAGCGGCAGCAGTTTCCTGATCATGGATTGGCTTTTTGCCGGGCGTAATAGGCCGCGACATTCTCGATGTCATTATCAGACATCGATCCTGCAATCGCGTTCATGATGTCCGATTTGCGGGTCTTGTCCCGATACTGCTTCAACGCCATCTGCAAATACTCGACATCACGTCCGGCCAGCGATGGAAACGGCGCGTCGGCGGACGGCGTTCTGAGGCCGTGGCAATGCGAACAGACCTGGGCCGCGCGCGCCTGGCCTGCATAAATGCTCGCGGCATTCGCATTAGACGCGGCGAAAGTCCCCACCAACAGAGCGCCGGTAATGATCAACGCTCTCATTGCTTGGCTCCTTTCGATTCTTCCGGAGACAGACCGCGGGTGATGTATTTGACGCGGCCGTGCGAGAAGATGCCGGCCGGGCTTTCCATCGGAATCGCGGCGACTTTTTCGAGTGAAGTCGAGTCAAATACCGCCACTTCGTCACCGTTGTAGCCGGCGCTGACGTACAGATATTTGCCGTCGGCGCTGTATTCAGGGAAGTAGGCGTGGCCGCCGACATCCAGCGTCTTGACCACTTCCAGCGTTTTCTTGTCGATCAGCTGAATCGTGCGCGCGCGTTTATCCTTCGAAATGATGTCGACCGCGACATAAGGCGCATTTTGATGCGCGGCCGGCGATTCGGTGCCGCCGGATACCGGCACTTGTTTGACGACTTCCATTTTGTCCAGATCCCAGACGCTGACGACCATCTTGTCGCAGTCGCCGAAGTTGGTGCCGAAGCCCAGGGTGCGGCCGTCGACTTCGACTGCCGCGCCGCCACCGACGTGCGGCACGCAGCCCGCATCGAGCTTCTTGATGATCTTACGTTCTTTCAGGTCGATCGCAGTCACGATGCTGTCGTCATAGGAGGCAACCATCAGCTTGGTGCCATTGTGGGTCAGGAATGCATCGTGCAGATGGCGGCCGACGTTTTCGATCTTGGTGACCGGGAAATCGTCCTTCAGATCGACGATCCAGACCTGACCGGCATTTTCCAGCGCAATCGCCATGACGTCGGCGTATGGCGTACCGATTACCATGCCGGAGTCGGAAGAGACCAGATTGCCGTCAGGATCGACGCCTTCGAGTTCAAACGTTTTCAACGGCTCCAGTGTGTCGGCGTTCAGGATCACCGCATTGTGCGGCACATAGGAGCCGGCCATGATGTATTTGCCGTCGCGAGAGACGCCGAGGCCCGGTCCGTTGAAACCGGTCTTGATGCTGCGCACGACCTGCATCGAATACAGATCGACCTTGAAAATTTCGGCGGTGTCGTTCTTTACATAAGCCCAACGCGGATTGACCGGGTTGTAGTCGATGATGTGCGCAGCCGCTCCAGTCGCGATCTCGCCGATTTTCTGATGGGTCTTGCTGTTGATGAAAACCGCTTTCGAGCCTTCGCCGCGGCCGTATTTGCCGCGCGCCGCGACGCCGATCACGTCATCCATGTTGTCGATCGCATAGGTCGGCTTTTCCGGCAATTTGCTTTCGTCGGCCACCAGCACCTTCAGCGAGGCTTTGATGTCGTCGATCGTCCACGCCGGGTTATCCATCTTCGGGGTCGATTGCAGATGCTTGACCAGGCCACGAATGTCGTCATCGGACAACTTACCGTAGAACGGAGGCATCAGCGTGTCGAAGCTGCCGGCCATCACGATCGTGCGCAGCGCGGTCGGGCTGCGGCCTTTCAGGGTTTCGTTGTTCAAGGCCGGCGCCAGAAAGCCGCCGTGATCGGAGCCGTGGCAGCTTGCGCAACTGTCCTCATAGAGCTTATGGTATTTTTTCGCATCATCGGAGGTCGCCTGTGCGCCGAGCGGAAACAAAATCGCCGCAATGCTAGCGGCGAGTGTGGTCGATAAAAGCAGTTTGGCGGTTTTCATTCTTTATTATTCTCCCAGGGGTGGTATCGAATCGATATTAGCATCAATGAGTAATTAGTTCAAGCCGGATATCGATCATTTGCGCATGGCATCGCTGTTACGGGTTCAACCGCGATAAGGGTAGGGCGGCTTGATGACAGCAAACCGCCTTGCTGCCGGTTTGGTCAGACCATTATATGTAATTTAGCTTCTCGTTTCATGCGTTTGAGCGCATAGGGAAATTTTCCCGTACCACTCGATGTCATTTGAGGGATATGAGGGGCGAACGAACAATGTCAAAAGTCTTTGCGAGAGGAAATATGGAGCAGGCGATCGGATTCCATTTTAACCACCTGGTAGCATTCACAGGCCCGTGCCTCCAATCCCGGCCTATCCAGAACCGTGATGTGTCCTCGTCTATAGTGAATCAAGCCCGCACGTTGCAAATTCCCCGCCGCTTCCGTAACGCCTTCACGGCGAACGCCCAACATATTGGCAATCAATTCATGGGTCATATTGAGCTGATTCGAAGAGAGCCGATCGAGACTGAGCAATATCCAGCGGCATAACTGCTGGTCCACCGAATGATGCCGGTTGCAGGCCGCCGTCTGTGCCATCTGGGTAATGAGCGTCTGGGTGTAGCACAGCAACAAATGATTCAGCGCCCCGTAGCGACGCCCCCCGGAGCGTCCGAATTCCTTCATCAGCATAGACGCATTTAAGCGATAGGCATAGCCTGCGCTTTGCACAACGGCTCGATTAGGCATGCTCAGTCCTCCCATGAAAAGAGGGACGCCGATGAGGCCATCGTTTCCGACAACGGCAATCTCGCTAGATGCGCCATTCTCCATCACGTAAAGTATGGAAACGATGCTGTTGGTTGGAAAATAAGCGTATTGCAACTTTTCCCCCGACTCGTAAATGACTTCACCGAGCGGCATCGGGACCAGGTTCAAATTAGGCAAAAGCCGCTCGAATTCGACAGCGGGCAGGCAGTTGAGAAGATGATTTTGCCGAGGATTCTGTAAGTCATTCATAAACAAGGTTATCAATAGGCTAAAATCTAAAGCCCTCTTCCGAGGGGAGCAAATGAAATCTTTCTACGGCAGGCAAGGGCCAGACGCACGCCGGCGGAGTGTCACCAATGCGGCATCACTTGTGTGATGGCGAGAAGTAAGTCTCAATTCATCCGCATTCAAGGCGCACAAAAAATTGCGAATCGTGCCAGAGTCAGTCGTGCCATACCACTGCGAGTCCAATAACGTGTTGCAACTAACGCATGAAAAACCAAACAAAAAGGATTAAAGATTTGTCGCTTTAATCTAATCTTAACAAAATATTAAGAGGTGCACATCTTTTACTATTCAAGCCGCAAAATTGGACGACTTTACTCGACATGAGATGTTGCCACTGGCTGGCTGAGCCTAAGCCGGCGTTAGGGGCGGCTCACAATAGCCGCTGCTCCTTGCTAAGCAAAAATTTTTATGTGCGGAACCGTACCGATTTTATTAAGTCTTATCTTTACCTTAAGGCGTGGCGTAAAGCATTTAGCCGCCTTGAGAGATGAGAATTAATTTTGAACAAGGAGACGAGCATGAGCTATTTAGAAAACGAGAGTTATCGTATGGACGAATGTAATCTGAATGATGAAAGTCCGAGTCCGCAACAGGGGGATACAGCTCTACGACTTAGCAACGATTTGGCTATCGAAACGGTTGCGGTGATAGGTCTCGGTTACGTCGGTCTTCCGCTTGTCGTTGAATTGGGTAAACATTTTCGTACGGTTGGGTTTGATATTGCGGAGTCTAAAGTCGAGTCCTGTAAGAAGGGTGTTGATCCATCGCATGAACTGCCCGATGAGGAAATGCGTGCCGCAATACATGCAGAATATTCCACTGATCCCAGTATCTTGGCTGAAGCGGATATTATCATCGTAGCCGTGCCTACACCGGTTGATGCAGCACATAACCCGGACTTTAGCCCTTTAATAGGCGCAAGCCGATGCGCGGGCCAAAACATGAAGAAAGGCGCGCTGGTGGTTTATGAGTCCACGGTTTATCCAGGTGCAACCGAAGAAGTTTGCATTCCGGTTTTAGCGCGCGAGTCGGGCATGAAATGGAAAGAAGATTTTTTTGTGGGATACTCCCCTGAGCGAATCAATCCCGGTGACCGCGAACATACCTTGACTAAAGTTCTTAAGGTGGTATCGGGCGATACGCCGGCAACACTTGAGAAAGTGGCTGCTTTATATGAAAAAATCGTGGAGCCTGGAGTCCATCGCTGCTCTAGCATCAAGGTGGCTGAAGCGTGCAAGGTGATCGAAAATACCCAGCGCGACCTGAATATTGCTTTAATGAATGAGCTGGCAATCATTTTTGATACGTGTGGCATCGATACGACCGAGGTGTTGCAAGCGGCTGGCACTAAATGGAATTTTTTGAAGTTTAAACCGGGTCTGGTTGGCGGGCATTGTATTGGCGTCGATCCTTATTACTTGACCTATAAAGCCGGGATGCAGGGTTATCATCCGCAAGTCATTCTTGCCGGCAGACGCATCAATGACGGCATGGGTAAGTTTATCGCGGAGCAAACCCTCAAAAGCATGATTGCGTGCGGCAGTTATGTGAAAGGCGCGAGAGTTAATATATTGGGACTGACTTTTAAAGAGAATTGTGCCGATTTACGCAACTCCAAAGTCATGGACATCATTAAGGAGTTAAGAAGCTATGGCGTAGAAGTTTTTGTACATGATCCGTATGCTGATCCTGATGAGGCGATGCAGGAATATGGGGTGCGTTTACTCCCGTGGGAAGACCTGCCAAGAGCGGATGCCATTGTGTCTGCCGTATCTCATAAGCAATTTACATCGTTTTCAGTTGAGGATTTTCAGAAAAAGCTGATTAAGGGAGGCTGTTTTATCGATGTGAAGTCCTTTTTTAATCCAATTGAATTTGAACAAGCAGGGATCAAAGTATGGAGGCTTTAATTGTGTCATTGACGCACGGATAACCTATTATCAATAGATGCTGGCGTTTGTTAGCTCGGGATACTCGCATAGATTTTACCCATATGGTAGTTTTTCTTGCCCGAATGAATTTCTCACAATAGATTTGGAAAGGAGAAAAATATGAATGCGTTTAGGAGTTTGCCGCAAAAGCGCAGGGATTCCAAGTGTCGTATTGTCATTATCCCGAAAAAAATGAAGAAAGTAATCGATGCACGTGTGAGAAAGAATTTGGATGAGATGTTGTATCAACTGGCAAAGCAAAAAGGCATTACCATACTAGAAGGCCATTTGATGCGAGGCTATGTGCGTATGCATCTGAATGGTCGTCCAAAAATAGCTGTAGCGAGTGAAGTTGGCTATTTGAAAGAAAAGGGGGGGATGGTCATGACCGGGAAATTGAGAGGAAGGCATGAAAGCTTCAACGGAACAGAATTTGAAGAGCAAGGGAGGGGCGTTTCCACGGTAGGTTTGGATGAAGTTGTTGTTAGAGAATATATGCGTGACAAAGAAAACGAAGATGAATATTTTGTGCAATCCAGCTGGATATGAAGGTTCGCGTGCGTGCTTGGAAAAAGGCCGGATCATCACCTCCCTCACTAACCGCGATATGAGTCGGCGCGTGTCGAAACGTTGGATCAACACAACTTGCATCACAGTCTTTAGAGGTCCGCCAGCGCTGACGCTCTGCTCCTTGCTGAATGCCTCCGCGGTAAAAATCGACTCAGCAATCCGGCAGGTTTGCTAAATCGCCGGTCATTTTGCCGGTTCACCGCGATTGGCGATACCGAATGGAATATGCACCATCGGAATATCCAGGCCGCTGGTCGAAAGATGGCTTTTCTGGTCGTCGAAAAAGATGTGAGGCTTGAATACGGTCAGGGTGCAGTCTTTTTTCATGCCGCCCAAAAAACGAATCAGGTTGGTGTGGCGGTCAGCGGACAATTTGATTGGCAAGCGCTGAATGGCCTAAAGCGACGTGAATGCGCTTGGGTTTGCGATTGGGTTTGCGGGTCAATTTTGGCCGCTATTCGAAAGCAACGGTTGAACGGATTTTGCTATGAATTTTTTCGTGCCTTTCATGGACAATGCGTAACATCATCTTGTAAGACGAATTGCTCAAAAACAAAATTACCGACAAGTTGAGCCGGGGTGTTTTTTTGCGTGTTGGCCTTGTCAAACTGCAACACGATGAGCTGGCGGTAATCGCGGTAGTTGAAGTGTAAGCGTTCAACCGTACCGCCTATAAAATAATTTTCGTCTGTTGCATCCTGTCCTTTTTTTGTCAGGAGTTTTGGCATGGCTATCACAGCGAAATGGCGTCAGCATATTGAAGCGTGGCAACGTAGCGGGCTATCACAAGCCGCGTATTGCGCCGAGCGGCAACTCAATGTCCGTACCTTCACGGCGCGTTTGAGCGACTATCGCAAATTGCCCCAGCCAGAGTCGGCAGCCTTAATACCG
>Ga0208265_100085_pt1 | contig 99729 bp, 104 predicted proteins | sample LakWasMet44_HOW7_2_FD_183882 | JGI IMG/M metagenome (GOLD analysis project Ga0208265, IMG submission 183882) | Freshwater sediment methanotrophic microbial communities from Lake Washington under simulated oxygen tension - Sediment Metagenome... | ecosystem: Environmental > Aquatic > Freshwater >... | reverse complement strand
GTTTGACGCTTTTTGTGGCTGTACTCAAGGTCTGCAAAGCTGGTTTGGGTCGGCGTATTCATGGGCAATCAGTCTGGCGAAGGTGAACCCAGCTATTATCTCACGGTAGGATTTAATCAGCGCTTCCTTAGCCACAGTATGCTCAGATAATGATAAAAATGAAGCGCCTGCGCCTATCTAAAACTCATGCTGGATTGCTAAGGCGCTTTGTTCGATTATGACGGCAGCAATCCATTCCCGTCAATTATAAAGCAAGCCAGTAAAATACTGGGTTAGGCGACAGTCTCACCGGTTATTTACGGCTAATTTTACGCCAAACCCAATGAGCGCAGTGCCCGCAAGCCGAGTTGCGGCTTTGCGCGCCGATGGCAGCGACGACAGCTTGCGTGCCAGAGCGTTGCCGACTAACACGAGGCCAGCCTGATACAAGAAACTGATGATGGTAACATGCGCCATCAGAACGCCAAGCGTGACGGACGATGCATCAGCGCGCAAAAATAGAGGAAAGAAGGCCATGAAGAACAAAATGACTTTGGGATTGGTGAGGCTGACCATGAATGCCTGTCGGAAATAGAGCCACCCGCTCTTTTTCCGTTCGGGCGCATTCGCATCGACGGAAACAGGCGACCTGAGCAATTGAACGCCCAACCAGCACAGGTAGGCGGAACCAAACCATTGCAGCGCCTCAAACGCAAACGGGTGCGCACGCATCACGGCTGCCAGGCCGAGGGTGGCACCGATCATATATATGAAATCGCCAAGCAAGGTGCCCATAACGGCACCGAGCCCTGCTCCGATGCCGTTGCGCGCAGTAGCATTGAGAATCGCCAGCGTGCCCGGCCCCGGGATTAGCTGAAAAACGAGAATTGCTGCGATGAAGCTCGTGTAGTTCTGAATATCAAACATGCTTCAGTCTCCAATGACACCAAGATCACCGGACCCGGCCAAGGATAAACCTGACCGCAGTCACGAAACAACAATCCCGCGCAGAACCGGCTTAAGATCCATAAGCCGGGTTCTGATTGATGGGCCAGATCCGGAGATCCGCAGCCCGGCCGAAGCTCGCTGTACGCTATTGCTGGGGAGCCGTCTTCTTGCAGTTGCACTCGGCCGCAACAGTTTTCAACTCTTCGACATATTCCTTGTTTGCCGTTGTTAATACCGGCTGCCAGGCTTTCTGATAATCTTCAATAAACTTGGCCATTGCCTGTCTCTTGGCAGCAATATCTTTTTTACCTAAATCGGATGTATGGAACTCAATAAGCTTGTCCAGTTCTTCTTCCGTAAAGTTCGGGCCGTAGTACCCTACCCATACATCCACAATTTTTTGATCGGACCAGGGAATTACCAATTTTTTTGTATAGTTTGCATAAGCATTGGCGAGTCGTTTCTTGAATTCTTCATTAGGATTCAGCTGAGCCAGTACTTGATCCAGAGTCTGCTGCCCCATTTTCTCCGTTTGAGCCTTCACTGCCTGAATCTGTGTAGTCCATGTTTCAGTCAGCCCGGTCGCATCCATTAAAGTCTTGACTTTATCCGCCTTCGAATCGGCTAAGGCAGTAAATGGCATTAAAGCCGCAAGCAATATTATTAGTTTTTGTCTCATGGTTTTCCTTTTGTTTTTATTGTTTAACGCAATATATGGCGTCGTATTTTCGACAATCCGTTCTATGTAGTACAACTACAACAAATACATGATAGCTTATGTTATTTGTATTTTATATAAGCTGTAGCTAGGCAGTTAAGTTAAAACTTTGCGAAAGCCCAGCATATTGGAGCGATGAATTGCCGGGTTTATCAACCTGGCCTGCCGCACTATTTCTCTCTTGACAGTTTGCCAACCAGTTTTTCAAGTTCCTTGCTATTAAAAAGATCAATGCATTTCATCGTATTGAAGTCTGATTGAATTGATCCAGCGTATTTCCGATTGGCGTATTCATCAACCAGTCTACTTAGAGCCTCATAAGATTCAATTGGCTGTCGGCCAAACTCAAGATATGCACCAGCCGTGGCATTTGCATCTTCCTTGGTTTTTTCATCGGCATAGACTTGACCAAGGCAGCGGCTTAAAGCCCAGTTCTTCATCAGCATCTTCTGAGAATACTTGCTTGTTTCCTCTTGTGCGTGCGCTTGTTGGACAAAGGCCAGAACGGCAAAACCAATAATGGGAATGATTACATTCATGGCAATATCCACAGAGAAGCTGTTTCTGGGACGAAAGGGCCATTGTCCGGATCATGCATAAGGTGGCAAGTATCTGAACATTTAGTTCCATCCCATAAGGTGACGTGACCTTTAGCGTTTGACCAGCCATGTCCTTTGACCACGATGATCCCCTTCATATTGGCGAAGTCAGTAGGTTTCGGAGCCTTGACAGTTTTGTCTGGCTTTCCGAAATTGCGCACTAAATAGTCCATCATGTCATTAACCCGAAATAGATACCGACGTTTGTCGCTCCCGCTGACTGTCTCATATCCAATACCTTTGACGATTGGAAAACCGGTTGCATTCAAAACGTAGCTCATGCGAATTGGGCAAGCATTTTGAAAGATTTGGGCGTCCACGTTCTTTTGAACGTTCCCGCCAATCTTTTTTCCAACCTCGGCAACAGGAATGCGAACTGCCATGAATGCACTCCAAGCACTGTTAAACGAAGGTCTAGCCATTTCTTTCTCCTATTAATTTCATGTTTTTGATGGGGTTTCTATCATAAAGGCAAGCTAAATTGGATGGGTTGATAAACCCAGCAATTCATCGCTCCGGCGCATGCTTGGTTTATCAATTCAGCCTATCGCGCTTTTTCTTCAACTCCTTGACCCAGAGAAGGCAGCGATGGCAGTGAATCAACCCACCCTAATTTGCTTTCACACCAGACGTTTACTTGAGGGAGTATGTCTCGTGCCCGCTCAAGGGTGCTAAGATACACCATATATGCACCTGGATATTTGTCGTTTAAATTGAAAATAGGAGTGCCACACTCGCGACAAAAATGCTTTTTGACGCCCCTGATTTGAAAGGAATGCAGGCCGTCGTGGTCAGAGATTATTTCAAGCGCAGAGCGTGGCAAGGCTGCGTAAGTGGAAAATGCGGCCCCCGAATGTGAGCGGCAAAAATTGCAATGACAATTTACGACGTTCCGTATCTCGGAGTTAAGCTTGAATTTAACTTTTCCGCACAGACATGATCCATTAAGATGATTCACATAATTCTCCTTTTGTTTGTTAATGCATAACGCAAAGCTCAGCCAAGTAGACTGGGTTGGAACTTTGCAGAAACCCAGCATACCGGAACGGTAAATTGCCGGGTTTATCAACCCAGCCCGCGCTCTTCCATTTTTACAACTTCCTCGTAGCCACATTCATTGCAAAGCATAATCAGATGATCCGCGTCTGTTGCATGAAGATTGAAGTCCATGCTTTTGCATTCCGGGCACTTTTGCTCAGCATCGAATCCAATATGCTTAAGGTAAAGATTCTGAAATACTGAAACGATTGCACACGTAAATAGAAGGCAAATCTTCGCATCCGGGAGATTTCTGTTCGGCGAGTGCACTATCTCTGAAGCATAGTCCCACGCCATCTCTGCCATATTGCGACTATGCTTTCGTAAAGTGTCATTGCTTTTTCCTTGAGCGTAGATTGATATTACGGCCCGAGCAATTCCTTTAAAGTCTGCCGCTTTTAGCCCGTTTTTCTCCAATATGCCTGGGTTTGCATCCACCAGCGTTGACGCTAGCTCAATAAGGCTTTCTCTACACGTTAAACCGATGCTCTGAATATCTTCGGACCCCGCAATATCATTCAGAGATTGCGCTGCTATATTGAGACGCCGGCTTATAGATTTTATTTCGTTTATATCTAGCGGCAGTTCATCAATAATGTGCTTGAACTCTCTGTGATGTCGAACCTGAAGCCTTTGGGTTATCCCCATATGAAACGAATATGCTTCGTCAGCAGAAAAATAGAATTCATCCTGAGTATAGAGGTTCATGGGGGCACCTTCTCCTTCGACAACCCACCAGTTACCATCTTCGGCCTTCACATTCCAAACGTTTATTTCAACGCCCAAATCATGAAATGTCTGTTCGACCTGCATGTACTGAATGTTCTTTACGTCATTACTATGCAGATAAGACGCAATTCGCTTCTCCATCTCGATTCTATATTCTGGAGTCATCTGTAAATCTACCTATAGGGTACAACTCAAACATAACATAATATATACAATATTATGTATCCAATAATTTTCTATAATCGTATAATCATAACCTAGAATTAATAAGCTATTGTTTTATTTATATTATTATATATTCAGCGAAACTTCTCGCGCTGCCAAATAAGACCTCGTCGCCAACTTATAAAGCCTGATTAGTCGATGACGGGTTTCACATTAAGCCTTATTATTTTACCCCTCAAACTCTCAGTGATGATTAAACAGCCAGCTTCGACTGATAGCAATCGCATCCTTTAAACTGAAACATGCTCAGCATAATTCGCCATCATTCCCGCGCTGAAACCATAAGATTTATCCCCCGGTTACAAATACTTTATACTCAGCGCTTCTCAAAGCGACCCTGTCGGCCGTTTTCACTACCGTTTATCATCAGGAGCCATAATGTTCAAACCCGTCACGCCGTTGCTCGCCGCCGATACCTTGATCGAACTGATCGATCTGCCCGGCCGGCCGTTTGTTTTGATCGAGCGCGCCAATCCACCTTACGGCTGGGCCGTGCCGGGAGGATTTGTCGATGTCGGCGAGACGATGGAGATGGCCGCCGTGCGCGAGGCGAAGGAGGAAATCAGCCTCGATATCAGGCTGACGGCTTTGTTGGGGATCTATTCCAATCCCAAGCGAGACCCGCGCAATCATACCGTGACGGCCTGCTATATCGCCGAAGCGCATGGCATGCCTGTCGCGGCCGATGATGCCAAAAACTGCGGCATTTTTACCTTCGACAATCTTCCCGCCGAGTTGGCGTTCGATCATGCGATGGTGCTGGATGATTACCGCAATTACCGTATGACCGGCCAGGTCGCGCCGTTGCGGTTGTAAGGGAAGCGCGTAACGCATCGCTTTACCGGCGCGTTACGCGGCGAATGGCAGTTAAACCACCATGAAGGGATTGGGCTTGGGATTGGCCAGCACTTTCAGTATGGCCCGGATATCGGCTTCCAGAATGTTGAGCTTGGTATAAAGCTCTTCGTTGTCGTATTGTTCGTCAAACCGGAAGGATTCGACCATCGGCAGCAATTCATCCAGTTTTTTCTGTAAATTCTCTCTGTCCACTATTTTCCACTCCAAAAAAGTCAGGACGGTTTATTGATCTGGTATGGCAGGCCAAACCTGCTGTGCCAGGTTGGCTTTAAGAGTGAAAAGTCTACGATAATTACGACTTTTGTTGAAGGTCTAATTTGGGTAATGGAAATAAAGTGTGAGAGCGACTTTGCCCATTCCTTGGGCAAAGCCGCCCCCGCAATCTATTGTTTAATTTTCAGGACCGTAACATTTCGGGTAATCGCTGCAAACAGCGCAGGACGGCGCGCGGCAGAGATACAGCCCTTCCGCTTCGCAGAGCTGCTTGTACAGGAATTTTTTCCATTTCATGTCCTTGTCATTTTTGGCAGCCAGTTCGGGAAAGTTGTAGTGCAGCATGTCGCTCAATTGACCGCGGTCCAACAGGCCCAAATCCTGCCATAGGTGATCGTTGCCCAGGCAACCGGCCACGATAATGGCGATGATGCAGTCGCTTTCGAAGCCGTCGGACTGGCTGTAATGCTTGAGCAGATTGACCAGGTCGTCTCTTTCCAGCATGCGGCTGAAATCCGGCCGAATGCCCGAAGGCGCCAGTTCGGGTATGCGGCAGTCCGGAAAATAATGGCCGACCAGCCTTTTAAACTGCGCAGGTTCCAGCCCCAGGTAATCGGGCAGGGCGCTCTTGCCCAGGCACCAGCTGGAAACCATGCAGGCCAGCCATTCTTGGTTGGGCGTGGCCATTGCTTGCGATTTCAGCCGGGCATACAGGCTTATCCTGTCGTCCTGAAGTTTCAGCGCTATGGACATGATGCTAATCTCGGGCCGGTCGCGGCATGGAAGATTGAAAAAATACCTGAAACCATAAAGCGGCTCCTTGAAATTGGGGTCATTTTTCCGTTGCGCTGGATAAACAGGCGTGCGGCTCGGGTTCGGATGACCGAGGGCAGCTTTCCAGATCCGCCCCCAGGATTTCCGTCAGCCCTATCCAATGATGAACCTTATGCTGATCGAATCCTGCAACCCTGACATCGCCTACCTGCATTAAAGGACGGCGGATCAATAGCGGATCTTTCAGCATTAAGGCCAGGGCCTGTTCTTCCGAGATCTGGTTAGGGTCAAGCGCGCCGTTTTTTACCGCCGGTGCGCTGTAATTAAACCACTGATGCACGGGTTCGCTGCCGAAGAAAGCACGCAAGCATTCCTTTTGCCAGGGCTCGGTCAGCAAATTTCGCGCGATCACCTGATGGCCCGCCGCCGTCAGCATTTGCTTCTGCCGGGTGTTGTTGATGCATCCGGGTTTTTCGTAGAAGTAAACCGTAGCCACGGCTGCCGTCCTTTTAATGCGCCTGCAACTCGGCCATCGCCTCGGCCATTTTTTCCGGCGGAATGCCGGTCAAAGATCCCGGCGGATTGATCGGCTCACCCAGCGAATTGAGTATGGCGCCTTCTATCGGGCAAATGCTGGCGCATTGATAAACCGGATAATCGCCTTCGCATTCCGTGCATTTATTGCTGTTGACCCGAAAATGCGGTTTGGCTTCATAAATAGCCTTGCTGGGACACACCGGCTCGCAGGCAAAGCAGTTAACGCAGGATTCAATAATTTTTACTGCCATAAAACAAACTCCTTAATCGTAGGGTACGCAGTGCGTACCTTTAAAAAATGGTACGCACTGCGTACCCTACTTTGACTTTGTGATTTCTAAGCACTCGCTCTGGCTGCGTCAGGTTTTGCATCCAGCTTGCCTGCCGCGGCCATTTCCTTGTACACGGCCATGACGGCATCCTCGATCGGTTCCATGGCATGTTCGCCGTTCGGCTGGATACCGGCCGTTTCCAGCATCTCCCAGGGCTCATAACCGACTTTCGAACACAGCACCGCTTCGCAGCCTTCCAGCGCCCTGATCGTGCGCATCAGGGTCGATTCGGTTTCGCCGCAGGTCGTATCGCCGCCACAGTACTGATCGGCCTTGCGATGGCTGATAAAGCGCACACCCTCCGGCGAGGCTTCGTAGATCAGGAATTCCTTGGCATGGCCGAAGTGCACGTTGATGAGGCCCTGCCCGCTGGTCGCCACGGCCATCAGCACCGGACGCGTATTGAGTTTGGGCTCCTGTTTGAACTGTTCGGTCTTGGCCGCTTTCTCCAGACGCTTGCTGTCCATTTCGGCCTGAATGGCTTCGTGGATGACCTTGCGTTTCTCCATGGCCGCCTGGTAATCGATTTCCATCGTTTCGATCTTGTCCATCGTGAATTCGTCGCCGCGGTCCTCGCCGAGCAGCCCGACGGCGTCGGCACGGCACTGGCGGCAGTGGCGCATCATGTTCATGTCGCCGGAGCAGGCATCCTGAAGGTCTTGAAGCTCGTCGGGCGTAGGACCGCGCTGCCCCATTACGCCGTAGAACGTGCCGTGCTCGGCTTCGGCGATCAACGGCATGACGTTGTGCAAAAATGCGCCTTTGGATTTGACGACTTTACTGACTTCCGCCAGATGCTTGTCATTGACGCCCGGAATCATGACCGAGTTGACCTTGACGAGGATGCCTTTGGCAATCAGCATTTCCAGACCTTTTTGCTGCTGTTCGATCAGGATTTTCGCAGCCTTGACGCCCTTGATGCGGCGATTGTTCCAGAAAATCCACGGGTAGATTTTCGCGCCGATTTCAGGGTCAACGCAGTTAATGGTGATCGTGACATGGTCGATATTGTGTTTGGACAACTCCTCGACCGCATCGGGCAGAGCCAAGCCGTTAGTGGATACGCACAATTTGATATCGGGCGCTTCCTCGCTTAAACGGCGGAAAGTTTCGAACGTGCGTTCCGGGTTGGCTAGCGGATCGCCGGGGCCGGCGATGCCGAGCACGGTCATCTGCGGAATCGTGGCAGCCACGGCCATGGTCTTTTTCACGGCCTGATCCGGCGTCAACAGTTCGGACACCACGCCGGGGCGCGATTCGTTGGCGCAATCGTATTTACGGTTGCAATAATGGCATTGGATGTTGCAGGCTGGCGCCACCGCCACATGCATTCTGGCGAAATAGTGATGAGCGTCTTCCGAATAACAGGGATGATTCTGTACTTTCTCCCGAATCGAGTCGGGCAGTTGATTCATCTGGTCATCGGTTGAACCGCAAGAACCTGCTGAACATCCGCCTGCTTTTGGTGCATCATTGAGTACTGGCAATTCCATAATATTGGCCTCGGTAAGTTGCTGTTACTCTGAATGAATGCACAGGCCGTGCCAATATCTTATCTTACTGATTTCTATTTGTTTTTTGCTTTTGTTTATGTGGAGAATGTCGCACACGCAACAGGTATGTATGAGTTTTTTGTAATTAATCGAACAACAGCCCCAAGGATTGTGATGCCTGAATGCGCCCGGCTTACCCTGCTTTGTGGTAGATGGGTAGCCCCGGCCGCCACAGACTCCACGCAGCCGGCATCTCCGGCAGCGATTCGTGCACGCCGATCACGCATAATCCGCCCGGCGACAGTCGGGCATCAAGATGGCGCAGGATTGCCCGCTGCAGGTCGGTCGAGAAGTAGGTAAACGCCAGATTCCGGCACAGGATGAGATCGAAAGAACCGTCCGGCAAAGCTTCGCGCAAATCCTGCACGGCCCAGCTTACCGGCCGGCGATATTCCGACTTGATGCAGTACTGTCCCTGCTCCGCAGTAAAGGCAAGGTCGCACCAAGGTGCGGGCAATTCCCTAAGACTACTTGACGGGTAGCATCCGCGCCGGGCTCGCGCGATCTGGACCGGATCGGCGTCCGTGCCAGTCAGCGCAAACGGGACAGCCGGAGCCTGCGGCGCGATTTGCAGCGCCCAGATCAGCGCCAGCGTATACGCTTCCTCGCCAGCGCCGCAGCCTGCGCTCCAAATGTCGAGCCTGCGTTTATTGCGGTTTTGGCATAAGCGGATCAGTTCCGGCAATCCTTCTTGGGCGAGAGCATCGAAAACCCAACGGTCGCGGTAAAAGCGCGAGATCGTGATCCGGCAGAAACCGTCGAGCCGAAGCCACTCCTGTTCATGCGCCTCAAGATAGCGGCGGTAACCATCGAGATCGACTAACTGCAATTCCTCGATACGCCGGGTGATGCGCTTGATCACCTGCCGCCGCACTTTACGGAATCCCGGCCAGCGCAGCTCCAGGCGCGGCAAGGCCCATTGCAGAAAGGCCATCCATTGATCATCTCGCTTGGTCACCGAGGAACCTGACGGCTGGCACGATTAAAGCGAGACGCCCATATGATGTTCACTGTCGTCATTACTGCTCCCCATAGATTTCCGGCGTCCATAGTTCATATAAGAATCATGACAACGAAATGATCGCAGTTATTCCAAAGATCGTCTCACGAAAGGACTCAATCCGTATTCCAAGCGAGTCTTATCGTTCCCACGCTGGAGCGTAGGAATGATAAGGCTTGCTAAATCTGCTTCATGGCGATATCCAATACCTGGATGCGATAGGCGATCTGACGCGGCGTCATGTTGAGCAGCCTTGCGGCCTTGGCCTGCACCCAGCCGCATTGCTCCAGCGCAGCGATCACGCGCTCGCGGTCATCGAGTGTTTCATCGTTGAGATCGACCGGAGGCACTTTCTGGGGTTTGAGCGCAACTTGATGGCCAATTTCATCTTCGAGCCCGGTATTGACCATGACATCCCTGTCGATGATGCCATTGGGACTCATGATCGCGGCGCGCTCCAGGCGGTTGGCCAGTTCCCGAACATTGCCGGGCCAGTTGTGCTTCATCAATATCCTGATGGCGCTGTCTTTGATTTCCAGGTAACGTCCTCCCTGCTGGGCTGAGATCCTGCCCAATAAAAATTCGGCCAGTTGCGGGATGTCCTCGGTTCTGTCGCGCAAAGCCGGCATGTGGATTGGCATGACATTCAGCCGATAATACAAATCCTCGCGAAACGTGCCTTCGGTGACTTGCTCTTCCAGGTTGCGGTTGGTCGCGGCGATGATGCGCACGTTGACGTTGATGGTTTTGGTGCCTCCCACGCGCTCGAACTCGCCTTCCTGCAGCACGCGCAGCAGCTTGGCCTGAAACGAGGCCGATATCTCGCCGATCTCGTCAAGAAACAGGGTACCGTTGTCGGCCAGTTCGAAGCGGCCTTTGCGTTGCGCCAGGGCACCGCTGAAGGCGCCTTTTTCATGGCCGAACAATTCGGATTCCAGCAGCGTATCGGGCAGGGCCGCGCAGTTGAGTTTCAGGAACGGCCCGCTGGCGCAGCCCGAGTTGAAATGGATGGCGTTGGCGACGACTTCCTTGCCGGTGCCCGACTCGCCGCGTATCAGCACCGTGGTGTTCCACTTGGCGACCTGGCGGATCGAATCGAACACTTTCAGCATTGGCGCCGAATGCCCGACGATATTTTCGAAGCTGTAGTTTTTGATCAGCGCCTGCTTCAGATGATCGCGCTCGCTGAGCAGATCGCGCTGCTTGCGTTCCATGGCCCGAAGCATCTTGACGCTTTGCGCGATCAGGTTGGCGACCATTTCCATGAACCGTGCCCGCTCGCCCAGGAACAGGCTGTTGGTGGGCTGCGCCGCCAGCACGCCGACCAGCTCGCTTTTTTCCACATAAATGGGCGAGCCTATGAACGGCAATTCAGGATCATAAAGCCCCAATTTGCCCAGGAAGCGCGGCTCCTCGGCCACTTTTTCAACGACGAGGGTACTACCCGCGTCCAGTATGGTGCCGATCAGACCTTCGCCGGACTGATACCTGACCGGCTGGGCCGGCTTGACGGCGCTGTCGCTGTGTACGGCCGTGACGACCATGGCGTCGTTTTCCGTCTCGCGCAACGTGATCATCCCGGAGCGCATGCCCGATCTTTTATGCAGAATTTCCAGCACGCCTTGCAGTTTGGCCTGCAAGTCGTGGGTGCTGTTCAGTACCTGGCTGATCAGGTATAGGGTATCCAGCTCAGCTTCGATTAACTCTGTACGCTCAATCATGCTATTGACTCTCTATGCCGAAACTCTGCGCATGGGAAAACTGATAATAAAGCGGCAACCCTGATGGTAATTAGGGTCTATCTCGATCAGTCCCTGATGCTGGTTGATGATTTCCTTGACCATGACCAGACCCATGCCGGCCTGATTGCCGCCCATGGGTCTTGTGGTATAGAAGGGCTCGAATACTTTGGCACGTTTGCCGACGGGAATGCCGGGCCCGGTATCTTCAACGATGACATAAGCCAGATCGGCATCTGAATCGGTGGTGATTCTAAGCCGCTGCTCCGGGCAGTCGGACTGCACCATGGCCTCGATGGCGTTATCGATGAGTTGCTTGAACAGGATGCGCAGGCGATTTTCGGAACCCAGAATCGTCGGCAAGGCCTGCATGGGCTGCCAGTGCACTTCGATGTCATGGCTCTGGAAACGCGACTCGCTGAGCATCATCATCTCATGCAGCACTTTATTGAGATTGACCGGCACAACGGCTGCCTGATAAATCTGGGGAATGCATTTTTTCATCATGGCCACGGCCTCTTCGCCCGATGCCTGAATCTGCCGCAAAATCTGCAGCAGGCCGTCATGCTGGGCGTCGCCTTTGTGCCGGATGATCTGCTCAGCGGCCTTGATCTGATTCATCGGCATCTGAATCTGGTGCATGGCGCCCAGCAGCGTCTCCCGAATGCCGCGCACCCGCTCATCCTCGACCATCATGGTTTTCAGGGTCTGGATATGCAGCTCTTCCATCTGCCGGCGTTGCTTGGTGATGTCGGTCAGGGTCAGGATCAGATAGCGTTTGGAATTGTCTTCAAAAAACGCATCGGCGTTGATTTCTTTTTCCACAAACCAGTTGCCGGCACAGGAAAACCAGCGTACGCCCTGGCCGCGGGTTTCCACCCTGAACTCCCGGTTATTGAAGCCCTGCTCGGCGATTTGCAGCTGCTGCCACAAATCGCCCATCTCATCGCGCAGCAGCTTCAGAAAAAACAGCGCCGGCTCGCCTTTGTTAAGATCAGTGACCAACGCTTTATATAACTGGTTATCCAGAATGACCCGATCCTGATCATCGAGCACCACCATGGCAATCGGCGATGAATTGAGCACGGATTCAATCAGCAGTTTCTGATTGTGCACTTTTTTCTCGGATTCATAGGCAGCAGTCACATCGCGATGCATGCCGATATAGTGCGTAATTTGCTTCTCGCTGTTCAGCATGGGGGTGATAGTCAGGTCAGCCAGATAACGATGCCCTGACTTATGCCGGTTAACCAACCGGCCATGCCAAACCTTTTTGCTGCTGATGGTACGCCACAAATCGTGGTAGACATGCCGCGGCGTGGACTTGTCCGATAGCAGGGATTCGTTTTGCCCCAGAATATCGGCCGGGTCATAACCGGTGACCAAGGTGAATTCCTCATTCACATAAAGAATGCTGGCTTTCTTGTCGGTAATGGAAATAGCGATAGGCGCCTGCTCGACCGTTTCGATAAACAGCCCACATGGCCCCCGGTTGTCGATGTCCTCTCCGAGCATAATGGCTTCAAGCTCTTTATTAATGCATTTGCCTTTACTGCTGTGAGTCCACAAAAATTGCAACGATGTTTTTTTCATACGTCATGTCGGGAATTGAACAATATCTTAACCACTCAAGCAAAAATGAAGCCAAATTTTATAAGGGAATTAAAAAATGAAAGGCAAGTATGCAGCATCACCTCTACCGCCTTATTGGCTGCACCTGACTTAATGTAAGGTTTGCGACATAAAAATTATGCTCTGTGGGGTTATGTCCTAATTCCGACAGGATTTACGCACCATTAAGGTGCATATCCGCACTCGTTTTAGGCATTTAGCTTATGAATGGCTGTTTTTGTCAATCTGGCACACTTGATGCTGTATTTTGAGCAAAAACAGCTTGGAAAAAACAGTGAGTGAATATTTGTTACTTTTATTAGGCACTGCCCTTGTCAATAACGTGGTGTTGGTCAAATTCCTGGGGCTTTGCCCGTTCATGGGCGTGTCCAACAAGCTAGATACGGCACTAGGCATGGGCATGGCAACCACCTTCGTGCTGACGCTGGCGGCCATCGCCAGTTGGGTGATCGAGCATTTCATTCTGGCGCCGTTCCATATTGAGTTTCTGCGCATACTGGCCTTTATTCTGGTGATTGCGGCTGTGGTTCAGTTCACCGAGATGGTGGTCCATAAAACCAGCCCGGTGCTGTATCAGATACTGGGGATTTTCCTGCCGCTGATCACCACCAATTGTGCGGTCCTGGGCGTGGCCCTGCTGAACGTGCAGGCGCAATACGGGTTCATGCAAAGCATGGTTTTTGGTTTTGGGTCGGCCATCGGCTTTACGCTGGTCATGGTGCTGTTCGCGGGCCTGCGCGAGCGCCTGGCCTTGATGAGCGTGCCGAGCCTGTTTGCCGGCACGCCGATCGCTTTTATCACGGCCGGGATCTTATCGCTGGCTTTCATGGGTTTCGCCGGACTGTACAAATAGCCTGCCTGAGGGGACATCATGTACATTTTAACTGCCATTGTAAGTTTGACGACATTAGGGCTAATTTTAGGGTTCCTGCTTGGTATCGCCGCCAGGTATCTGAAAGTTGAAAGCAACCCGATCGTCGATGAACTGGAAGCATTAATGCCCGGCTCTCAATGCGGCCAATGCGGTTATCCGGGCTGCAGGCCGGCAGCTGAAGCACTGGCCGCAGGCGAGGCGCCGCCCACGCTGTGCCCGCCCGGCGGCAGTTCGCTGGCCGAGCAGCTGGCAAAATTGCTGGGCGTGGAAATCGATCTGAACGATGTACAAGACCCAGAACTGCTGGTCGCCAGAGTAAGTGAAGATACCTGCATTGGCTGCACGCGCTGCTTCAAGGTCTGCCCCACCGATGCGATCGTCGGCGCGCCCAAGCAGATTCATGCCGTAATCAGTGACGCCTGCATCGGCTGCAAGAAATGCATAGCCGTCTGCCCGACTGAGTGTCTGCAAATGCATCCGGTTGAGGTCACCTTGCGGAACTGGCGCTGGCCCAAACCGGCTGTTGCCGAAGGAGTTGCCACATGCTGAGCCTGTCCACCCTGCTTAAAGAGCCGCGCATTCGCGGCGGAGTTCATGCCGAGGAGCATAAGGCCTCGACCTCCAGCCAGCCTATCGTAGTTGATTTCCCGCTGCCTAAAAAACTCTATATCCCGTTGCAGCAGCACGTCGGCAAAGCCGCGGAGCCGGTGGTCAGAGTCGGCGATCATGTACTGAAAGGGCAATTGCTGGCTCACAGCCAGGGCATGATTTCCGCGCCGGTGCATGCATCGAGTTCGGGAGTGATCATCGATATCGACGATTATCCGGCACCGCACCCTTCGGCGCTGCCGATACGAACGGTCGTGCTGGAAACCGATGGCGAGGACAAGTGGATCAGCGCTCCGCCTGTCGATGACCCGTTTCAACTGGCACCCGAAGAGGTCAGCCTGCGCGTCGGCGCGGCCGGCATCGTAGGCCTTGGCGGAGCCGCCTTCCCGTCGGCCGTCAAATTGAATCTGGGCCGTGAAAACAGAATTCACACGCTGCTGATCAACGGCGGCGAATGCGAGCCGTATCTGACCTGTGACGACCGCTTGATGCAGGAGCGCGCCGCGGGCATCATTGACGGCATACGACTGATGCTGCATGGCATGGAAACCGGACAGGCGATTGTCGGCATCGAGGATAACAAGCCCGAAGCCTATGCAGCCATGCGGAAGGCCGGCCTGCCCTACCCATTCATCAAGGTTGAACAGGTGCCGACCCGTTATCCGATGGGCTGGGACAGACAGCTGATCCGCTATCTCATTGGCCGGGAAGTGCCGGCCGGCGGGCGCTCCGCCGACGTGGGCGTGATCATGCATAACGTCGGCACAGCCTATGCGGTGCACCGGGCCGTCCGCTTCAATCAGCCGCTGGTCAGCCGCATCGTGACAGTCTCGGGCGGTGCCGTAGCCTCGCCGATGAATATCGAAGTGCCCATCGGCACGCTGATCAGTGAACTGTTCGCCTTCTGCGGCGTTGATCAAACAGCTGCCAAACGCATCATCATGGGCGGGCCGATGATGGGCGATGCGCTGCCGCATAGCCGCCTGCCTATTGTCAAGGCCTCCAGCGGCATCCTGGCCTTGACTCAGGAGGAGATCCGAAACAAGGCCCAGCAGCCCTGCATCCGTTGCGCGCAATGCGTCAGCGCCTGCCCGGCCGGCCTGCTGCCGCTGGAGATGGCCAACCGGATCCGCAACAACCAGCTCGACGCGGCCGTCGACATCGGCCTCAAGGACTGCATCAGCTGCGGCTCCTGTTCTTATGTCTGCCCTTCCAACATTCCGTTGGTGCAGTATTTCAAATACGCCAGCGGCGAACTCGCAGCCAGGCAGCAGGCACAGCACAAATCGGAGCACACCAGGCGCCTGATGGACGAACGCAATGCCCGCATGGACCGTATCAAAAAACAGCAGCAGGAAGAAGAGCAGGCGCGTTTGGCGGCCAAAGCCGAAAGAGAACGTTTACAAAGCGAACAAGGAACATTGGCATGATTGTACACAGCAAGCTCAGCAGCGGCGCTCATATAGGAGCGAACACGACAGTCCAGCACATTATGCGGCAGGTGATGCTGGCGATATCACCGGCGACGGCGTTCGGGCTTTTCTGTTTCGGCTGGCCCGCCCTGAATCTGTTCATTATTACCCTGCTGTCCGCCGTTCTGTTTGAAGCCTTCTGTCTGCGTCTGGCAGGCAAGGTTGCCAGACCGGTGATCATGGATGGCTCGGCGCTCTTGAGCGGCTGGCTGGTCGCCATGACGCTGCCTCCGTGGGCGCCTTGGTGGATAGGCGTTGCCGGTGCCGGAATTGCAATTATACTGGGCAAGCAGGTTTACGGCGGTCTGGGGCAGAATCTGTTCAATCCGGCCATGCTGGCCCGGATCGCCCTGCTGATCTCTTTTCCTATCGAAATGACGACGTGGCCCAATGTCGCGCCTGTTTTCTCGGCACACGCGCCCGGCCTTATCGAGAGCTGGTCAATCACCTTCTCCGGCCTGGGTGGCATGGCCTCTGCCGATGCAATGACCGGCGCGACGACGCTGGGCTATATCAAAACCGAATTTTCGCAACAACACTGGCTGCCGGACATCCTGGCGGATCATTCCATTTTCCTGGATTTTCTGGGCTGGACGCGCGGCAGCCTGGGCGAGACCTCCTCGCTGCTGCTGGCTGCAGGCGGAATCTGGCTGATCCGGCAGGGCGTGATCAAGTGGCATATTCCGGTTTCTCTGTTACTGACTGTCACGGTACTGTCAGGCATTTTCCATTTGATGGATGGACAGCATTATGTTTCACCGTTAGTACACTTGAGTTCGGGCGCTTTGATGTGCGCCGCGTTTTTTATCGCCACGGATTATGTCACATCGCCGAATACACCGGCAGGACAGCTCGTTTTCGGCGCAGGCTGCGGGCTGTTGATCTTTGTTATCCGCACTTGGGGCAATTATCCCGAAGGTGCCGGTTTTGCCGTGCTGCTCATGAATGCAGCGACGCCGCTGATAGACCATTACATGCGGCCCAGGATATACGGCCGCTATCGCAACGGAAAGCCTTTGGCGCAAAAAGTCGCTGTACAGGAGCATAAGCAATGAAATCTGATTCGGACCACATCAAGTGGTTGATCGAAGAAGCGGTCACCTATAAGGAGTTCCTGAAACACTGGCTGGAGCCATCGAACCTTGAACGGCTGAGGCCCAGATTGGCATTTCAGACCGGTGTTCTAGCCGGATTCGCCCTGATCGCCAGCTTTTTGCTCGGCGTCACCCACTGCAGTACACACGATGCCATCCAGCAGCGGCTGGATGAAGATTTACAGAAATCACTGGCAGAAGTTGTACCGTCGACATTGCATGACAATGATTTGCTGCAGGATACAGTAACTGTCCCGTCCACTGAAGACAACCTGGGCGCCAATGAAACGACCGTTTATATCGCCAGAAAAGCCGGACAAGTCAGCGCGGTTTGTTTCAAACTTGCTGCACCTGACGGTTATTCGGGAATAATCAACATGGTCATAGGCATAAATCGCGATGGTGAAATTCTGGGCGTACGCGTCATCAATCATGCCGAAACACCTGGCTTGGGCGATAAAATCGAGATCGCGAAATCAGGCTGGATACTGGATTTCAATGGCCGGTCCCTGCTTGGCCTCACCGATGCACAATGGGCAGTCAAAAAAGACGGGGGAGTCTTTGATCAGTTTGCCGGCGCAACTATTACGCCCCGCGCGGTTGTAAAAACCGTTCATCGGGGCTTGCAGTTTTTTAACCGGCACCGTAACGAATTAATCGGCTCTTAAACAGAAGGTGATTATATGTTCATTTCCGAAAGCTATCGAAAAATAATGCGGGACGGCATCTGGGACAATAATATCGTATTCAGTCAGTACCTGGCATTGTGCCCTTTACTGGCGGTTACGGTTACAGCCACTAATGGATTAGGCATGGGGCTGGCAACCCTGGCGGTGCTCATCAGCACTAACGCCATCGTTTCGGTTACGCGTCATCTTATTCCTTCGGAAGTCCGTATTCCCATTTTCGTGCTGTTGATTGCCGCAGTGGTTACCGTCGTGGATATGCTCATGGATGCCTGGCTGCATGAACTGCATAAAGTACTGGGCCTTTTCATTCCGCTTATCGTAACCAATTGTGCGATATTGGGGCGCGCCGAATCGTTCGCTTCCAGGCAGCCTGTTGCACCGTCCTTATGGGACGGCCTCATGATGGGATTAGGTTTCACCATGGCCCTGGTCGTCTTAGGCGCAGCCCGGGAAATTGCCTCGGCCGGAACATTATTCGCCAATGCATCGTTGCTGCTCGGCGATAGGTTTAAGTTTATAGAATTAACTTTAATTCCTGATTACAAAGGCTTTTTGTTGATGGCGCTGCCTCCTGGCGGTTTCATTATGCTGGCGTTTATCATTACCGGCAAACGGTTACTGGACCGGAAACGAGTCGCGAACAAGGCGCAGGCGGCATTATTATCCGAAGCGATACCGGAGGAAATACGATGAATGTGGGCGTATGTTACGCACAGGCTGATAGGCAATTATGGCTGCGACTGGAAGTGCCCGATAACTGTACTGTGGAAAAGACCATCCATCTGTCGGGGCTATTAGTCCATTGCCCTGAGATCGATTTGAGCAAGCAGAAAGTTGGCATTTTCGGCAAAATCGCCAAATTGGACGCCACTGTTCAGGATGGCGATCGCGTGGAAATCTATCGTCAGATCACCGCAGATCCTGCGCAGGTTAAACGGCGTAGAATCAATGAATCCGCTCAACCTTAGAAGCACGAATCAACAAAGCATATTGGCAGTTGCCAAGCCGCAACCGGCTCATATATTCAGGTTACTATGAGAATAGGTATTTGCAGTCACATGCGGCCTAACCGGTGTTTCGGTGCAGGTGGAGATTGCGGGAAATGCAATAAAGAAGTTAATGCTATGCTTAAGCTAAGCACTAGCCAACGGTGAGAATGCAGATTTAGTATGATTCATCACTCCCATGCTTAGCATGGGAGTGATGAACAAATTTTATTCGACTGTTAGTGCGATAAGTTGCTTACAACCGGATAAACTCAAGGATCAGCCTTCAAGTACAGCCAATCTGTCCGCAAGCAGTTTCTCAAGCGTTTCCAAGGCTTTTTTGAAGCCGTCGATGCCTTCTGCCAGTTTTTCGTTAGCCATACGGTTTTCGGCATGCATGCGATCGAAAGTGGCTTTATCCATAGTGATTTTTTCAATTGATGCAGCGGCCGCCTTTTGCGGATCCAGTTTGCGTACCAATTCGCCTTCGGTAGCTTGCAATTCACCCAATAAAGATGGAGCAATAGTCAACAGGTCGCAACCGGCCAATTCTGTAATTTCGCCGATGTTACGGAAGCTGGCGCCCATGACTTCAGTTTTATAACCAAATTTTTTGTAATAGTTATATACATCAGTAACTGAAATTACGCCTGGATCTTCGGCAGGTGCATAAGAATCGCGGCCGGTATCTTTTTTGTACCAGTCGAGGATACGTCCGACAAACGGAGAAATCAGGGTAATGCCATTCTCGGCGCAAGCAATCGCTTGGTGCAAGCCGAACAACAGCGTCAGGTTACAGTGAATGCCTTCTTTTTCCAGTACCGCCGCAGCCTGAATACCTTCCCAAGTTGCTGCAACTTTGATAAGTACTCGCTCGCGTGAGATACCTTGTTCTTCGTACATCTTAATTAACTGACGGCCAACAGCGATAGTGGCTTCGATGTCATAAGACAGACGTGCGTCTACTTCAGTAGAAACGCGGCCTGGAATAACTTCGAGTATCTTAATCCCGAAAGCAACAGCCAGACGTTCGAAAGCAAGATTAGCAACCTCTGCTGCCGATGCGCTGCCGCCCAATGTTGCTCTGGCACCTTTCAGTGTATCATCAACGATACTTTGATATTGAGGCATTTGAGCAGCGGCAGTAATCAATGAAGGATTGGTTGTAGCATCGCGTGGTTTGAAAGTTTCAATGGCCTGGATATCGCCTGTGTCGGCTACAACCACGGTCATTTCCCTCAGTTGTTCAAGTAAGTTCTTTGCCATAAATGGTACCTTTCGTTTTCAAATTAAAAAAATCCGCAGAGCCGCTCATTATAATCAAAATATAATAAAGAATGCACTAGTTAGACTGTGAGCGGACAACTCACCATTGAAGTAAATCCGTGAGCATATCTTACCTCAATCCTAAGTTAAGAAATATGGGGATTGTAATTTCTTTGTGACGTTCTGTTCCGGAATGGAATCATTCCGGCTTCAAGCGATCCAGCAACGATTTTTTCATCCGTGATCAGGATGCTGGCGTGAATCAGTTATTGGTCAATGATAACTAAACGCCATTTAAGCGCGGATTTTCCGCTTCTCGTCAAGAAAAGGCCACTGCCCTCGAATAGTCGGGGGCAGTCACACACCAATCGAGCCTACTTAAGCACTCTTGCTTTGCGTAGGAACCTAGTTCTCTTGGATTCGGGGCAGCGGATATGCCCCGGATTTCAGGTATGTATTAACCCTGTTTGCGCAGATATTTTTCTACGCCCGTTGCATCTGCTTCTGCTTTTTTATCCAGATACTTGGCAACACCAGTCACTGGAGCCGCAGCAGTTGCCACTTCTTCAGACGCAACCTGTCTATTCAGGTATTTGGTAACTCCAGTTGCTGAAGCGGCTTCCTGTTCTTTCAGGTATTTGGCAACACCGGTAAGTCCGCCAGTAGTGTCTCTGGTATATACAGGAGCAGGTCTTTCAGCTTGAGCTTTAGGTTTTCTGCCAAAGAAAAACAGCCCAGCCAGTGCAAATGCGCCTAAACCGACTAAATAGTTAGTCATTGACTGTTCTTCTTTCTTTTCTGTAGTAGCTACCGCGCCAGTAGATTCTGACTCGCCACCAGAAACTGATTCAGAAGCAGCTGGTTTTGATGCTGGAGCAGAAGGAGCCGATGAAGAGTGCTTATACTCGGCATCTTTATAGACAACTTGCGGTTTGAAGGTTGCCGCAGGATAGTTTGGATCTGGTTTAGCAGTTTCTGCAGCAACTGGTTTAGATTTCGCAGCCGATGCAGATGGGGTAGCAGCCTGATGCTTATATTCAGCGTCCTTGTACAGAACTTTCGGTTTGAAATCGGATGCTGGATATTCTGTTTCTGCTCCCGCTATAGGACTTGCCAGCAGCAGCGCTGCAAGCACGCCTGTCGTCAAATTATTCTTTTTCACGTTGTTCACCTATGAGTCGTAATAAACGGATCGGGCCCCCTTAAGGCTGGACGGGCAATTGGATTCATCCAGATATAAAAAGGGACCCTCGCCAAATTTATAGTGTATATATTACTTTTAAATTAAAGTACTGCTTCTACGTTTTTGACTACGTTTTCAACGGTGAAGCCGAACTCTTTGAAGAGTACTCCCGCTGGCGCTGACTCACCGAAGCGATCAAGGCCTACGATCTTGCCGTTGGTGCCCACATATTTCCACCAGCCAATGGTCACACCCGCTTCCACAGCCACACGTTTGGTCACGGCAGATGGCAATACTGACTCGCGATAGGCTGCATCTTGAGCGTCGAAAATGTTAGTAGAAGGCATAGAGACCACACGGATTTTCCGCCCTTTAGCCGTCAACTCTTCCGCTGCTTTCACTGCCAGCTCAACTTCAGAACCGGTAGCGATGATGATAGCTTCAGGTTGGCCATCGCTGTCTTTCAAAACATAGCCGCCACGGGAAATGGCGCTAATTTGTTCTTGAGTGCGAGCCATGTGTGGCAGGTTCTGACGTGAAAATACCAGAACTGAAGGGCCATCCTTACGCTCAATGGCAGATCTCCACGATACGGCTGTTTCTACCGCATCGCATGGACGCCATACGTGCATGTTTGGAATCATACGCAAAGTAGCGGTCTGTTCGATCGGCTGATGTGTCGGACCGTCTTCACCCAGACCGATAGAGTCATGAGTATAAACAAAGATCGAACGGATCTTCATCAATGACGCCATACGTATCGCATTACGTGCATATTCTGAGAACATCAGGAAAGTTGCACCGAATGGGATAACGCCGCCATGCAATGCCAAACCGTTCATGATGGCTGACATACCGAACTCACGTACACCGTAATTGATGTAATTGGCATGCGGTTTATCTGCACGCATTGGTCTGTAACCGGACCATTCAGTCATGTTAGAGCAACCTAAATCAGCTGAACCGCCAAAGATTTCAGGCAATACTTTTGCATAACCTTCAATTGAAGCCAGTGAAGAAAGACGTGTAGCGGTAGTTTTAGCTTCAGCATTGACAGCGCTAACAAAATTGTCAGCTTCGGCTGTCCAGTTGCTTGGCAGTTCGCCAGACATACGACGCTCATATTCGGCCGCCAATTCAGGATAGGCTGCTTTATAAGCGGCGAATTTTTCATTCCATTCCTGCTCAGCTTTAGCGCCTTTGGCTTTTGCATCCCAACCTGCGTAGATATTAGCTGGAACTTCAAACGCATCATGGTCCCAACCTAAAGCAGCTTTGGTCAGGTTGATTTCGTCCTGGCCCAGAGGGGCGCCGTGGCAAGCGTGAGAACCTTTTTTGTTAGGTGAGCCGAAGCCGATTGTTGTCTTGCAGCAAATCAATGTAGGCTTGTCGGTCATGGCTTTAGCCATCTCGACTGCTTTATGAATAGCTTGCGAATCATGGCCGTCAACATCAGGGATTACATGCCAGCCATACGATTCGAAGCGCATTGGCGTGTTATCAGTGAACCAGCCTTCAACGTGGCCGTCAATGGAAATGCCATTGTCGTCCCAGAACGCAATCAGATTGCCCAATCCCAAGGTGCCCGCCAAAGAACAAGCTTCATGCGAGATGCCTTCCATTAAGCAACCGTCGCCCATGAACACATAGGTGTGGTGGTCAACAATTTTATGGTCGGGTCTATTAAATTCAGCAGCCAGTGCTTTTTCAGCGATAGCCATACCGACAGCATTGGTAATACCCTGACCTAATGGACCCGTAGTGGTTTCAACGCCGGGAGCATAGCCATATTCAGGATGGCCTGCTGTTTTAGAATGCAATTGACGGAAGTTTTTCAGATCTTCGATAGACAGATCATAGCCGGTCAGATGCAGCAGTGAATAAATCAGCATTGAACCATGACCGTTGGATAGAACGAAGCGGTCGCGGTTTGACCATTTTGGATTGGTCGGGTTATGGCGCATGAAGTCATTCCACAAAACTTCAGCAATGTCCGCCATGCCCATAGGGGCACCTGGGTGACCAGAATTTGCTTTCTGTACGGCATCCATGCTCAAAGCGCGTATGGCGTTCGCTAATTCTCGGCGCGAAGTCATATTCTTCTCCTTAGAGATAAGTTTCTAAAATGTTTACAGACCAAAACCCGGATCATTATGTCTCTTCTTACCGTTTATTTTCGGTTATAGAAAAGAGAATAAAATTATCCGAATTTTGATCTGCGTTGAGTATAAATGATGAATTAATCAGCCTTATCAACTTTGTCACGACATAATTTCGATATCTGACATCTGATACGGTTAAAAGCGAGTGGCGATCGCCACTCGCTTTTCAACGCTACTCTAAGTTAGCGTGTCTTGACCTCATCTCTTCTTCAGGAATTCCTTTTTCATGGATTACATGAGAAATTAAGGCTTCCAAAAAGAGCAATGTGGACAATTCAAATACCGTTCCCATTGGCATACCGACAACTTTACCATATTGTTCAGAAGTGCCGATTTGGAATACCGCATCTGACATATCGCCAATGGTTGATTCGCTTTTCGCCGTGATTAAAACAATTTGAGCGCCTATGTCTTTAGCACGTTTGGTGAAGGCCACCAATTGTTCAGTTTCTCCGGAGCCTGAGATAATGATCAACAGGTCACCTTTTTTAATGCTCGGCGTAACAATCTCACCAACGACACTCACATCATAACCGCTGTGCATCAGTCTCATGGCGAAGAATCTTCCGATCAAACCTGACCGGCCTGCGCCTGAAACAAAAATGCGAGACGCTTTATCAAGCATCTCAGTCAGCTGTACGTCGTATGAGTCGTTTGTAGCTGCCAGAATACCGGAAATTTTATCAATGATAAGTCGCTGATGCATACTTATACCCTAACTGCATTAACCAATTGACGGATTTCTTTAGCTGCTTCTGCTGGGGATGGAGCACCGTAGATTGCTGCACCAACAACGATAATGCTTGCGCCAGCTTTTACAACGTCTTGAACAGTAGATTGCTTAATACCGCCAGCAACTGAAATTCTGACGTTTAAGCCTAATCTAGCGATATCGTTCAAGTCGCCGAATGGAGTATGACCAGCTGCTTGTGCGTCAAGACCAGTGTGAACACCCATGATATGAGCGCCCAATTCAGCAGTAGCGCGTGCGCAGCCTGCTTTATCTTCAACATTGATCAAGTCGATTTGCGCTTCTGCACCATGCGCATTCGCTGCTTTGATAACGCCAGCGCAAGTTGCAAGGCCTGATACACCCAGAACTGTACAAATATCAGCACCTGCAGCATAGAAAGGAGTTGCTTCGTACTCGCCAGCGTCCATTGTTTTCAAGTCAACTAACAGCAATTTATCTGGGAATCTGTTTCTCAAGTCTTTAACCAGATTGATGCCGTTATGCTTAATGCATGGTGTTCCGATTTCAAAAATGTCAACATGAGGCGCTACTTGCTCTGCAAGTGCAATTGTTGCGTTGAAATCTAATGAATCTAATGCCATTTGAATTAATGGTTTTGCCATGATCGTGCTCCGATATGTTTTATTTATTTATAGTTTGGTTACATAAATTTAATGCGATGCTAACTGTAAATTAGAAAGGGGACGCCTGTCAATGCCCAATCCCGACGGCAATACAAGGATGAGAACTGATCGAATGTATTGGAACTGGCATTTTCAAACCTGCAATTATGCATTTTTATATATGGAATTGAGCAGTTACAACCGTCATTGCGAAGAAAACCATTAATCCTTCGATTTAAAACAGCCTCTCTAAAAATTTAATGCATTTCCATACCAGCAAGCTAGATGAGCATAATGCACAGGGCTTTAAGCAATGAAGTAAAATACCTTGAAAACGCAGTTCGACGTAAAACCAACCCTATTACTCTCTGCGCAAACGACTTAACCGATAGCCGGTGAACTAGGCCAATACAGGAAAATCAGAGACAGCTTGGGTCTTGCATTCAATGCGTTGAATCAGCATATCTCACATTTAAGCGATAGACTATGTCTATTCTTTATTGCACCCTCAATCCAATACAATTAATTATTTGAGAAATTTTACTAATGGCCTCTTTTAATAATATCCGCGCCTTTATCATCGATATGGATGGCGTTTTATGGCACGGCGAGCAACCGCAGCCAGGATTACAGGGCTTTTTTCAAGCCCTGCATGATCATCAGATCCGGTTTATTTTGGCAACCAATAACGCCAGCCTGACGCCGGAACAGTATGTTGCGAAACTCACACGCATGGGCGTAACGACGGTAACTCGGGATAATATCCTGACTTCTGCCACGGCTACAGCCTTATATCTGGCTGAACATAACCGCCCCGAGGCAACCCGGGTATTTATTGTCGGTGAAGAAGGTCTCAGGCGCCCGCTTTTGGATCAAGGCTTTACGCTTACAGGACTCTATGAAGTCAACGACAGCAGCAAAGAAACGTCCAACCTGGGCGCGCATATTGTCGTCTGCGGCAAGGACCATACGCTGACCTGGGACAAACTCGCGACAGCAACCTTGAATATCCGGGCAGGAGCAACATTCATAGGCACGAATGCCGATACCACATTGCCAACAGAGCACGGCACCATACTTGGCAACGGCGCCATTCTGGCCGCCCTTCAGGTCGCCACCGGCGTAACGCCAACCATCATAGGCAAACCGGAACCGATCATGTATCGACAAGCGCTCTCTTTACTGGGAACTGATCCATCGCAAACGGTGGCCATCGGCGATCGGTTGGAAACGGATATTTTGGGCGCCGTACGCGCCGGCATACGCAGTCTTATGGTTCTATCAGGCGTATCTACTGAAAAAGACTTGCAAAAGTCGGATTATCAGCCGACCTGGGTCATGCCCGATATCCGCGCCATAACCCAGGCATTACAAGGCCAACCGGAATATTTCTTGTAGCTATAAATCAAACACCAGTGCCTCAGAAGCTGATTGATCGCGTCATCAGTGCACGCTACCATAAGCAAAACTATAAAAAACCGGAATCGCCGCCATGAAAAAATTCATTAACAGTACCGCCACGTTGCTCGACGAAAGCCTGCGCGGTTTCGCCAGAGCCCATGCTGATATTATCCAGTTCAATGCTCAGCCTCACTTTGTCAGGCGCATAAGCGCTACCCCTGCGGGCAAGGTAGCTCTGATCTCCGGCGGCGGCTCAGGCCATGAGCCTTTGCATACAGGCTTTGTCGGCAGCGGCATGCTGGATGCCGCCTGTCCCGGCCAGATATTCACCTCGCCTACGCCCGATCAAATGCTGGCCGCTGCGCAGGCCGTCGAGAATGGCGGCGGTGTTTTGTTCATAGTCAAAAATTATGCCGGAGACGTCATGAATTTCGAGATTGCCTCGGAAATGCTGGACTGCCCGCATGAAACCGTCCTGGTAAACGATGATGTATCGTTGCCTAAAAATCACAGCACCGGACGACGCGGCGTAGCAGGGACATTGATTGTAGAAAAAATCGTCGGCGCGGCGGCAGAAAACGGTGCGGATTTGGCGGCCTGCAAAGCTCTCGGCGAGCGCGTCAATCTGGCTACGGCATCCATGGGCGTGGCATTGAGCAGCTGCACCGTACCGGCCCTCGGCCATCCTACATTTACCATTGGCGACGATGAAATGGAAATGGGTGTCGGCATACATGGCGAGCGAGGGCGTGAAACGATGGCATTAACCAGCGCTGCCGAAATTGTCGAGCATCTGGCACATGCCATCGATGAAGAACTGAAGCCGCAAAAAGGCCAGCCGGTGTTGTTGCATATCAATGGATTCGGCGCTACACCGCTGATGGAATTGCATCTGGTTTACGACTTGGCTGCCAGCTTCTTTGAAAAACGCGGCATTACTATCTGCCGCTCTCTGGTTGGCAACTATACCACGTCACTCGATATGGCCGGCTGTTCAGTCACGCTGACGCTGCTTGATGATGAATTGATTCGCCTCTGGGATGCGCCGGTCCATACCGCGGCTTTACGTTGGGGCTGCTAGACGCTCGACCAGCAAAGCGACTATCGCGCAGATCATTAACTGAGCGGTTTTGGCGCCGGCATCAATATGCCCCCTGCTCCGCTCTTCCAGAAAAGAGGCACGGCCCTTGGTAGCCACCATATCGCGGGTAGACTCCATGCCCGCGAGTGCGACATCCGTCAGCTTGCCCAATGCCACAGGCAACTCAACAGCCTCCGCTGATGACTGAAGCAGGCTGTCCGCCACAGGAACCAGAACGTCAAGCATGGTTTTTTCACCAACATCAGCTTTTCCTCTCTGCTTAACAGCCTCCACGCCCTGAGCATAAACCTCTGCAAAAGCGCGCAAATCTAAAGATCGATCGCGAGCGGCTTTGCTCATGGCCATAAACAAGGTGCCATATAGCGAGCCCGACGCACCGCCTATAGTTGTCATCAATGTCATGCCGATTTTCTGCCAGGCAGCAGCCCAATCCATTTGGCCTAATTCGGCGCTTTGTGCCTTAAGGGCCTGGATGCCGCGCTGCAAGTTAAACACATGATCGCCGTCGCCAATAGCCTGATCCAGAGCAGTTACTTCTTCAGCGTTATTTTCGATCGCATCGGCTATGACCTGAATCAGGTCAGGCAATAATTGAGGAGTGAGTTGCATAGCTGTTTCCCATTCAGAACATTGAGAACCAGGAGAATAGCGTGCAATTTATCATCCTGTCCAGTTGAGATGTCAGATCCGTACTCAATATAATTAAATCAGAACAATTTGATCAAATAGGCAAAAATCCTGACTATTCTTCTCTTAATGTAATGGCTTGCCAGTAAATGCGGCGAAATGATAATCTGCAAAATCACCCTCTTAATACAGGTTGTTTTTGATACCGAATCACTTTGACTTAATGACGACTTACCCAATGCAAGTGGACGTACTGTGCGTAGGCCACGCTTCTTACGATCTGATTTTCTCAGTTCCGCATCACCCGACCGAAGATGAAAAGATTTTCGCGGACAGCCTTATCAGCTGCGGCGGAGGGCCGGCCGCTAATGCAGCGGTGATGGTTTCGCGATTGGGGCTCAAATCAGCCTTCGCCGGTTATCTGGGCCAGGACCTTTATGGAGACAAGCATGCCCAGGAGTTCGCCGAGTACGATGTGAATACCCAACTCATCGCCCGAGGCCCATCGCCTACGCCGCTGTCGACAATACTGGTCAAGCCGGATGGCAAAAGAGCCTTGATTAATTACAAAGGCGATACCCAAGCCTTGCCGTCAAATGCGGTGGACTTCTCTTCAGTCAAACCCAAAGTCATTCTGTTCGATGGCCATGAGCCGCATTTATCCGTGCCTTTGGCCGAGCATGCCCGCCGCGATCGTATTCCCAGCGTATTGGATGCCGGCTCCCTGCATGAAGGCACACTAGCCTTAATGAACAAGGTCGATTATTTGGTCTGTTCGGAAAAATTTGCCCGGCAATTTGCCGGCGATGTAGAGACAGCCTTAACACGCCTGTCGGAAGCAGCTCCTGCCGTCGTCGTCACGCTGGGCGAAAAAGGACTGCTTTGGCGGCGAGGCAAAAAGCACGGCGGCGCCATGCCTGCATTTCCAGTTGCTGCAATCGATACGACCGGCGCGGGCGATGCTTTTCATGGCGCATTTGCCGCCGGTGTCGCTTTAGACATGGAATGGCTTGAACTACTGCGCTACGCCAGCGCTGCCGGGGCACTTTGCTGCACGAAGATAGGCGCTCGCCTGGGCATTCCTTCAAGAGAAGAACATTACACCTGGCTCGAGCAGCATAAAGACCTTCATGTATAATAACTGGATGATCCACTTGCCTGGATTATGGATATTTAATCAGTAGACAAGAGCCTGTACGCTATTATATGTGTCGGGACGGCATGAAATACCAAAGAGCAGAAAAGTATTGACACGTCAACTATTCCTTGGAAACATAATTAACTATTTGCTTGTCAAAAAGCCCATGAAGCAACCATCTTCCATCATTACCCGACGCACAGGCAATAGTTATCTTCTAGGTAATAAATTCTGGCCCGATAATACTTTTCAGTTTTTTCCAGCCAGTGCCGGAATTATTCCCGAGTTTTCACTATATTTGTTTTTTCATCAGCAAATGCAAATAGCGCGCGTCAGCCTGATTCCCAATAGCAACAACTGATATTCATTAAATTTCATCTTATTTCTCAACATAATAAAAATGCAAACAATAACATTTAAACCCTGCGATTTAGTCATTTATGGGGCCATGGGAGATTTATCCCGCCGCAAGCTGCTCATTTCTTTGTATCGGCTCGAAAAAGCCAATTTAATTGAGCCTGATACGAAAATCATAGGCGTAGATAGAGTTGATCAAGACAGCGCAGCCTATGTCGATATCGCTTATAAAAGCCTGCAAGCGTTTTTGAATGAAGAAATCGACACCAGCGTATGGAAACTGCTGTCAGCGAGACTTTCATATCTGCAAATCGATTTGACTCAACTGGATCAATACAAGAAATTGCATGACGTCCTTGATCCAGATTCAAGGGTTATGGTCAATTATTTTGCCGTGGCACCGTTTTTATTCAAAAGCATCTGTCATGGGCTTGATCAATCAGGGGTTTTAAACAAAGAATCGCGCATGGTCATGGAAAAACCTATCGGCCATGACCTTCAGTCGTCTAAAGAAATCAATGATGTCGTCGCTGAAGTTTTCAGTGAAGATCAGGTTTTCCGCATCGACCATTATTTAGGCAAAGAAACCGTGCTGAACTTATTGGCGCTGCGCTTTGCCAATTCCATTTTCACCTCCAACTGGGATCACAATACTATTGATCATGTTCAGATTACGGTTGCAGAGGAAGTCGGCATTGAAGGCCGCTGGGAGTATTTCGATAAAACCGGGCAATTGCGCGACATGTTGCAGAACCACCTGCTGCAGATTCTGACTTTTGTCGCCATGGATCCGCCAGTCAACTTGGAAGCACAGAACATCCATAGAGAAAAGATCAAAGTACTTGAAGCCCTGCGCCCCATCACCCTCGAAAATGTTGAAGAAAAAACCGTGCGCGGGCAATATTCCACGGGGGTTATCAAAGGCAGCGCAATACCAGGTTATCTGGAAGAAGAAGGTGCCAATAAGGGCAGCACAACCGAAAGCTTTGTTGCTCTGCGTGTTGACATCGATAACTGGCGCTGGGCGGATGTGCCTTTCTATTTGCGTACGGGCAAACGTTTGGCCGGCAAGCGCACCGAGATTGTCGTTTACTTTAAGCAGCTGCCGCACAATATTTTTAAAGACAGCTTCGACGTTCTGCCATCCAATAAGCTCATCATCCACCTCCAACCGAATGAAGGCATCGATTTTGTCATGCTGAACAAAGTGCCGGGTATTGATGAGCAAATCAGATTACACAAAACCAAACTGGACTTAAGCTTCGACGAAACCTTCAGAAAAAGCAGTCTTTTCGGCGGCTATGAAAAGCTGGTGCTAGAAGCCATGCGAGGTAATCCCACACTCTTTATCAGCCGTGAAGAAATTGAGCAAGCCTGGACATGGATTGATTCCATCCAGGACGCCTGGAAGCATATTGATGCAACCCCTAAACCTTACCCGGCAGGCACTTGGGGACCTGCCGAAGCTGACGAGCTGCTTGCCCGGGACGGCAGAGCCTGGATAGAACCTTGCTATAATAAATAAAAGGCCGCCCTCTTTGTCTATACGGAGAGGGCTATAAATATAAAGAATTAAAGAGCATACTTCATGGTTAAAGAATTTTTATATGAAGACCGCGCTGGCTTATTTGCCGCCTTGGCAAGCGATTGCCAGGCGCATCTGGCAAAAACCCTGGCTGACCGGGGCGCCACAACCTTCATGGTCTCAGGCGGCAGCACTCCAGCCCCATTATTTGAAGCCTTGTCCCTGTCCGATCTGGATTGGAATAACATCAATGTCGCGCTAGTCGACGAACGCTGGGTGGACAAAGAGCACAGCGCCAGCAACGAAGCACTTATCTACCGTTCATTGCTGATCAATAATGCGGCTAAAGCGCCTTTCACCGGCATGAAGACGGCAGCCAAAAGCGCTGCTGAAGGCTGTGCTGAAACAGAGTCCTTATATCAGGCGTTGCCCAAACCGTTCGCCATCTCCATTTTGGGCATGGGTAATGATGGCCATACAGCCTCCCTATTTCCGCATGCGAATGGCCTGGCGGAAGCGCTGTCGGAAGATAATCAGCAGCTTACCGCGCCCATCACTGCCAAGCAGAGCGATGTTACAGGACCTAACACTGAACGCTTGACATTGACGCTGAACGGCCTGTTGCAATCCGAACGCTTGATCATTTTATTGACCGGCGAAGAAAAACTCGCCGTATTCCGCAAAGCCATGACCGAAGGCCCTGTAGAAGACATGCCTGTGCGCGCCGTGCTGCGCCAGAACAAAGTGCCGGTTGAACTGTATTGGGCGCCTTGAGGTATTATTAAATGTTAAGCCGTCATTATAAGCTGTCGTAAGAAGAGAATATTATGCATCCCGTATTAGAAAAAGTTACTGAAGAAATCATTGAGCGCAGCCGTGAAAAACGTAGCGCTTATCTGGCGCGCATCGACGCGGCCATTGAAAAAGGCCCGCATCGCGCGAAACTGGCGTGCGGCAACCTCGCGCATGGCTTTGCCGCCTGTGCGGCCGGCGAAAAAGCCGATCTGGCCGGCAGCGAGAAACCCAATATTGCGATTGTCTCTTCTTATAATGACATGCTATCCGCTCATGAGCCGTTTAAAGACGCGCCGGCGCTGATTAAACAAGCCATCAAGGAAGCGGGCGGCGTTGCCCAGTTTGCCGGCGGCGTGCCGGCCATGTGCGACGGCATCACGCAAGGGCAGCCCGGCATGGAGCTGTCCCTGTTCAGCCGCGACGTAATCGCCATGGCGACAGCAGTCAGCTTGAGCCATAACATGTTCGACGGCGCCTTGTACTTGGGCGTGTGCGACAAAATCGTGCCGGGACTGTTGATCGGCGCGCTGAGCTTCGGCCATCTGCCGGCTGTGTTCGTACCGGCCGGCCCCATGCCCAGCGGCCTGCCTAACAAGGAAAAAGTCCGCATTCGCCAACTGTATGCGGAAGGCAAAGTCGGCCGCAAGGAATTGCTGGAATCGGAATCGCAGTCTTATCACAGCGCCGGCACCTGCACCTTCTACGGCACGGCCAACAGCAACCAGATGATGGTTGAAATCATGGGCTTGCACCTGCCCGGCAGCTCATTCATCAACCCTTACACGCCACTGCGTGACGAACTGACTAAAGCCACCGCCAGACAGGTTCTGAAATTCACGGCTCAAGGCAACGATTTCCGTCCAATCGCGCACATGATCAACGAAAAAGCGATCGTGAACGCCATCATTGGCTTATTGGCTACAGGCGGCTCAACCAACCATACCATCCATCTGATTGCTATTGCGCGCGCCGCCGGCATCATCATCAACTGGGATGACTTTGACAAACTGTCCCGCATCATTCCGTTGCTGACGCGCATCTATCCGAACGGTCAGGCCGATGTCAACCACTTCCAGGCCGCGGGCGGCATGGGCGTCCTGATCGCCGAATTGCTGCGAAACGGCCTGCTGCATGAAGACCTCCTGACCGTCGCTGACGAGCGCGGCATGAAGAGCTACACGCAGGAACCTCGACTGATAGACGGCAAACTGACCTGGGAACCCTGCCCTGAAGCGCCGCTGGATACCGAAGTACTCAGCACCGTTGCCAAGCCGTTCGCGACCAGCGGCGGCCTGCACGTGATGCACGGCAACCTGGGCCGCGGCGTCTCCAAAATATCTGCTGTCGCGGAGGAGCATCAAATCGTTAAAGCGCCAGCGGTCGTATTCGATGATCAGGACGACATGATGGCGGCGTTTAAGCGCGGCGAACTGGAAAAAGACTTTATTGCAGTCATCCGTTTCCAGGGTCCTAAATCGAATGGCATGCCCGAACTGCACAAACTGACACCGCCGCTGGGCGTGCTCCAGGACAAGGGCTTCAAAGTCGCGCTCGTCACCGACGGCCGTATGTCCGGCGCTTCCGGCAAAGTGCCGTCAGCGATCCACATGTGCCCTGAATGTGCCGACGGCGGTCCGCTGGCTAAAGTCCGCGACGGCGATATGATTTATTTGAATACGCAGACCGGCGAAATCAATGTGCTGGTTGATGAAGCCGAATTCAACGCGCGCACGCCGGCCGCCAACACCGCCGCCAGCCATCATCATGGCATGGGACGCGAGCTGTTCGGCGCTTTCCGCCGCGGCGCGTCATCTTCAGAAACAGGCGCCTCAAACCTGTGGGCTGAAGACTAAGCACTATTGCGGCCCGGGTTCTATTCCGGGCCGCCTCTTTACAGAGCCTGAGCGGCTATCTTTTATTTTATAAACTGGAATTTATAATGACTGCATCCATTAAAGATATTATGTACACATCCCCGGTCGTGCCGGTGATGGTCATCAACAAACTGGAACATGCCGTACCGCTGGCGCATGCGTTGGTTGAGGGCGGCTTGAAAGTGCTGGAAATCACCCTGCGCACGCCGATTGCCCTGGATGCGATCAAACGAATCAAAGCCGAAGTGCCAGGCGCTATTGTCGGCGCCGGTACGGTCATCAATGTGGACACCTTGCAGAAAGCCATCGATGCCGGCTCTGAATTTATCGTCAGCCCAGGCGTAACCGAAAGCCTGATCGACGCGGCAATCGAATCCGGCGTGCCTATTTTGCCAGGCGTCATCAGCCCGAGCGAAGTCATGCGCCTGATGGAAAAAGGCATCACCGAAATGAAGTTCTTCCCGGCCGAAGCCGCCGGCGGCATACCGATGCTGAAATCGATCGGCGGCCCGTTGCCGCAGGTGACTTTCTGCCCTACCGGCGGCATCAGCCTGAAAAATGCGGCCGATTACCTGGCGTTGAGCAATGTCGCCTGTATCGGCGGCTCATGGATGGCGCCTGCCGATCTCGTGGACAAGGAAGATTGGGACGAAATCAAACGCCGCGCCACTGAAGCGGCTGCGCTGAGAAAATAAGTTTTCCCCAACCGCTACAGGATACAGATGTATCCTGTAGCGAACCTTTTCTAGGCTTCCTTCCATTTAATGTTGCAGCCAATGCTGGGAAGCTGTTTTTCATTAATAGGCCTGTTTGCCAACAGATCATCCAGCGCATTGCGCAAATCCTCGCCGGTCAACGGCACATCGTTCTTAGGCGTTGAGCCATCCAGACGGCCGCGGTAGACGCAGGCCAATTCCTGATCAAACAAGTAAATGTCCGGCGTGCAGGCTGCCTGATAATCCCTGGCTGTACCCTGGCTTTCATCATATAGGTAGGCAGCGAAAGGGTGCCCCCAGGCTTCCATCATGTCCTTCATTTTATCGGGCGCATCCTCTGGATAGTTTTCGATATCATTGGAACTGATCGCGATGGTGCTGATCCCAAGCGGGACATAATGTCGGGCAATATCAATCAATTGATCCTTGATATGCTGCACATACGGACAATGATTACAGATGAACATCACCACTGTGCCTTTTTCCCCTTTCAGTTCCTGAAGACTATTGTGAGAACCTGTAACAGGGTTGAACAAATTGAAATCCGGTGCAATAGTGCCTAAAGGCATCATGTTTGAAGCGGTTGCCGCCATGCTTTCCTCCTAAATGGTTGTGAAGATTTTGAATAGACCTAATGATTATAAGATGATGCCCGACAATCGGGCGATCAACGTTAAGACTTATAATTAGTGATAAATGCTTATTATCCTTACTTATGATTACTCAAACGGTGTTATTTTTTATATAATTTCCCACCATTGCTGTTAAACGAGCCGATTATCGGTTATTGCTTTAAATACGAAAAATACGAACCGCCTATATGCGGCACCATTAACCCTTCATATTAAAAACGACCTATGACTCAAAACGAACTGAAAAAAAAAGTTGCTGAAGCCGCCCTGCAATATGTTAAAGATATTCCTATTATTGGTGTCGGCACTGGCTCAACGGTTAATTTCTTTATCGAAATGCTGGCCGACTATAAAGCCGATATCGAAGGCGCCGTCTCCAGTTCCATCGGCACTACCGAACGTTTGAAAAAAGTCGGCATTCCGGTTCTGGATCTGAATGCTGTCAACGATCTTAAAATCTACATAGACGGTGCGGATGAAGTCAATCCCGACAAGAAATTGATCAAAGGCGGCGGCGGTGCTTTGACACGCGAAAAAATCATTGCCGAAGCCAGTGAAAAATTTGTCTGCATTGCTGATGAAAGCAAATGCGTAGACGTATTAGGCGCGTTCCCACTGCCTATCGAAGTCATTCCGATGGCCCGCAGCTTCGTTGCACGCGAAATGGTCAAACTGGGCGGCCAGCCGGTTTGGAGAGAAAACTTCATTACCGATAACGGTAATGAGATTATTGATATCCGCAACCTGAATATTACCAATCCTGTCGAACTGGAAAAAATCATTAACAATATTCCGGGCGTTGTGACCGTCGGTCTGTTTGCACTGAGAGGCGCCGATATCGTGCTGGTTGGCAAAGGCAACGAAGTCGTTACTTTATAAGGTTCATACCGGAAGGCTCATCAGAGCCCGTTCCCGCCATAGATCGCAATAGGCAGCCGTCTAAAGCTTAGGCGGCTTCTATTTCAGACATTCAATCATTTCAATTACATTAAGAGGATATAAAACAATGAATGAAAACTGGATTGCTCCTTCCATCCTGTCCGCGAATTTCGCCAAGCTGGGTGAAGAAGTCGACAATGTTTTAAAAGCCGGCGCCGACGTGGTGCATTTTGACGTCATGGACAATCATTTTGTACCTAACCTGACCATTGGCCCGCTGGTCTGTGAAGCGCTGAGAAAACACGGTGTTACTGCACCTATCGACGTACATTTAATGATTGAGCCGGTGGACCGCATAATTCCTGATTTCGCTAAGGCGGGCGCCAGCTATATTACTTTCCATCCGGAAGCGTCGATTCATGTCGACCGAACGCTGCAACTGATCCATGACTGCGGCTGCAAAGCGGGCCTGGTATTCAATCCGTCTACGCCGTTAAGCTATCTGGATTATGTGATGGATAAAATCGACATGATTTTGTTGATGTCGGTCAATCCGGGCTTCGGCGGCCAGTCTTTTATCCCGTCCGCATTGCCCAAACTGCGCGAAGTCAGAAAACGCATTGACGACAGCGGCCTGAATATCCGCCTGGAAATTGACGGCGGCGTCAAAGTCGACAATATCCGCGAAATCAAAGCAGCCGGCGCCGATACCTTCGTAGCAGGCTCGGCCATCTTCAGCCAGCCTGACTATAAAGCAGTGATCGACGCGATGCGCGCTGAAATAGCTAAAGCGGAATAAGCGTTTAAAACTCTACATAAGCGGGAGGATCTGCTCAAGGATCTTCCCGTTTGTGACTAAAATCTGCTTTGGAAAAATTCCCTCATTCCCCTGAAAATCCGTTACCGTTGCCCCCGCCTCTTTAGCAATCACAACGCCAGCGGCAATATCATACAGCATTAACTCCTGCTCCCAGAACGCGTCGACCTGGCCGTCGGCAACCAGGCACACATCCAAAGCGGCGGAGCCAAAACGGCGCTGCCCTGTCGTAGCCTGGGCAATACGGCAAAAACGCTCCAGATTATTGTGTTCCAGATAATTGCGCACACAAGCAAACCCCGTTGACACCATCGCCGTAGCAAGTTCAGCCTGAGATGAGACGGTGATAGGCTGGCCATTTTTCCATGCGCCTTTACCTTTCTCAGCGTAATAATAATCATCAAGCGCAGGCGCATAGACCACACCCGCCACCAATTCCTGGTCAATTTCCAGCGCCACACTCAGTGCCCAAAAATACTGGCCGCGGGAGAAAGAATGCGTACCATCGATCGGGTCGACAATCCAGCGGGAGGATTGATTTTCAGTCTCTCCGCTTTCCTCTCCCCAGAAACCGAATTGAGGATACTCTCTAGATAGCGCTTCTTTTAAAAAAGCTTCCACAGCGATATCTGCCTCGGTCACAAAATCGCGCGGGCTTTTCTTGCTAACTTCCAGATGCTTCAGATTTCTAAAATAATTCAAAGCGACAGATCCGGCTTCACGGACCACTCTTTCAAGCACAGCAGAAGAAATACACATGAAATAACCTTAAGAATAAGCAGAATTGACTCATTTCGACGCCAAGCCCCTCCCTTGTGACGAACGCGCGAAAGCGAAATGATGACAGTGATTTAAACTGACAGCCTCGAACTTTACCGGCTGAAGCAGACTTTTACAAGCGTTTTACTAGAAGATGGATACTTTATGTATTTAAAGTATCCATCAGATCAATCATGAATTCCATTTCCTCATCATCGACAGGCATCCAGGCGTCAAAACCCAGACTTTCCAGAACACCCCGCCCTTTCTCATCATTATTCATGTCGACCAGCAATTTTTGTAAGACAGCTCTTTTTTCGGCCAATTTCGGCCCGATCATCAGTGAATGATGGACAACACTAATCTGGCTGCGGACCAGCACTTTTAGCTGACTTTTAATGATATTTGATAAGTTATCATAAGCTTCAGCCAAGAAAATACCGACATCGGCGTTCCCGCGCAGTAACTGTTTTGCAATCAGAACATACGAATCGCAAACCATTGTCTCTATATTGCTTTCATCCAAATCCCCAGCTTCCAGCATTATCATGCCCATCAAATGAACATCAGGATCTTCAGTAACGGCAACTCGAATACCCGGCGACAAATGAGCGACATCATCCACAGTATTTTGGGCATTAATGGCGATAATGGCCTCATCAGATTTACCGGCCGGCCTTACCAAAGGTAAAAAACCTTTTTCGCGTACCAGCATGGCGGCATCAAATGGATTAGCATAAATCAAATCAATTTTATCCTGGGTGATAGCTTCTCTCTGCTTGGGAAAGTTGTCATACATTTCCAAATGAATGGCCTCTCCGCTCTGTTTTTGAAGCCAGGTATTAAAGATATACCAGCCGGAAATATGGTCAGGAGGAAAATCTGGACTGACTGTGAACATGTTCGGCATAACTAGGCTCCGTATAGGTTAAAACAAGGTCGGATAAAGCTTGGCGCATTCTTCCACTTTAGTTCGTGAAGGCTTGCGGCGCACAGAGGTATAACCAACGACCTTGCCCTTCCTTACATTGGGAATAACGGTAGCCTTAACCCAGTAATAACCGCCGTCCTTACGCAAGTTCTTAACAAATCCCTGCCATTTATTGCCTTGCTGCACAGTATCCCACAAATCCTTGAACGCTACCGAGGGCATATCCGGATGTCTGAGAATCGAATGAGGCGCACCGATCAGCTCATCTTCGGTGTATCCGGACATTTCAATAAAAGCTTGATTTACATGAGTAATAATGCCGTCCGGATCTGTCGTTGAAACGATCAGTTTACCGTCAGGATAGGGTGTCTCAATTTGGGTATATAAAACCTTACGCTTTATACCGCCATATAAATTCAGAGTAACCTCCTGATAATCACCGATTATATCCTCAGGTTTCATATCATAAAGCATTGCATATCTCCATTCTGGTAGCGTCCCGATAAACTGAGCCTTAACTTTATGGGGCAAATAATTCAATGTAGACGCATAGAATAATTGAGTCGTTACTATTTCTTGTGATCTAGGTCAAGAACGCTGCTGTTTCGCTGCAGAATCAAGGGTATCAATACTCAACCATTTTCAGAAATGGTTGAGTATTGATACTGGGAGTTAATTTTTGATTATTTATACGCCTTGGCAAGATTGGCAAATAGCGTTCTGCTCATGCCAGAGATAGTGAGAAACTTCTCCAGTTCTTCGGCAAGTGTGGATTCTTGATAGGACTGTTGCATTATCATTAGCGCAAGCCCCGTAACCGAAGCGATCGCTTGCAGCGCTTTCGTGCATTTTTCACTATTATGTCCGAATGTCTCGATAACTATGCGGGTGAGTTCATTATTGATCAAGGTCATAGCACCCGCCATAAATTCAACAGGCAAATTGACTTTGACATGAATATCACCTACCTGATACATGCTTCGTGCAAACTCAGCATCGATATTGCTGGAAAACAACCCCGTCATCCATCTTAAATGGGCTATTTTTAAAGTTGCCACACGACCTTCCAAGTATTTAGCGGTCTCAGGTATGGTAGCTAGCTGGTCATAAAAGGAATCGGTGACAGCTTGCAGTTGTGGTGTGATTTCCGGACCGATATCTTTCAGGCATGCCTCAAGCTCAGGCGTCAAACCGGAAAATGCCTTGGCATATTCAATTAATTCGTTGAAATTTAATGACATTTATTTTTCCTGGCATTGAATATATTGAACTTATTACTTCAATAATATTATTGGCAATATTTCAATAATTATTCGTTTTTATCATATAAACCCTATCGTTATTTAGACAAATAACTGCAGGATATTTAAAACCAGTTAATTCTGTGCTAAATAAAGTCCCTACAGCAATTCAGAAATACTGCTCGCAGCCCGTTTTACGTCCAGGAAAATCAAGCCTAACTTGGCATTAGGTTTTGCCAAAACGGTTAACACCGATTCATTTCCGGCATAAACCATCAGGACATAGCCTTTGGCGCCTTTTATTAAAACCTGTTCTAGTGATCCCCTTGCCAATTCCTGAGCAGTACGATCACCCAATGACAACATTGCGGCGCTCATAGCACCTACCCGATCTTCATCCAGTCCAGCAGGCAATACAGAAGCCATCATTAAACCGTCAGTCGATATTACTCCCGATGCTTCAATATCTGCTGAAGTGCCATTAAGTTCTGTGAGTATTGAAGCTAGCATATCTGCGCGCATATTTTTGTCTCTTATCTTTGATAATTAATTGATAAATTATTAAGCGTTATTTAGTGGCATAACGCATGCTCAATGCCCAAACCAGAGAAACGAATTCCGGATGGTTAAAATGGGGAATACCTGAAATAGCAATAACAAAACGATTATTACCAATAAATAAAGGCCAAAATCCAAGCTGGCTATTACCGTACGCATCAATAACCGCCCATGCGTTGCTGGCCAGTCCCATATTGTTCATCAACAAACCTGACCGCCGCTCGTGAATGGTAGCAATTTCCGCGCTTAATGCCGATAGCTCTTCAGCAACTTCATGCGGAAATCCATGGCTGGACAGATAGAAACCTTGACTGTCCGCCAGGAGCACCTTGCCATTTTCCGAAATTTTACTTAATAGATCAGGCAGAATATCTTCAAGTGCATCCTGCGGATAATGCAGTGCAGTATCAATTCCTTGAACCCAGCCTAATTTTTGGCAATGATGCAACAGTTCCAGGCATTTTGCTTCTTCATGCTGGTCCATTAATTTCCGCAAATTGGCTAAGTTAAGCGCTGGGGTTTTCTCCTGTAATAACAAGGCTCTCAAGAACTGCCGGGTTTTATCCTTATTGACAGAACAGGCTGCATAATAAGCGCCAGCTGGAGTCGGATACAAATGCAATCCTTCCGTCAAGACATAGTTGCTCATACGTTACTCCTCGAGTTCAGGGTCCAAGGAGTACAATAGAGACTGCACTAAAATAGATACATCATTTTTAACGCGAGCATCCACAGAGAACACCGGCGGATTGAGCCCCATTCCTTGCAGTTGGACATGATAATCATTGATGGCAGGCTTATCGCTCAGATCCATCTGCGTTACACCGATGGCTACATTCGTTTTTGCTATAAACGACTGAAACGAATCCAAAAAAAACTTCATATCCTGGAAAGGATCCGCTCGGGTATTATCAAGCAACAAAATCAGTCCTATGCCGCCTGTAGTAAGAATATCCCACATAAAGTCAAAGCGTTCCTGCCCAGGGGTACCATAAAGGTGAATCTTCTCACCGCCGGCGAGATTCATGATTCCGTAATCCATGGCGACAGTGGTTGATGCTTTTTTGTTCTTTGTCATATCGCTGGCAGCCGCGTCCGTTTTAACCGGCGGCACATCGCTTATTGATTCAATAGCTGTTGTTTTACCAGCGCCAACAGGACCGGTAAAGATGATTTTGTATTGGCTCATATTGTTCCTAACTTTATGATTTGTTTCCGCGTAATTTGCTGAGAATTCGAGTTAATAATCCCTGCCGCTCAGTATTTTTCTTGATAGCTGGTGGCTGGATGATTTCATCGGATTGCCGTTTGGCTTGTTTAACCAAGCCAAGTGCATGCGCTGCGCTGATAAAAACAAATACATATTGAGGTTTAATTTTTAAAGTTTCAGCAATATCAGGTAAGGTTCTCGGCCCCGCTATAAGCAATGCCGAAATCCTTAATGCATGGGGGGTAACAATGAGACGCGTAAAGTTCGGCCAGTGTTTTAAAAAAACCGGCCTGTCAATATCCAGGGCCACCGGATAACGGCCTCTGGATGACCATACGGCCAGTTTCCATAAAAAGGCGTCCACATTGTGGAATTTATCCAACTCTCTGTTGGCAGATAAGGCATGTGCGCTGGCGGGAGTAAGCGACATGCCTGCGCCTGACAGGCTTTTTATTGGTAAGCCGGCAAACGACCTCAGCTGTTTGTCATCCGCATCGAACCAGATTTCATGATTATGAGGGAAGATAATCAGCGACTTCCAGCCAGAGTTAAGATGTAATACCTGCTTTTTTGTCTGCGCTATAAGGCAAGCGGACTGAAAATAGCCCTGAAAATATTCTTTGGGATTATAAGAAGCATTGGGAAATTGCTTCGGATCATTTACATCCAGACCAGGAATGGAACCTATAAACGCATTGAAATTCCCTTCATCAAGATGCATCGCCGTTTGATGTTTGGATGTCTTTTTGCGCTCATCCGTATTTATAAACAGCTTCTTGCTAGTCTGAACATTTTCATTCGATTTCTGCTTCACAGCCAACAAAGCTTCGGCTTTGCTCAAGACCTCTAACATCTCGACCGTCTTGATCGGTTTTCTTACATACAATGCATTATCCAGTTTCAGTTCCTGCAAAGATAATACAATAATGGGCCTGCTAGAGTTCTCAGCCAATTTCTGTTCAAGCAATGCTTTGGCATTGATGGAATCGGCATCAATTATATCGACCTCAGCGTCCAAATCTTCAACGACAGCCGCAGCTCCTTTGCAAGGACCTTGAAGATACATCACCATTGTTTTATAAGTGCGCCCATCCATGCCGTGGAGCGCAACTTTTAAAGAGCTTTTGCGTTTATCGTTCATTGCTAGCGCTCATGAAAAGCGTCATTAATTCATCCCAACCATCAGGTTTAGGTATATTCAAGCTGGCGAAAAATTCAACCATTTTTTTCAATCCTGAAATATCCTGTGTTGATTTATAAAGTTCTAACAAGCTCTGATGTAACTCCAGCCTGTGCGGTTCGTTTATGATAGCGTTTTCCAGCACATCTTTTGCCTCGGATAGCTGACTATATTCAATATAATCACGCGCCAAATCCAACGGATCATAGGCTTGCTCATCTGAAGAGATGACCTGCTGCACTAGATTTTGAGTGCCGAGCAGCCCTTTTGTGAAAATGGAATATTGATTTCCTTCTAACAGTGCAACATCCATTTCGTTCATCATAAATGCCCTTAGCGACTTATACTGCTCCCGAGATAATTTGGAGCTTGTCCCGATTATCATGCGCCGACTGATGTCCGCGCCGCGCCGTTCTAAAATAACCAGAAAATCAACAAGCGCGGCAAAAAGCTGTTCCGATAAATTTGCATGGTAACAATAATAGATACGCTGAATATGAGTAATTAATTGCCTGGGCTTTCTGGAAATGCGAAAAACAAGATTTCTTAAGACCTGATCAGGTAATCCGTTATCGACAAAACTAAAGGCATCCGAATCTGATGGCGGAAAAATATTATTCCACTCGTGGAATCCATGAGTGTCATTTTGTCCCTCACCGCAAGTAATCAATTTCTGGCAAATAATCATGCATTAACTCTCAAAATTCATGCGAAAGATTTTCTACATGAATTTTAGCTGTTTTTACCCAAAAAAACAGATACAAGGGGTTAAAAACTAAAAATATAATTAAATTTGCCTGAACTTTATATAATTTGAAGAACATATGCATAATGATATGCTCTGCGCACAAAGTGTGCCAATTGAGTTTTTGCTTTATGATATAAAAAAGGCTTGTGAAACGTCGCTTCACAAGCCTTTTTAGACTTATGGAATGACTATTCCTCAGCTATTCAATGCATCGGCATAAGCCTTATCAAATACAGGGATGTGGTTATCCAACCAACCTTTCACCATTTGACCGACTTCTTCAGTAACTTCGGCCTCGCCGGCATGAAATTTTGTTTGCAGCCCGGCGCATATACCGATTAAAGCCTCATGCTCGGCCTTGTGGGCAGTGTAATTACTGAAGTCTTTTGCCAGCATTTCTCTTTCTTCATGAGCAAAATGCCCTACGACATAAGAGATCAAATCATCCAGCTGGGCACCCACAGCGGAACGGTCTGCGCCACCGGTTGCCAGATCATATAATTTATTCAATTTATCAAACAGAATTTGATGCTCTTCATCAGCGAAGCCTACATTAGTGCCGAATTGTGCAGCTGTCCAAGTAATTAAAGCCATAAATGTACTCCTCAAAATTGTTATAGTAATTAATAACCGCACAAAAATTATAGTTTTTACTCTCTCTCAAATGTTGACCTAAATCAATTTTTACTTAAATCAAGCGAGAGATTTAATGAGAGTGCATCAAAGTCAGCTTGAGCACAGTACGGCAATACGCCTAGTAAAGGCGAATCCAAGGAGATAGCTATAGTTTGAATATTTTCATCCAGGCTCAACAAGCCAGGCTCAGCGCACATTGCAATCCAGCCTGCGCAAGACACACCCGAAGAGCGAATGGCCTGGTAAGTCAATTTTGCATGATTGATGCAGCCCAGCCTGATCGCCACAACGATAATGACCGGCAGAGCCAGCGCTTTTGCAAGGTCGGCAATATCTTCAGTAGCATTGATCGGCGACATCCAGCCGCCAGCCCCTTCAACCAGCAGAATGTCAGCCTTTTTTTTCAAAGTATCAAAGTCGGCAACAATTTTATGCAGCAGCACCGGATTATAGGCACCGGCAATATGAGGCGAGACGGGCGCTTCATAGGCATAAGGGTTAATCAGTTCATATTCAACAGATAATGAGGCATTTTCCTGAATCAGCAATGCATCTTCATTTCGTAAAACTCCGTTTTGCATCAGGCATCCGGACGCTACGGGCTTCATGCCGACGACGGATTTGCCCAGCCTCTTGAAATAACGCATCAGCGCAATCGTAGCCCAGGTTTTTCCAACGTTGGTATCAGTACCGGTAATGAAATAACCCTGCTTCATGCTGTCACGCCTGCGCTGTAATCATGATAACTTCGAAAGTCGCCGGGATTAGGCCCTGGGATCTATAGGGTTCATAAGCCGCAATCATGCCCTGCATTTGTGTTTTGGTGGTGATGCTCCTGTTGCGCCCAGCCGTCATGTTGTGCGCCCCGATATGCTTCAGCTCCTTCATCAACGCCAAAACGGAGTCATAAGCCGGCCTGTGCATCTTGCTTTCCATCTTTATCTGACGAAAGCCGGCTCTTCTAAGAAAACAACCGATCTGCTCCTGATTATAAAACTCGTTAACGTGACTATAGTCGTCAACCTCTGCCCATGCGCTTTTCAATTCCTGCAGGGTATGGGGGCCGAATGTCGAACAAATCAACTGGCGGCCAGGCTTTAGCGTGCGCTTGATATCGGTGAAAACCTCCTCCAGATTTTCGCACCATTGCAAAGCCAGATTCGAGAACACGTGATCGGCAATATGACTGGCAACCGGCAATGATTCCGCATCGGCGCACAAGTACATGACATTGTCAGCATCAGCCAATTTTCTGCGCGTGATTTGCAGCATAGGCAATGCAATATCCAGCGCCAGCATGTACTTGCTGCCCGGCCAAGCCAATAATTCCGCGGTTAAAAACCCGGTACCGCAACCGATATCCAGTATCATACCGGTCAAACTGTCTCTTTCGATACGGGTCAGCAGGTCTCTGCCTACCGTGCGCTGCAATTCGGCGACAGCATCGTAAGATGCACAGGCTGCAGAAAAAGAGCGCTTGACTTTGCTTTTATCTAACATGAAACAGCACTCATGCTTGACCAAGAAAACGGGAAACAACAGCCAGAACCTCTTGCTGGTGCGATAAAAACGGCACGTGCCCGGCCTGTTCAATAATATTGACTTCGCAACCGGCATTCAGCTGTGATAACTGCCGACCGACTGCGACAGGAATCAGCATATCTTTGCCGCCCAATATGGCCGATACAGGGCATTTCAGCCTGGACAGGACCGGCCTGAGATCCGACTGTTTCAAGATAGCCAGACCGCTCTGCAATACCTGCGAGTCCGGCATAGCGCATTCGTACACGGATTCTCTCAGCTCTTTCAATATAATCTTGTAATCCGCCAGGCCATTCACCTGCAGAGCCAGAAAACGTGATAAGGTCGCCTGACAATTATCATTCAAGCCATCGGCAAACGCATCCAGCAAACCCGCTTCCATGCCAGGCCAGGCTTCTGTTTGCATAAACAGCGGATTACCGGCCAGCAACACCAGCGAGCTAACGCGTTCGGGAAAGCGCTCGGCGATGTCGAGCACGACTGTCGCGCCCAAGGACCAGCCCAGCCAACTGCATGGCTGTTCGGGCAGCGAATTGACCAATGCAACGCTAATCTGCTCCAGTGTAAACGGACTGATTTTTTCGCTGCGTCCATGCCCCGGCAAATCGATGCAAGTGACTCGGCAATGCCGTGCCAGCGCCCTGGCAAAATCACGCCACACGCCGGAATGCATGGCCCAGCCGTGCACAAGCACAACCGGCGCGCCCTGGCCGAATGTTTCACTATGGAGTTTTATCATGGATGCAAGTTATCCAGTGCGGCAAGCAACCGATCAACGTGTCGCTCTTCATGTTGCGCCGAGAAAGTCACACGCAACCTGGCACTGCCCTGCGGCACGGTAGGCGGACGTATCGCACTGACCAGCAACCCTGCGTTCAGCAAGGCATTGCTGATGTCAACAGCGCGCTGACTGTCGCCTATTAAGACAGGCTGAATGGCCGAGGAAGACGGCATCAACTGCAGGCCGAGCTGCTGTGCGCCTTGCCTGAAACGCTCGGACAACATTTTGAGCTTGTCCCGGCGCCAGCTTTCGGTCATGACTATTTTTAAGCTGGCCCGTGTCGCTTCGGCCACGGCCGCCGGCAATGCCGTTGTATAAATATAAGTTCGGGCTTTCTGAATCAGCGTTTCGATCAATACATCGGAGCCTGCCACGAAGGCGCCGAATGTGCCGAAGGCCTTACCCAATGTACCGATCAGTATCGGCACATCGTCCTGGCCCAGGCCATAATAGTCAACGATGCCGCGGCCCTGCTCCCCAATCACGCCCAAGCCATGCGCATCGTCGACCATCAACCAGGCATCATGGTTTTTTGCCGTTTCCGACAATGACTGCAACGGCGCCAAATCGCCGTCCATGCTGAAGACACCGTCTGTCACGATCAACTTGCGCCCTTGCGCTGTTTCGAGTTTGGCATTCAAATGGCTGACGTCGCCATGGGCATAACGATTGAACCTGGCTCCGGACAGCAGACCACCATCCAGCAAGGAAGCATGGTTCAAACGGTCTTCGAACACCGCATCACCTCGTCCGACCAAGGCTGAAATAACGCCCATGTTCGCCATGTAACCGGTCGAAAACAATAAAGCCCTATCCCGGCCGATAAAGGCTGCCAGTTCTTCCTCCAGAGCATGATGAGCGGCGCTGTGCCCGCAAATCAGATGCGCCGACCCGCTGCCAACCCCGTAACGATCAGCCCCTGCCTTAAACGCCTGCACCACGGCAGGATGATTGGCCAGCCCCAGATAATCGTTACTGCAAAAATTCAGCACTTTCCTGCCGTCGATCTGCAGATGGATGCCTTGCGGCGATTCCGTAATACGCCGCGAACGGTATAGCCCCTGCCCGACAATGGCCTCGAGATTGCCGGCCAAAGCCGAGAATGCATCAGTCATTTGCGTAGCTGGAACCGCCTGAATGCAGGCCCAAACGCTCGAATAACCGACGATCATGGTTGGTCATCGGGTTGTCGGTCGTCAATAATTTGTCGCCGTAAAAGATCGAGTTGGCGCCGGCCAGAAAACACAAAGCCTGCATTTCATCACTCATATTGTTGCGGCCTGCCGACAGACGCACGCGCGACTTAGGCATCATGATGCGTGCCACGGCGATGGTTCTGATGAAAATAAGCGGATCCAGCGCTTCGGTGCCCATCAGCGGCGTCCCTTCGACCTGCACCAGCATATTAACCGGTACGCTTTCAGGATGTTTGGGCAGATTGGCCAGCTCTATCAACAGCTTTGAGCGGTCGACGTCGCTTTCGCCCATACCGACGATACCGCCGCAACAGACATTAATGCCGGCCTCTCTGACGCGCGCCAACGTATCGAGCCGATCCTGATAAGTGCGTGTCGTGATAATCTCGGAATAATAATCTTCCGACGTATCCAGATTATGATTGTAGTAATCGAGTCCGCCTTCCTTCAGCCTCGCTGTCTGCGTATCGGTCAGCATGCCCAACGTAACGCAGGTTTCCATGCCCAGCGCTTTGACGCCCTGCACCATTTCGACCACGCGCTCGATGTCTCTGTCTTTCGGCTGGCGCCAAGCCGCGCCCATGCAGAACCGGGATGCACCCTGCTCCTTGGCATTTTGGGCGGCTTTCAAAACAACATCAACCGGCATTAGCGCTTCGGGCGTCAAATCCGAATCATAGCGCGCGCTTTGCGGGCAATAACCGCAGTCTTCCGAGCATGAACCGGTTTTAATGCTCAGCAGACTGCTCACCTGAATCTCATTCGGATCGAAGTTCTCTCTATGAATCGTCTGTGCTTTAAAAATCAGATCATTAAACGGTAACGCATAAAGCGCTTGAACTTCATCCAATTGCCAGTCATGACGAATGGTCGTCGACTGTTGGGTCGGGCTTATTGCAGGGCTTGCAGACATTCTGTTAATCTCCGGCTACATGATTTTTTTTAAGGAAGACAGTCACGATACTTGTCAACCTGTTCAAATAAAAATGGATTACAACTGGATCAATATTATACAGGATTACCTGCTTCCGCCTATCTGCATCTTATGCGGAAACGCTGGCTTTTCCTCTCGCGACCTCTGCCATTCCTGTTATCGGCATTTGCACAGAAACGACCCGTGCTGTTATCGCTGTGCCCAGCCTTTTGAAACGCCGACGTCAATAACGGTTCTATGCGGCCGCTGCCAAAGCCGAACGCCGGCCTATGATCGAACTTACGCGCCATTCGTGCATCAGGGCGCCATACGACACCTGATTACCTCGCTAAAATTCCATGCCCACTACAAGAATGCGCGCCTGCTGGGCCAATTATTGGCGGAACATATCAAAGAGTCGGCGGAAAGGCCGGACTGCATCATACCCGTACCGTTGCATAAAAGCCGCTACCGTCAGCGCGGATTCAACCAGTCTATTGAAATAGCCAGAACCGTCGCCCGTGAATTACAACTGCCCGTCGATCTTTCGTCCTGCCAGAGACATCGCAATACGCCGCATCAAACCAGTTTGCCGGCCAAGCAGCGGCGTAAAAACCTGAAAAATGCCTTCTCGCTGATGAAGCCGATTCAGGTCAAACACATAGCCATTATCGATGATGTCATGACGACCGGTTCTACCGTCGATGAACTTGCCGCGCTATTGAAAAAGGCCGGAGCCAGTCGGGTTGACGTCTGGGCATGCGCCAGAGCCTGAATGGTGTTGAATGGATTCACCGCGCCACTTGAGTAATGGCCTGATCAAGCATGTCAGAGAGTTTGGCTTTCGCGCCCCGGTTCTGGCAGACAAATACTTTGGCTTTTTCAATTAACGACGCCCTATAGCCGGCATCTTCATATAGTGCATAGACGGCTCTGGCGACATCGTCCTTATTCTGGCATTGTATGGCCGCGCCTCGCTGCAGAATCCCTCCGGCAATCTCTTTAAAATTGGCCATAAAAGGCCCAAACATTACCGGCACGCCCACTGCAGCAGGCTCAAGCACATTATGCCCGCCCACCGCCACCATGCTGCCGCCGACAAACGCGACATCAGCGCTCGCATACAGCATCTTCAGCTCCCCCATGGTATCGGCCAGATATACATCAACGCCCTGATGACAGCTCTCACCGGATGTGCGCCTTATTACTGACAACTGCCGCAGCTTACACAATCTCTCGACTTCGCCGAAGCGCTCGGGATGTCTCGGCACCAGTACCAGCAACAACTCGGGGATTTGCAGCTTTATCTGTTTATAAATCTCAAGAAATATCGCTTCTTCATCTTTATGCGTACTGGCAACAATCCAGACGAACCGGCTATTGAACAAATCCTTCTTTAACTGCCGGCCCTGCTCTATCGTTTCATTGGCAATGTCAATGTCAAACTTGATATTGCCGGCGACAATCACCTGCCGTTTTTCGGCGCCGATAGCAATGAATCGGTCCGCATCATCCTGGGTTTGCGCGGCAATTGATTTAACTTGCGCCAAGACTGGATGAACCAGCGAGGGAATTTTTTGATAACCGCGCGCCGATTTTTCAGATAACCGGGCATTGATCATATAGAGCGGAATACCGTTTCTGCCGCAGCAGGCGAACAGATTGGGCCAGATTTCCGTCTCCACTATCACGGCGATGCCCGGTTTAAAGCAATGCATAAAACGATTGACAGCGCCGGGCGTATCATACGGCAGATAAACATGCTCAACCGTTTCCTGCAGCACCGCCTTGACACGTGCGGATCCGGTCGGCGTCGTGGTCGTTATTAAAAGTCGCGCATCAGGATGCAGAGTTTGTATTTGCCGGATTAACGGAAATAAGGCTTCAGCCTCGCCGACTGAAACGGCATGGAACCAGATGACGCCTGGCGCATAATGTTTAGGGTAATAGGCAAACCGTTCGAGCCATCGATGGCGGTAGGCAGGCGCTTTGACACTCCGCCAAAGCAGGCGGCACAGTATAAAAGGGACGAGCAGGTAAAAAAGGAGTGAATAGAAAAAACGCATGCTAGAAAGGCACAAGGCGCAAGGTTGAAAAGCCGTCGCTTCACCTTTTGCCTTGCACCTTTTGCCTTTAACTATTACGCTTCAGCAGCAATTTTGATAGGCATCGTTACGACGACATCGGTATGCAGGTTGATGTCGATGTCGTATTCGCCAACTTGACGAATAACGCCTTTCGGCATGCGCACTTCCTGCTTTTCAACCGCAACACCTGCTGCAGTGATCGCATCAGCGATATTGTGTGTACCGATAGAGCCGAACAGTTTGCCTTCGTCCCCCGCTTTGTGCGTAATGACGACTTCAAGCTTGCTCAGCGCATTCGCACGTGCTTGAGCGGCAGCCAATTTTTCAGCGGCGATTTTTTCAAGCTCTGCGCGGCGTGCTTCGAATTCAGCAATTTTTTTAGCCGTTGCAGCAACAGCCTTGCCTTGTGGAACCAGATAGTTTCTGCCATAGCCGGGTCTAACTGTGACTTTATCGCCCAGGTTACCCAAGTTTGCTATCTTTTCAAGAAGAATAACTTCCATCTTTTAATACCTCACCTTTCGGTTTTAGCTAATTATTTTTCGCCGTCAGGCGTTAGTTTGATTTGAAATTTTGTTTCGTAAGTTCATCCAGGCGTCGCTTAAGCCCACTAAAGCCACGGGCAACATGGCATGGGGTATCAAAAACAATGTCAGATAAAACATCGGCACCAGATAGCGGCCGAGTTTCATCGAAGCAAAAACCGCATGCAGTACGGCCGTTCCGATACAGGTGTATAACACAAACAGCAAAATAGTCATATTCCAGGCAACCTCGGAGAGCGCTCCGGAACTTGCCCAGGCAACCGCCACAACGACTATACTGCCCATTGCCAGCCGGGGTTTCGTGTGCAGCGACAGAAACTCTTGCTTGAAGCCGCCGGGGTTATAAAGCACCGATTGCCACCAGCGCCCTAGAAACAGGCCAAACAACAAACCGAATACGGTTCCTGCTGCCGCCACTCCGGTCATATAATGAGACAGAACATCCAAAGTGCGTTGAATCTCATCAACAGGCATATTGGGCGGCACCATATGGGAAAGAGCCTCTTTCCACATAGCCGCAGGCTCCGCCTCATAGAGGTAGAAACCAACAACCCCGAGCACACCTATCAACACCGCGAATTCAACCGCCAGAGATAAATGACGCCCTTCTCTCAAGACGATTGAAATCAACCAGACAGGCAGCCACAACACCATGCTGTAAAGCAAGGCAAACTGGTAACTGCCTAACAGGAAGAGCCCCATTAATGAGGCCGCCGCACTTGAACAGACTAAAACATACAAGCCTTCAAAAGCGCCCCGCCTCAACGTGACGAGAGCAACAGAGGCTGAACTTACTATACTTACCGGAGGCATAATCAGCGATAGCAATGCGAGACTGGAAGCCACTATCATGGCTTGCAGCCGTCCCCGCATGATGTAAGCGGCTAAAAAGCTCACTGACGGCCCCGGTACTGATTATTTGTGAGCGTCGCAGAAAGGCAATAATGCAATAAAACGCGCGCGTTTAATTGCCACACCTAACTGTCTTTGATATTTAGCGCTGGTTCCTGTAATACGGCTAGGAACAATCTTGCCGGTTTCAGTAATATAATCGCTTAATAGATCCAGATCTTTATAATCGATCTGTGTGCCGTCGTCTGCGCTGAATCGGCAGAATTTTTTACGTCTTACATTGCGTGCCATAATAATCTCTTGTCCAAGTGTTAAAAGTTTTATTCAGAAGCGATTTCGTCAATGTCGAAACCTTCATCGTCCAGACTGACATCTTCGTCGCTGTCTTCTGCTGCCGCTTCTTTGGCTGCAGCATCTCTAGCTCTGGATTCAGCCGCTCTGCCTTCTTCAGCAGTTGCTGTGGCAATGGGGGATGGCGTAGTGATAGCTTCTTTTTGCAGCAAAGTCATGCTACGCAAAATGGCATCGTTAAAACGAAAGCCGCTTTCCAGCTCTTCCAATGTAGCTTGATCGCATTCAACATTCATTAACACATAATGAGCTTTATGAATTTTATTGATGGGATAAGCCAGATGCCTACGACCCCAGTCTTCCAAACGGTGGATTTTGCCGGCTGCGCCTTCGATAGTTGATCTATAACGATCAATCATCGCCGGAACCTGAGAACTTTGGTCGGGATGGACTAAAAAGACAATTTCATAATGTCGCATAATTTTTCCTTACGGTTTAAAGCCTCCCATCTCTCTTAAATAAAGATGGTAAAGCAAGGAGAGGCCGAATGCCTCAAAGAACCAACTATTATAGGGGCTTTTTAAAACATTGGAAAGGCCAAACACAAACATCAAGGCAAAAGTGAATCTAAACTGATTAAAAAATCAGCAATATTAATTTTTTATCGGCTTTAGTTTGCAGAAAACCTTTTCATTGCTTAAAGATTCACAAGTAAGAGACTCAAACGGCAAAACTGAACGATATTTATAGTATTGATGATCTTCGCAGCCATCAATGGCGCGAAAATCAGGATGCCATGAACAGCTCGAAAAACGGACAGAAACCTGGCCAATGTTAAAATACCCTTACTTTTCAAAGTGTTTTATAACTTTTTTAAATAATTGAAAAATAAATGCAAGCATAAAGATCGCATTCAGCTTACATTCAGGCTTGACAAAAATTTCCCACTGTAGACACTAGAGGAGTTTTCACTACTCAGAGCAATCCTTCTTTGAACGACATACCCCTTAGTATGCTCTTTGGCATACTGGCTTTAATGCTTATTATTTCGGCTTTTTTCTCCGGTTCCGAGACGTCTCTAATGACCCTGAACCGTTACCGTTTGAAGCATTTAGTGAAGCTCAAGCATTCCGGCGCCATAAAAGCTCATCATTTGCTGCAAAGACCCGATCACCTAATCAGTCTGATTTTATTGGGCAACAACTTTGTCAACGTTGCCGCCTCATCAATAACAACAGTCATTGCCATCCGTCTATATGGCGAAAGCGAATCCAGCATTGCCATCGCCGCCGGGATTTTAACTATCGTGCTTCTCATTTTCTCAGAAGTTGCGCCGAAGACACTGGCTGCGGTCAAGCCTGAAATCCTCGCCTTTCCAGCGGCATGGGCCTTCACCCCTTTACTGAAGCTCCTCTATCCGATTGTATGGACCGTCAACCTGATTACCGGCCAGCTACTAAATTTGGTCGGCATCAATGTTAAAAAGCACAACCATGACCTGCTCAATAAAGAAGAATTGAAAAGCATCGTGGCTGAAGCAGAAAGCCTAATGCCCTCACGCTACCAGAAAATGCTGATGGGCATACTTGATCTTGAATCGGCGACGGTTGAAGACATCATGACGCCGCGCAATGAAATTGTCGGCATTGACCTCGAATTGCCGATCGAAGAGATCATCCGGCAGATCAAGGCCAGCCCGCACACCCGTCTGCCTGTTTATAAAAAAAGCATCGATAGAGTAATCGGTTTCCTGCATTTAAGGAAAATTCTCATGGTAGTCAATAATGAGGATTTTGACAAACAAACTATTATCAATCAGCTGATCAAGCCTTCTTTCATCCCGGAAAGCACCCCGGTGCATAAGCAGATCCACCGGTTTAAAATCGAGAAAATACGCATCGGACTGGTTGTTGACGAGTACGGAGATGTGGAAGGACTCGTTACTCTGGACGATTTGCTGCAAGAAATAGTAGGCGAACTGATTACCGACGACGTCACCGTCAGAGAACAAAGCGACGGCAGTTTTCTGGTGGATGCCAACATTACTGTAAGAGAATTAAACCGTGTCACGCAATGGTCGCTACCAACTGAAGGCCCAAAGACTCTGAACGGACTTATCCTTGAGTTCATGGAAACCATCCCGGAGCCGGGCACCAGTATAAAATTACACGGCTATCCATTGGAAATTCTAAAGCGCGATGAAAATACCGTTAAATTGGTTAAGTTTCTGCCGCAAAAATAGACAGTTGCATTCATACCGATAAGTCCCATCAAAAAACTTGTGTTTTTTTGGCTAACTAAAAGAATCCGTCTATAATTAAAACCGTTTAGGAGTTAATTTACGGCAGCAATGGCAAGACTCACTGTTTTCTTTAAAGATAAAGCGATCCACTCAGACCTGTTTGAAAACGGCGTTATACATATTGGCCGCGATGAGACTAATGATTTAACTATCGATAGCCTCGCAGTGGCTCCGGCTCATGCGGCTCTTGTCATTCGCGACGGCAGTTGCATCATCAAGCAGTTGAATGATGATTTTCCATTAATCGTCAATCGTGTAAAAGTTAAAGAATGCCATCTCAATAACAATGACACGATTTCTATCGGCAAGCATGACATCATCTACAATACAACTGAATCAGCATCAGAGCAGGTTCGACAGAACGCCGCAAGCAACAAGGACAGCAAGCCGACGGATCATAAAACCGGCGCCCATCCACCCATAACTGCCGCTAATCTGCAGGTTATGGATGGCCCGAATATAGGCAAAATCCTGCTTTTGAAAAATGCAATGACGCGGCTTGGCCATAGCGGTAGCGGTCTGGTCGTCATATCGAGAAGAAAAGAAGGCTACTTCATCGCCGCACTGGAAAATAAGAGTCAGATCACAGTCAATAACCAACCTTTGGATGATAACTCCCTCAAACTGAGTAACAATGATGTAATCGTTATTGACGGTACAAGCCTGCAGTTCTTTTTGTGCTAAAGAGCCGGCAGACTAAATCGCACAATAACCATAAACACAGCTATCCGCCTATCTTCACCATTAAAGATCCGAAAAAATTTCCAGTGCTTCGGAAACATGGGAAACCGCGTGGATCTCTAGTCCTTCAATCGGTTTTCTCGGCGCATTGGCTTTCGGAATAACCGCTTTTTTGAAACCGTGCTTTGCCGCGTCATTAAGGCGCGCATGACCGTTAGCAACAGGCCTGATCTCGCCATTAAGACCAATCTCGCCAAAAAAGAATGCATCATGCGGAATCACTTTATCCCTCAGGCTGGACACAATCCCGACGACAATAGCCAAATCAGAGCTTGTTTCCGTGACTTTGATGCCGCCGACCACATTGGCGTAAATCTCGTCATTGCCGGTTAAAATGCCGCCGTGCCGTGCCAGCACAGCCAGTAGCATGGCAAGACGGTTCTGGTCGAAACCGACGGCCAGGCGCCGCGGATTGCCATACTGGCACTCAATAACCAGCGCCTGGATTTCCACCAGCAAAGGCCGCGTACCCTCCCAGAGTACGGTCACAACGCTGCCCGACGATGGTTTTTCGGTCCGGTTCAAAAACATGGCCGACGGATTCTTGACTTCCTTAAGCCCCGAACTGTCCATGGCGAAAAACCCCAGCTCGCCGACACTGCCAAAGCGGTTTTTATCGGCCCTTAAAACCCTGAACCGGGCATCATCCGTCGAAGCCAGAATCACCTGCGTATCGACAATGTGGCTCAATGTCATGGGGCCAGCCAGCGACTGATCCTTGGTGACATGACCGACCATAAAGATGGACATATTGTGTTTTTTGGCGTACTGAGTCAGGTAGCTGGCCGACTCTCGAACCTGAGAAACTGATCCGGGTGCCGAGTCCGTATCCAGCGTGTGCATGACCTGGATCGAATCGATCACCAGAATCTGCGGCTGCACTTCGTCCAGCACATCGCATATGCTCTGCACCGAAGTTTCGGCCAGCATCATGATGTTATCAACCGGCAGTTTGAGCCTGTGCGCTCTTTCGGCAATCTGTTGCAGCGACTCCTCACCGGAGACATAAAGCACTTTCACGCCATCGTTGGCGATATTGGCAATAGCCTGCAGCAAGATAGTGCTCTTGCCGGCTCCCGGCGCGCCGCCGATCAAAACCACGCTGCCTCTGACAATCCCGCCGCCCAAAACACGGTCAAACTCCGAAATCCGGGTGGAAATGCGTTCGGCCTGCGAAAGATTGATGTCAGACAACAATTTAACTTCCGACCGGCTTCCGGCGTAGCCTGCCATGCGGCCGGGACGGCCGGAAGCCGCAGACCCGAGTCTGACTTCCTTGACCGTATTCCATGCGCCGCAACTCGTGCATTGCCCCGCCCAGCGCGGAAAATCCGCTCCGCACTGATCGCAAACAAACGCTGTTTTGTTTTTTTTGCTCATGTTGATTAAGACGATATCAAAACCTAGAAAATATCGTCATCCTCGCTTATCAAATTATTTAGTGACTGCAATCCAGTTGCTCTATTAGCTTCTCTGCCTGAGGATGCTTGCGTTAGAAACTACAGTCCCATCATCAGATGGCTGCCATGTTTTTTCAGCCAATGCCTTCGCTGCTGATAATCGGGCAAATGCTCGGCCACCAGCGCCCAGAAATGCCTGGAATGATTTTTAACCTGAATATGGCAAAGTTCATGAACAACCACATATTCCAGCACTTCAGGCGGAGCCATGATCAACAGCCAATTGATATTGATATCGTTGTGAATGCCGCAACTGCCCCAACGGCTCTTTTGGGTCTTGATCTTGATGGAGCGCGGAAACAGCTGCCTTTTGTCGGCATGGGTGTTTACCAGCTGCTCCACATGCAGCTTTGATGTCGTCTTCATCCAGCGTATCAAGGCTTTTCTGATATCCTCGCCATGCTCCCTGGCAACCAGGGCCTCAGGGACATGAGCAACGAATGTATCCGAAAACTCTATTTTGACCCTTTTTAATGCTGAAGGTTTGACCGCCAATTGATACTGTTTTCCTTGAAAAGGGATGTCGACGCCATGTTTATAATCGGACGGCGCACGACGGCCAAACAGATGACTTTTGGCTTCCATGTTCGCCAAGGTCTGCATGATCCACTGCTGCTTTTCCAGAACAAATTGCTCAATGCGCAGCGGCGAAGCTTTCACGGGCGCTACAACTTCAACCTTGCCGGGTGTTACAACAATGCGTACTCTGGTGGCACGCTGACTGTGGCGAATGTGATAAGAAAAAGGTAGATTAAAAATAACAGCTCTCTAATACAACAAATTATTCTATTTTCCTTAATTTAAGCCCAGCCCCCGAATTGGCCAAGCTGATCCGTCAAAACGATTGCCCAGCACCTTCGGCTTTAGCCTGCCATGAATTGGCGCTGTCAGACTTGTAAACAAGCAACATGATGGAGCAATCGTGCCCTATCATCTATGCCGACAGCCAGAAATTCAAGCGGCGCCATCCAATAATTTTCAGCACTCAATGTAGCATACCATTGACAAATATAGTATCCATATTAACCCGTTTGAGCTCTTTATCTGGATGAAGTTATTGGGATAAAGTAGCGGCTAGCCTTGTGCGTTCTGCATGGATCAGCTGATTTTATTCATGCTGATTAATCATATGGGTAGCCAATTGTTGTAGAGCCTGGCTTAGATTTTCCCTGAAAACGGCATCCATGGGCATTTCGTTTAACGCCTTATTCATGCATAACATCCATTGATCTCTTTCAGATGGCCCTATGGCAAAAGGAAAATGCCGTTGCCGCAAACGTGGATGTCCATACTGCTGGATAAACAGATCGGGACCGCCCAGCCAGCCCGATAGGAACTTGAACAACTTATCGCGGGCCCCTGACAGGCTTTTTGCATGCATGGCCCTAATGCCGGCCGCCTCCGGCATCGTATCCATAAAAAAATAAAAACGATCGACTAGACTTAATAATGCTTTTTCACCGCCGATAAGCTCATAAGGCGTCTTCTGTATAATTTCTGTCATCATTTAACTCTAAAATTACTGCGCTTAAGCCCATATTTTACTCAATTTTTGTTACCAATATCTCGAAACTCTTGTAAGATTTAAAGGTCTTTCTGTTTTGTTAACCTTTTGTTTGAGGAATCTGAATAAAATGAGATTAAATACCGCTGTTTCCCGTCCGGAAGCCAGTATTCTGGCGACCAATAAAATGCTGAAGAACACCTATCTGTTATTGTCAATGACATTGCTTTTCAGCGCGTTGATTGCCGGTGTTTCGATGTATATGAATCTGCCGCACCCCGGCATGATCATCACTTTAGTAGGCTATTTCGGCTTGTTGTTCCTGACTGAAAAATTCAAGAACAGCGGCTTGGGTCTGGTTTTTGTCTTTGCATTGACCGGCTTCATGGGCTTAACGCTGGGCCCTATCTTGAACATGTACCTGCATGCCTTCAGCAACGGTCATGAGCTGATCATGACTGCATTAGGCGGAACCGGCGTCATCTTTTTAGGCCTGTCAGGCTACGCCTTAACCACGCGCAAGGATTTCAGCTTTCTGGGCGGCTTCCTGATGGTCGGCATATTGGTAGCGTTTCTGGCCGGTATCGGCGCAATGGTCTTCTCCATGCCTGGTCTATCCCTGGCTGTATCGTCCATGTTTATTCTGCTGATGTCCGGCATGATCCTGTTCCAGACCAGCGCCATCATACACGGCGGTGAAACCAACTATATTTCCGCCACCGTATCGCTGTATGTCTCCATCTACAACCTGTTCCTGAGCTTGTTGCAACTGCTGGGTGTTTTCGGTGGCGACGACTAAAGTGTCCCTTGCCGCCTTTATCCAGGGTGCGAAGCAAAGTCCGGCTTATCTGGCCGGACTTTTTATTTTGTTGTTACTTGCAGGCTGTCAGACTGCGAAAACGCCCGATGAGGTAACAGCGGCATTCTGGGAAGCCTTGATAGACGGCAACCTTAAGACCGCCAAAACCTATGCCACGCCGGCAAGCCGCGATCTGATCGAAAAAGAGCCGTATCTCGAAGATGCGTCAGTGGCAACTGGCCAAATATCCATCGATGGCCCTACCTCGTCGGTAGAGACCATCGTTACCTTGGCAAGCAATGGAGAAACCGGCAAGTCCTTAACTTTTAACACCGTTCTGGCAAAGGAACAAGATAAATGGCTGATTGACTACCGGCAAACTCTGATTAATATTTCTAGCCTGCCATTCAATGTTATTCTCAGGAGCTTACAGGAGATTGGTGACGTCTTGCACAAACAGCTGGAACAGCAACTCCCGTTTATTGAAAAGCAAGTCGAGTCTTTCGGTCTGGAGCTGGAAAGACAACTCCCACTGATTAAAAAACAAATTGAGTCTTTAGGCCAGGAACTGGAAAAGCAACTGGATGAATTCGGGCGTCAATTGGAAAAACCAAGGCCGCCAGACAAGCAATCGCCTCATCCCGGAGCAATTTAGCCACAATACCTATTGCATTCACAGCCCGCAGGCGGACCAATTAAGCCGCCTCGTCATGAGCCGTACGCTTAATAATTCTGATACTAGCGCAGCCTCGCACCTCACAGATGAAGTTAAACATATCGATTCACCCAGATAACGAATCTGCGCAACAGTCAGCCAGTGCCATTGAATTTGTTTCAGTACGCCGTTAGACTGTTGGTTATATCTCTCACAGGCCAGCACACGAGATATAACAACTACGAAGAATCTGAGGCTTAAGAAATACTCATCAGAAAACCATCACTATTTTTAATGCAATCTACCCAAATCCATTATGATGCTATCCACAAAGCAGGCCGCCAGTTATATCAAGATCCTGCTGGACAAAACACGCGGCAATCATTCTCTTGCTTTAACCATTTTTAAGAAACTATTTGAAGAGCTTCCTGAGCAAATCGATGCCATCAAGGATGCACTGGATAGCCAACAGTACTCAGTTGCCCAGCAAATCACCCATAAATTGCACGGCTCGGCAAGTTTTTGCGGCTTAAACGACATACAAGAACCGGCATGCGCTCTGGAAAGCAATTTATTGAATCATGATTACGAGTCAGCTAATCGGCATTTCCAAGTATTGCGGCTATGCGTCCTGAATTTTACCAGTCATCAGACTGCCATACTCGCAGAACTTGTCGATAATTCAGGACAATAAAAAAGCCCTTGGCGGGCTTTTTTATTGTGGCAAGACTGGCGGGATAGGATTATTTCAACTCATCAAGCAATTCCAGCGCCACCTTTCTCTGCTCCGACGAGCCTTTTTCATATACCTCATCAGCAATATCTCTGGCCGCCTCGGCGTCGCCCATATCAAAATAAGCTTTTGCGAGATCCAGCTTGGTCGCCCATTCGTCCATATCGGACAACTCGGAAACATAAGACTCGCCGTCTTTCCCTTCTGAAACCGGCATGTCCAGATCAAAATTGAACTCAAAATCATCGTGGGCATCCTTATCCGCATCTGCTGAATTATCGACAGTAAAATCGAAATCCTGGAAATTTAAAGTTGCATCATTATCGTCCAGAGTAATTAAATCAAATTCACCGTCCTCTTTTGCTTCGGTTTCATTTGACTTGAAATCAAACGATTCAATTTCCTGCTCACGCGCATCGTCTGTGCTTTCGCCAACTGATTCTGCGCCGGCCGAGTCTTGTGCTAATAGGTTTAAATCAAAATCAAGACTGTCATTATTTCCATGATCGTCTTCAACTTCAAAAGCCGTCATGTCAAAATCCAGTACAGCATCCTTGTATTCGGCGGCTTCCTGATCAGAAGAAACGTCAAAATCTATCGCATCGGAATTTGACAGTTTATCCTCTGTCTCGATTACATCTTGAGCTGGTGATGAATCAAATTCAAACATCTCAAAATCCATTTCACCGACATCGTCCGATTCCGCGGTATCAACGTTATGCGCCTCTGTGAAATCGGCATGCCTGTTTTCTTCAACGACTGCACTTTCATTCAAGACAGGCTCAGAAGAAAACAGCGCGGAATCAGGGCAGATTTCACTACCCATCTCAACAACTTTTGCCCAGAAATCAGGCTCATCTTTTTTTCCTGCCGCTGCCAATTCGCTGGCATAAGTCTCAAAAGCCTGTTTATTTTCATTAGAATAGAAAATTTCCAGCAATTTCAACATGCATTCATCACGGTCCGGCTGCTCTTTAATGGCATGCCGCATGAGTTCTTCCGCTTGTTGGTATCTGCCATAGGCCAGATAAACATCGGCTTCGGAAATCGGGTCAATTTCATTCTGATCCGTGTCGAATGCGCCAAAATCACTGGGCGTGAACTCGCTTAAGAAAGAACTTTCGCCAACTGTGCCGACATTATAGGCCATGCTGTCATCAACAATCGGCACAGAGAGATTTTCAGAAGTCTCCGTTCTGTTCCTCCAGCTGGACGATGCAAACATGCTCTCCGCGCTCATTTCCTCATCAATCTTGCGTTTACGCCACCATAGCCAACCCAGCAAGGATAAAACGCCAACCCCCATGCCACCAACGGCCAGATAATAATTATCGGACTCAGGCTCCGGATGAACAACCGGCTTAGGCTCAGGTGCTGGCTGAGCCGCCGGCTTGGCTGACTCAACAGCGGTCGGCGGCTGCGCAGGCCGTTGCTGTGCAGCCGGGCTTGCAGGTTGATTCTGCAATGAGGCAAGCTGTTCATCTTTTAACGCCAGCAATCTTTGCGTCTCAGCCAGCTGATTTTCAAGCTCAGCCAATTTTTGTTGGGCCGCCGCATCGGTTGCCGCTGCCCCATTCCCGCCTGTAGGAGCCGCCGCCTCAATTTTCGTCTGTTGTGCGTCAGTTGCTGGTTTATCGGCTGTAGGCTGATCACTTTTTGCAGCTATTGCCACATTTTCTGTCACTGTTGCCTCGGTCGGCGCAATCAGTTTTAAATGATTATCGCCGGCCGTTTCCTTAGCCGCATCTGCCGAAACAGAAGTTGGCTTCTCAACAGAAGCAGCTTTCTCCACCGGTGCCGGTTTTTCAGCAGGAACAGCTTTCTCGACAGGAGCTGGCGCATCGGCGCGATTTTTCCAAGCCTCTTTTTGCCGGTTGAATTCAGCCAAGGCATCCTTCCTGGACAACTTCAGAATGGCCTCTTTTTCCGGAATTTTCAGTTTTTTCCCGGCGATCAAGGCGTTTACATTCTGTTTATAGAATGCAGCAGGATTTTGCTGATACAACGCCACCATCATCTGTTCCATGGACACATCACGATGATTGTTCACGCGCTTGGCTACCTTCCAGAGCGAGTCATTCCTATTGACGATGACATACCCTTTCTCAATGCCTGCAGTACGTTGCGGTCCTGCCTGTGGTCTTGGCGCCTGTTGACGTTGAGGGATAATATCTTGCTCCGGCTCGTAAGGCTCGTAGCTTTCAACGCGCGTCGAGACAGGGATCGTGGCTTGGCTATAAGCGGCAGGAGGATCCACCAGTACGGTAAATTCCCGATATAGATTGCCTTTAGGCCAGCTTACTTCGAGCAGCAGATCCAGAACGGGCTCTTTTAATGCTTCTCTTGAACTGAGCTTGATAACAATCGAACCATTAGAGCCAACAACCGGTTCAAATTTGATTTTTGACAGGAAATACGACCACGGTACTCCTGCCTCATCAAATTTATCAGGTGGGGCCAAATTTACTTTGATATCAGCAGCGTTTTCACCTGCCGAAACAACCAAAGGGATCTCAGCATTCAGATTCTGATTAAGGGCTGAGTGCAATTTAATATCGCCAATCCCTAACGGATGAGCACCAACTGGCGCCAGTAATGAAACAACCGCTAAAGTTTTAGTTAAATTGCGCACATTGCCTCCTCCACAAATATTTACCACAGTCTCTTACCGTGAACAATCAAATTACAGATAAGCTTAGACTAGATGTAATTTTTTACCAGCACTTCTGCAATTTGCACGCTATTTAATGCGGCTCCTTTGCGGACATTGTCGCCAACAACCCATAAATCGATTCCCTGAGGGTGCGAGATGTCTTCTCTGATGCGGCCGACGAACACATCATCGTGGCCTGACGAATCGGTCACCGCAGTCGGATAACTGCCGTCCTTGCGCTCATCGATCACTTTGACGCCGGGCGCTTTTTCAAGCAACGCCCTGACTGCCGCGACATCGATTTTCTTGTGCGTTTCAACATGCACGGCTTCGGAGTGGCCGTAAAAAACCGGCACCCGCACCGCTGTGGCATTGACCCTGACACTGTCATCGCCGAGGATTTTGCGCGTTTCCCACACCATCTTCATCTCTTCCTTGGTATAGCCGTTGTCCTGGAAGACATCGATTTGCGGCAACACGTTGAAGGCGATCTGTTTCGGATAAACATTGGCCTCAGCAGGTTTGCCGTTCAGCAATTGCGCTGTCTGCTTGGCCAGCTCCTCGATAGCGTCCTTGCCGGTACCGGAAACGGCCTGGTACGTGCAGACGTTGATCCTGTCGATGCCGACCGCATCGTAAATCGGCTTCAGCGCCACCAGCATTTGAATCGTCGAGCAGTTTGGGTTCGCAATAATGCCGCGGTTCTTGTATTCGGCGATTTTTTCAGGATTCACTTCGGGCACGACCAGCGGAATATCGTCGTCGTAACGGAACTCTGACGTGTTATCGATTACGATACAGCCCGCAGCGGCCGCTTTCGGCGCATAGATGGCCGATACCGAAGCGCCGGGCGAAAACAGGCCGATCTGCGCCTTGGAGAAATCAAACTCGGCCAGATCCTGCACAACTAAATTGCCGCCTTTGAACGGAATGCGCTTGCCGACAGAATTGCTGCTTGCCAGAGCGTACACCTCGCCGACCGGAAAATTGCGCTCTTCCAGAATGGACAGCATCGCTTCGCCGACCGCACCGGTCGCGCCCACGACTGCAACGTTATAAAGCTTGCTCATTGACTATGCTCCCGCTCTTAAAGCTGAAACCACGGCATCCCCCATCTGTGCCGTGCTGACTTTATTCATGCCTTCGGAATAAATATCGGCGGTACGAACCTTGGCATCCAGCGCCGCATTGACCGCTTTTTCGATACGGTCGGCCGCTTCGGCCTGATTAAAGGTGTAACGCAACATCATGCCGGCCGACAAAATGGTCGCCAGCGGATTGGCAATGCCTTTGCCGGCGATGTCAGGGGCTGAACCGTGAATCGGCTCGTACATGCCTTTACCGTTCGCATCAAGCGAGGCAGACGGCAGCATGCCGATGGAACCGGTCAGCATGGAAGCCGCATCGGACAGGATATCGCCGAACATGTTGGTGGTCACGAGCACGTCGAACTGCTTAGGCGCGCGCACCAACTGCATGGCCGCGTTATCGACATACATATGGCTGAGCGCGACATCCGGATAGTCCTTGCCGACTTCGGTCACGACTTCACGCCATAACTCGGTACACTCGAGCACGTTGGCCTTATCGACTGAGCACAGGCGGCGGTTTCTTTTTTGTGCGATGCGGAACGCGGAATGGGCAATGCGGCGGATTTCCGATTCGCTGTAGACCAGCGTGTTGAATCCTTGACGTTCGCCGTTTTCAAGCATTCTGATGCCGCGTGGTTGACCGAAGTAAATGCCGCCGGTCAGTTCGCGCACGATCATGATATCGAGGCCTGCCACGACTTCCGGCTTCAAGGTAGAAGCATCAGCCAGTTGCGGATACAAAATGGCCGGACGCAGATTCGAGAACAGCTGCAGTTCCGAACGTATTCCGAGCAGGCCTTTCTCAGGGCGTACCGAAATATCCAGCGACTCCCATTTCGGGCCGCCGACCGCGCCCAACAGCACGGCATCGGCTTCTTTGGCCAGATCGAGCGTCTGCTGCGGGAAAGGCGTGCCGTGCACATCATAGGCTGCACCGCCGATCAAACCATTTTCAAAAACCAGCCCCAGATTCATCTCGGCATTCAGGCATTCCAGCACCTTAACCGCTTCCGCGACAATTTCAGGGCCTATGCCGTCACCGGGCAACACTGCAATTTTCTTTGTCATTAACTTTAAAACCTTCTTTTTATATTATGAATACGTTTAAACCGTTACCATTAGTCAGCAAACAGCCAAGGGGCTCTTTTCGCGCGCGCCCCTTCGTAAGCTTTAATCTCATCAGCCTGCTGTAAGGTCAAACCGATATCATCAAGGCCATTCAGCAAACGGTATTTGCGGTTTTCATCGACGTCAAAAGCGATTTCCCGACCGAACGGAGTCGTGATCTTTTGCGTGTGCAGATCAATGGTCAATCGGTAGCCTTCCGTCAATTCCTTGAACAGACTGTCGACCACGTCGGCCGGCAGGTGAATCGGCAGCAAACCATTCTTGAAGCAGTTATTATAAAAAATATCAGCGAAACTGGGCGCGATAATGGCTCTGAAGCCGTAATCCTCCAGCGCCCAGGGCGCATGCTCGCGAGAGGAGCCGCAGCCGAAATTCTCGCGCGTCAGCAAAATCTCGGCGCCTTGATATTCCGGCTTATTCAGAATGAAATCCTGGTTGAGCGGGCGATTTGTACAATCCATGCCCGGCTCGCCGTGATCCAGATAGCGCCATTCATCGAACAAATAGGGGCCGAAACCGGCACGCTGTATCGATTTCAGAAATTGCTTCGGAATGATCGCATCGGTATCGACATTGGCTCGATCCAGCGGTGCGACCAGCGCCGTGATTTTAGTAAAGGCTTTCATATTACTGACCCTCCCAGGTGCTGACATCGACAAAATGGCCGGCAATTGCCGCAGCGGCAGCCATCGCAGGGCTGACCAGATGCGTGCGGCCGCCGTAACCCTGTCTGCCTTCAAAATTACGGTTCGACGTTGATGCACAACGCTCGCCCGGTTCCAGTCGATCGGCATTCATAGCCAGACACATGGAACAGCCTGGATCGCGCCATTCAAAGCCCGCTTCGATAAAAATCTTGTCCAGGCCTTCCGATTCCGCCTGACTTTTTACCAGACCGGAGCCAGGCACTACCAATGCCTGCCTGATGTTGCTGGCCACTTTCTTGCCTTTGGCGACAGCAGCCGCGGCACGCAGGTCTTCAATGCGCGAATTGGTGCAGGAGCCGATAAAGACCTTGTCGAGCCTGATATCGGTAATGGCCTGGCCGGCCTTCAGGTCCATATATTCGAGCGAACGGATCATGCTCTGCTGCTTGACCGAATTGGTTTCCAGCGCCGGATCGGGAATACTCTCGTCAACAGCCACGACCAGTTCCGGTGAAGTACCCCAAGTCACTTGCGGCTTGATAGTAGTTGCATCGATCTCGACCACTTTGTCGAACGCGGCATCGGGATCGGAATGCAGGCGCTGCCACATGCGTTCGGCCATAAACCAATCCGAACCTTTAGGTGAATAAGGCCGGTTGCGATAATAATCGATCGTGACATCATCGACAGCAATCAGACCGGCGCGCGCACCGGCTTCTATGGCCATGTTGCAGACCGTCATGCGACCTTCCATTGACAAGCCGCGAATGGCGTTGCCCGCGAATTCGATCGTGTAACCGGTACCGCCGGCCGTGCCGATCCTGCCGATAATCGCCAACACGATGTCTTTAGCCGTCACGCCGGGGCCGGTTTGGCCGTTCACGTTGATCAGCATGTTTTTAGCTTTCTTCTGGACCAGGCATTGCGTGGCCAACACATGCTCGACTTCGGAGGTGCCGATGCCGAAAGCCAGCGCGCCGGAAGCGCCGTGCGTGGAGGTGTGCGAATCGCCGCATACGACCGTCATGCCGGGCAAGGTTGCCCCTTGCTCGGGACCAACCACATGGACAATGCCCTGGCGCTCGTCGGCCATATCAAATTCGGTAATGCCAAATTCGGCGCAGTTTTGGTCCAGCGTTTCCACTTGCAGATGCGAGACCGGATCAGCGATGCCTTTATGGCGGTCGGTCGTCGGCACGTTGTGATCGGCCACGGCTAGATTGCGGGATTGCCGCCACGGCTTTCTGCCTTCCATCCTCAAACCTTCAAAAGCCTGCGGCGAAGTGACCTCATGCAATAGTTGGCGGTCGATATAGATCAGCGAAGAACCGTCGTCCTGGGTACAAACGACGTGGTCTTCCCATAATTTGTCGTATAAAGTTTTACCTGACATAACTCTCTGGTAGGGTTAAGCCGTCCGCCCGGACGGCTGCATTAATATGAAATGTTCTGACTGTTCAGCCTAAAATCTCGAAAACCTTGGCAGTGATATCTTCAACCGATCCAATGCCGCTGATCGATGCGAACTTGACCGGGCGGCCTTCGGCGGAATAATAGCCAACCAGCGGTTTGGTCTGTTCGTGATAAACGCTGAGGCGCTTACGCACGGTTTCTTCTTTGTCATCGTCACGCTGAATCAAGGGCTCGCCGGTAATATCATCGGCATTATCGACTTTGGGCGGATTGAATTCGATATGATAGGTACGACCTGAAGACGAGTGTACACGTCGGCCGGCCATGCGTTTGACGATTTCCTCATCGGCAACGACAATTTCAATGACGGTATCGATGGTCACGCCCATCGCTTCCAGCCCTTCGGCCTGGGCAATCGTGCGCGGAAAGCCGTCCAGCAGGAAACCATTGGCGCAGTCAGGTTGAGCTATGCGCTCTTTGATCAATCCTAAAATGATGTCGTCGGACACCAGGCCGCCGGCATCCATCACTTTCTTGGCTTCCAGGCCCAGAGGCGTGCCTGCCCGTACTGCCGCCCTGAGCATATCGCCGGTGGAAATCTGCGGAATGCCGTATTTTTCAGTGATAAACTGAGCTTGAGTTCCCTTGCCTGAACCGGGGCTCCCTAAAAGGATGATGCGCATAAATTCTCCAAATGTGCCGCCACAAAACCGAGCACTGATTTTATGGCCAGATAAAATTAGAATCGCCTATTTTATAACACAACCCATTAAATCTCTTGTAAAAATGCGCATGAATCCCTATTCTTGTCTGTAATCCTTATCTTTTAGGAGGAAATTCGATGCGCGTTAAAGAATTGATGACCTCAAAAGTATTTACCGTCGAACAACAGGACCTAATAGATCGGGCTTTTTTCCTGATTCACTACGAGAAAATCCGCCATTTGCCGGTCGTTAAAAAAGGCAAAGTGGTCGGCATGGTATCCGACCGCGACCTGTACAAGGCGCTCGGCCCCAAAAACAACCCCAACGTCATTGAAACGGGCGTTACCGAAATGCATGTGATTCCGAAAAAAGTGCAGAACATCATGCGCCGCGGCGTGTTGACCGTTACGCCCGACACCTATGCTTCGGAAGCTGCCGCCTTAATGGCTGATAACAAAGTCGGCGCACTGCCGGTCGTCAATAAGGACGACAAACTGGTAGGCATTTTGTCGGCAACCGATATTCTCCGGGTGTTCTCAAAAATCGAAAAAACCAGTGAAAACCACGCGGAAACCATGAGCGGCAATGAATAATGCCTAAATTACTTACCGATCAGCAAGCCATCAGCGCCACCCAGGCCTGGGTGAAATCATTCATCATCGGCTACAGCATTTGCCCTTTCGCGAAACGCGAATGGGACCGCGGCAGCATTTATTACACAGTCAAACGCACTGCGGACATTGAATATTTTTTGGAGGATCTGATACAGGAATGCGAGCGACTAGACAGCGATGACGGCATTGAAACCACGCTGCTGATTTACCCGGAGGCTTTCGTGACATTTGCTGATTATCTGGACTATCTGGACATCGCCGAGCGCTTGCTGATCGAGCAGGGCTATGAAGGCATTTATCAGCTGGCGAGCTTTCATCCCGACTACTGCTTCGATGGCTCGGCGCCGGATGATCCCGCCAACTATACCAACCGCTCACCTTATCCGATGCTGCACCTGATACGGGAAGAAAGCATTGAGCGGGCCGTGGCCGCCTATCCGCATCCTGAAAATATTCCCGAGCGCAATATCGAACTGACGCGGCGTTTAGGCCTGGCAAAAATGCAGGCTTTGTTATCGGCCTGCTATCAAGCGGGGCAATAAAGCGCCGAAGCAGGCCGATAAAAAACAGCGCAGAAGGCGTAAGCGATGTCTTACGCCTTCTGCCGGGGTTCTGGAAAGATTATTTGGCTTCTTCGTCAGTAGAGGGGGATTCTTCCTTGCTTGCTTCCTCTTCTGCAGGCGTCTCTTCCTTGGCAGGAGGCTCATGCCCCTCCATTCTAACCTCTTCTTCAACCGGAAGCTCTTCCCCGGCCTTAGTTTCAGGGGCCGCAGGTTCTTCAGGTACCGCTTCTTTTTTTGCCCTCACCGCTTCCATGAACTCAACAAACCAGCCCTGTTCTCTGACTGCTGCGATATCCGGATCATTCATTACGTCATCAACACTAGGCAAGCTGCCTCTATCTCTGGAATCCTCCAAGGCATTCAGACAGGCAGTTTCATCGCCGCGCAAGGCATAAATACAGGCCAGGTTATAGGAAGCCGATCCAGCCTGAATCGCATTGGCTTTTTCAAACTGTTCTTCAGCCATGTCATACAAGTGATCCTCGGGCTTGACGCCTTTAACGCGGGCCAGATCCATATACGCCACGCCACCATCTATGGCCGCGCCCAGGTAATAAGGCTCAAGCGTCAGGCAAAAAGCGAATTTCGATATGGCTTCCTGGTAAAGAGCGGCGGCTTCTTCGCCAGATTTCAGTTTGGCATGATGCAATAAGGCAAATCCCCAGTTGTACAAGGCTTCGGCCAGCATAGGATGGTCGCTTACGACTTCGGCATAGCCCTGATAGACCCTTTTAAACAATTGGTCAGCCTTGCCGGCTTCGCTTTTGCGCGCCTCCGCTGTCTGTTTAATGGCTGAATTCAGCTTGGCTCTTTTTGCAAATGCTCCGAATAACGACATGCGCCTATCTCCTCATCTAGTGGGTTATAATTATGGTTATTGATACAGCAACCTTGCATTCTAATGTCCGGATTCAATGTGTCAATAAACACATGACTGAAACACAACCAAGAGAGCGCTTTAATGAGTCACGCTGAAACCGATCTGGCTAAGGAAAAAGTCAATCTGGAAACTTCGCAAATAGCCTGGAAAGAATTACAACGCTTCTTCGCCAACGGCACGGCTGTCTATGTGGCGCCGGAATTGGATCTGGTTGAAGTGGCCTATCAGTTTTCAATGGATAACAAGGCTCAGGTCGAGCAATGGCTTCAAAACAACCAATTGGGCCTGGTATCGGATCAGCAGGCCCTCAGCTGGTTTGAAGCGGACGCTCAGGTTTGGTGCGTAGTGGTCAAGCCCTGGATATTGGTCCAGGGCTAGTGCTTATCGCGCCGCCCTGGCCTTGCCTCTTGGGCCTCTTCTAACTTCCTTGTCGGCACTGTTGCCGGGGCTGGCCCGGCGCCTGTCGATGCTTTTCTTGTGCCGATAATCCTTTTTACCGGTCGTTTTATTCGGCGCACTCTTTTTGGGCATATCGACAACCTTTAACGACACCGGTTCATAGCCGGTGTCGGCAACGCGCGGGATCTGGCGTTTCAGCAGTTTTTCTATTTCCGCCAGCAGATAGGCTTCTTCAGGGCATACCAGCGACAGCGCCTCGCCACTTGAGCCGGCGCGGCCGGTACGTCCGATACGGTGCACATAATCTTCGGCCACCTGCGGCAAATCAAAATTAACCACATGCGGCAACTGGTCAATATCGAGACCGCGCGCGGCGATGTCGGTTGCAACCAGTACGGCGATCTTGCCGGCTTTAAAATACTCCAGCACCTTGTTGCGCGCGCCTTGCGTCTTATCGCCGTGCAGTGCTCCGGCGCGAATGCCGTCCTTTTGCAGTTGTTTTTCCAGCCTGTCTGCGCCATGTTTGGTTCGCACAAAAACCAGAACCTGCTTCCAGTTGCCGCTGCCGATCAGATAGGACAGCAACTCCCGTTTGTACTCGCGATTGATGCCATAAACCTTCTCTGTAATAGAGTCCGCCGTGGCATTTTGCCTTGCGACTTCAACTTCGACCGGATCATTCAGCACCGATGCAGCCAACCCTTTTATCTCGCTCGAATACGTGGCTGAAAACAGGAGATTCTGGCGGTCAGCAGGCACCCACGAGATAATCTTGCGGATATCGGGCATGAATCCCATGTCGAGCATGCGATCGGCCTCGTCGAGCACCAGCATTTCCACCTTCGACAAGTCGACGTTTTTCTGCTGTACATGATCGATCAAGCGGCCAGGCGTGGCGATGATGATATCGCACCCCCTACGCAAATTGTGCGTCTGCCAGTTGATGTTGACGCCGCCGTAAATCGCTTGTGCGTGAAGCGGCAAGTATTTTCCGTAAGTTTTGACGCTCTCATAGACCTGAACGGCCAGTTCGCGGGTCGGCGTCAGGATCAGCGCACGCACAGGACGCGGTTTTTGCGGGCGCATTGAATGCACCATTAAACGCTGCAGCAAAGGCAGCGTGAAACCCGCCGTTTTGCCGGTGCCTGTCTGAGCGCCAGCCAGCACATCGCGACCTTCCAGAATCAAAGGAATAGCCTGCTGCTGAACAGGTGTAGGTGTGGCATAGCCTTGATCGGCAACAGCTTTAAGGAGTTCCTCGGTTAAACCGAGTTGTTCAAATGACATTAGATACCTCTAGTAAGAGAAAATGGTTTAGGTTCTGTCGACATTTCATAAAAATCCAACAAAATCTCTGCCCATCCTGAGCACAGATGAATAGCGGAACGAAACTAGCCGATAAAAACAATGAAATTTTTAACCAATAGTCGTTGAACGGATTTGAATTTCAAACGATTTTTACGCTGTTGCGAATATGAAGTTTGGAAGCTTTTGCATACGGATTGCAGTCAATGCCCAGGTGTGGAAAGTCTCGATCGATAGTGCAAACACCTGTGATATGCCTGCGCTGTCGGAGCGACTGGCAGAACGGCTAACTGAGCGGTGCCTTATGGCGCTTAAAAAACCAATTTTACTCCTAAAATTCATGCCAGCATAGAGACAGATATACCGGGCAGCCCGCCGGATCTTATTCTGGCCGTTAGATTAGGCAATGATTCGAGCGGGCAGATAACTTGTTAGGTTGGACGCTGGAGAACTTTATTGAGTGATTACATCTAATGCTTGCCTTCAAACAATCGCTAAAAATCAATGGGCCTATCAGCGCAAGGCGCTGCGACTGATATCAACAGCTAACTTGCACGTTGGCAAATCCATATGGAGCGATAATTTTTACGCCAAATTTAATTTGACAGACGTTTCCAGAAAGCCAGAAACTGCCAGATCAGGCCCGAACCTTTATATGACAGCAATTTGTGACGCAGAATTCTACGACATCCTCACTCTTGCAGCTTTAATCAATGAGTGCTTGCCGAACTGACTTCCTGCATTAGAGAAGAATTGGCGTTTTTATTTAAATTCTCTATTTGAATCTGATGATGCCTGTTAAGGCTTTCCATTTGTATTTCATGTTGCCTTTTTACGTTTTCTATTTGAATCTGCTGTTGCTTCAGTATAGAAGACATCTGATTTCGCTGTTGAATAACCAGTTCTGCAATTTGTTTTTTTTGAACCTCAAGTAAGTCATTAAGCGCTTTTGTACTCAATTCATTGTTCATAATATGTCCTTAAATTATATAGCTTCTCAAATAAATAACTTCTTTGTTGCAATTAAAACGCTGCTTTTTAATAGTCGCCTTATTAATAATGCATAATTTCAATTTCTAAAAAAGTGTATAGCAAAAGAAAAACATTAACATTTTACAAACAGTATTTTTAAATTTAGATTGCATATAAAAAGTTATGTTTAAGCATATCTCAGATTATCCACTTTCTTGATCACTTGGCAGAGTATTGCGCTTAATCGTCATATCATAATTGAATAATAAATTAAGATACTACCCTTTCCATATTGAAAGAAAAATGTGGATTTCTAAAATTCCATATAATTAAGCCCTGCATATACGCTCCGGCTCATTTCCTTTGTGAGTAGCTTTATGAAGTGAATCCCAGACTTTACGCCCGAGTAATATCTCTCCCCAGCAATCGCTGTGAGAGCTTAGCCGCTCGCTTGTTCATGCGAAAATCATTCTGCGTCATACCGTTACCGTACACATCGATAAACTCTCTGGTTTCAGGCAACCAAAGGTGTTGCCGAAAAAAACTTTCCTGGTTAAAACCTATTTTTAAAGTGTTTTTCTGAGATGCCAAATTGTAGCTGTATACGAAGGTCACTAATTTATTAAGACGAATTTTATTAAACGCAAAATCCATTACTAAAAGAGTAGTCTCTGCGCCAATAGAGCCATTACGATCTACAGGATCTGGAATACCAATCAGAAACTCGGCTTTTCTATGATCCATCTGAATATCAACAAGATTGGCAATGCCTATAGAACGCTTGGTGTGCGAATCAGATATCCTGGTAATAACCCAGCTCATCGACTTTTTTCGACAAGGATGAATCAACCCCTCTTCTCGAAGTTTTAAAGCCAGACTTTCCGGGTCCTTATTGCGAGGAATAAAACAGTTGTATAGCGCCATAAACTCACGATTTTGAGAACAGCGCCACAGATACGCAGCATCATCTTCACAAAAACGCTTTAGACAAATCCTTTTCCCATAGAGTGATTCAAGCCATATCGGGTCAACTTCAGCGAGATTATAAGCCGCTTTATCAAAATCAGGCCGTAGCTCTAACGCCTTACGAAAGCATTCTTGTGCCTCAATGGCGTTATATTGCTCTTTCAGAGCCTGCCCTAAGTTGTTATAAGCGTCTGGACTTTCTGGCTGCAAATCGATCACTTTACGATAACAGTCAATGGCATCGCTTATCTTACCCATTCTGTACATAGCATTGCCTAGCGTGTTGTACACTTCCGAGCGGGTACTATCCAACGATAAAGCATATTTGCAATACTTTATAGCATCATCGATACGTTCCTGCTCCAATAATGCATTACCATAATTCCCATAAAATTCAGCCCGCTTAGGAGCACTGGTTATCGCTTTAATGAAATACTCATTAGCTATTTCATAGCGCCGTGTTCGCGCATAAATAATAGCGAGTAAATGCAAGGCATCCGGCTGATTCGGATAACTTGCATTTGCTCGCCGACATAATGTTTCCGCTTTTTCAAATTGTCCTGCTTGCAGATAACCAACAATCTTTCTCAAGGCATCCGACAACGAAACCGTTGAAACAATCGCTGCCACCACTATCACTCCTTTTCATTGAGGCGACTGGAAAATACCCACCAGGATTTAACTTCCTGATGGGTATTTCTTATCATGCAAGTTTAAAAAATATCATTCTCGTTGCGCTTAGTCTTAAACTGAGGCTCAATTCAATCATGATAAATTTAAACCTTGCTACACCGAATATAAAACACCGGCTTGATTACCAGCTATATCGGTTACTCCTACAAGCGAGATAGGGTTTTCAGGAACTGCATCATTCTCAATGGAGAAAGTCACATCACCAGCATCTCTGTGCACATCCAATGCATCGCCATTACCCGGTGCGCTTCCGTGATTAACTCTTGCCGCTGGAGCGGCTGCAGCCGCATCACTGCTGGCTGGGGCCGTCACCCTAACATCCCTGCTGGCTGGAGTTGGAACGCTAATATGGCTGCTGGCCGGGGTAGTTACGGCAATATCATTGTTGGCTGGAGTAGTTACGGTAATATCTCGACCGACAGGGGTAGTTACAGTGATATCGCTGTTAACCGGAACTACAGGCGCACTGTCTAACGGAACGCCGGTCTGCGATACTGGCTCTATCGGGCCAAGTGCTGTCACAAAGTTCAGCGTGGTTTCGTCGTTCACACCGGCAAAAGCATTGCCGGTCAGATCCGTAACCACGCCCGCGTCCAGCTGGACGAAATAATTGCTGTCTGTCAGCAGATCTTCCGCCGGATTGATGGTCAAGGTATTGGTCGTGCCGTTCTTACTGAAACCAAAACTTACCTGGCTGCCGTCGTTGATGTCGATAGTACGTACATCGCCCAGGCCATTGCTGATGACAATATTGCCGCTGCCGGGTTGAATGCTCTCATCAAAGGTCAGGGTAATATCGCTGTTGACCGCCACATCAAACGCATCGTCCTGCGGCGTGATGGACTGCAGTGTCGGCGCAACCGTATCGAGCGGCGCTGTCACAAAGTTCAGCGTAGTTTCGTCGTTCACACCCGCAAAGGCATTGCCTACCAGATCCGTAACTACGCCCGCGTCCAGCTGGACGAAATAATTGCTGTCTGTCAGCAGATCTTCCGCCGGATTGATGGTGAAGGTATTGGTCGTGCCGTTCTTACTGAAGCCAAAACTCACCTGACTGCTGTCGTTGACGTCGATAGTGCGCACATCGCCCAGACCGTCACTGATGACAATATTGCCGCTGCCGGCTTTGATGCTTTCGCCAAAGGTCAAGATAATATCGCTGTTGACCGCCACATCAAGCGCATCGTCCTGCGGTGTGGTGAACTGCAGTGTCGGCGCAGTCTCGTCTGAAGACACTTGGTCAATAATTTGCCCATTACTATCGTACCAGGTGGTAGTGATGCCGTCAGAGTATGTGCTGCCAATAAACTGGCCGCCGGCATCATGGGTGTAAGTCGACTCGCTGGAGCCGCTGCCTCCGTTGCTGTCCGACCAGCTGCTGCTGTAGGTTTGTACGGTATTGCCGGCGCTGTCAGTGCTGGTGATGTTGCTCCATTCTGAGGTGTAACTGTAGCCCTGATTGTCGGTAGTGGTGCTGCTGCCCCAGGAGTTTCCGCTCGCGTCGTAGGTGGAAGTCGACTCGCTGTAGCCGCCGCCTCCGTTGCTATCCGACCAGCTACTGATGCAAGTCTGGACGGTATTGCCGGCGCTGTCGGTACTGGTACTGTTGTTCCAGTCTGAGGTGTAGCTATAGCCTTGACTATCGGTAGAGGTGCTGCTGCCCCAGGAGTTTCCGTTCGCATCGTAATAGCTGGTGCTGCTGTAGCTGTTGCCCAAACCGTCATCGTAGCTGTAGGTGCTGCTATGACCGGTTACCACGCCGTTCGCGTCATAAGTGGTGATATTGCCGTATCCGTCATCATGGAAATAGCCGCCTTGGCCGTCCGGCGTGAGCTGTGAAACATCGACGCTTTGGCTCACGATGTTCCAGTTGCTGTCGTATACCGTGGTAGTGATGCCGTCAGAGTATGTGCTGCCAATAAACTGGCCGCTGGCGTCATAGGTGTAAGTCGACGTACTGGAGCCGCTGCCTCCGTTGCTGTCCGACCAGTTGCTGCTGTAGGTCTGAACAGTATTGCCGGCGCTGTCGGTGCTGGTGCTGTTGCTCCAGTCTGAGGTGTAGCTGTAGCCTTGGCTGTTGGTAGTAGTGCTGCTGCCCCAGGAGTTTCCGTTCGCGTCGTAAGTGGAAGTCGACTCGCTGGAACCGCTATCTCCGTTGCTGTCCGACCAGTTGCTGCTGTAAGTCTGTACGGTATTGCCGGCGCTGTCGGTGCTGGTGTTGCTATTCCAGTTGGAGGTGGAGCTATAGCCCAGGCCATCGGTAAAGGTGCTGCTGCCCCAGGAGTTCCCGTTGGCATCGTAGCCGTAGGTCGATTCGCTGGAGCCGCTATTGTCGTAACTGTCCGACCAGCTGCTGGTATAAGTCTGAACGGTATTGCCGGCACTGTCGGCGTTGGTGCTATTGTTCCAATCGGAAGTGTAGCTATAGCCTAGACCGTCGCTGTAGCTGGAGGTGCCACTGCCGCTCAGTTGATTCCAGTTTGCGTCGTAGATGGAAGTCGACTCGCTAGAGCCGCTGCCTCCGTTGCTATCCGACCAGTTGCTGCTGTAGGTCTGAACAGTATTGCCGGCGCTGTCGGTGCTGGTGCTGTTGCTCCAATCGGAGGTGTAGCTATAGCCTTGACTATCGGTTGAGGTGGAAGTGCCGCCCAGAGAGTTCCAGTTTACATCGTAATAGCTGGTGCTGCTGCCAGTGTTGCCCTGACCGTCATCGTAATTAGTAATGACGTTATAGCCAATTAATACGCCATAGGAATCGTATACTTCTATTGTCTCAGTTGTTTCGTTCATAAATTTTATTTCGACAGTAAATTAAATTCATCAGCAGAGTCTGCATATTTATTTTTCATCTTTTGTTTTTTTGTTTTTTGTTTTTTGCCCTCCATCTCAAAAATTTCCAATCTTATGAAGCATTAACTTCATATTTAATTACAAATAACAAGAATGAAGTTATGTCCTCTTATCCACCAGATAGATCATCTCCATTCCTCAAAACTAAAATGTAAAAAACATTTCAAGAAACATAAGCATCTGTGACTCTCACTTTTGAAGTAGAATTAACTGCCTAGCCCTAACTATGTGAACAAGGATAGAAGTCAGGCGCTAATACTATTTTCTTTAAATTTATACCTTTCCTATAAAAGCGCGGCTCTTTTCTGCATTTGCTTTTCTAAAATTAAGCTCCAATTCTTACAGACGTACTCTAAAGATAATACTTGAAAGATACAAAAGTTTTACTCTCTTCTTGCTTGAAAACATACGGCTTTGTTAAAGCTGTAATCCTTATTAGTCAGGACCACCCTATCGTAGAAATATAATGGCTTAGTTGGGAATAATATAAAACGACAGTGTAATACCAAGTTTTCTTGAATACTTTCGAGCAGTTCCTGATCACTTCAAGCTGCCACTCCATAGCACTAACTGGATTTTTATTACATTCCTAATTATCAAACATCTCAGAATAATTAAACAATTTCTAAGATAATTACAGTCTTATCGGCACAATAAGTGATTCTTTAAACATGGGGAAATATTTTCTGAAAGATACTGATCTATCACTATAATAATTCTGAATACAAAAATTGAAAAAATTTCACCCTATATAACTTATAGTACACTATAAGTCTAACGAATTTACTCAAACTGTGAATCTGCTACAAATAAATTTAACTTATACTTCCCGACTAAAATATGTGGAGTCATGTCTCTAGTAAAAATACGCAGTCGACTTAACTTCATTTATCAAATGATAATTAATACCATTACCCTATATTGATAGGGTCAATTTATATATCTTCTCCTGAATTTATGTCACAATACTAATCTTTTTGATGTTACTTTGTGCAAAATGGAAGTTTCGACTAAATCGGATTTGGAAAAAGCTTTAAATCTGTGCAAGGGGGCTTTTTTATCAGCCGCTGGTTTCAGCATGATCATCAATTTTCTGATGGTTGTTCCTTCTATTTATATGCTGCAAGTTTATGATCGCGTGGTGCCAACCGGCAATCAATCGACATTACTCATGCTGACGCTGATCATGATAGTGCTGTTTATCACATTGGGGGCATTAGAGTGGGTGCGTTCTCAAATCCTGGTCAGAGTCAGCACCCGCTTGGAAACCATGCTCAATGAAAGATTATTTCATATCGCCTTTAAGCAATCATTATATTCAGGTGGACAAAGGGCGTCATCGCAGGCGTTAGACGACTTAACCGGCTTAAGGCAATTCATGACCGGCAATGGACTGTTTGCTTTCTTTGATGTGCCTTGGATGCCTGTGTATATCGCCTTAATGTTTGTTTTTCATCCCTGGTACGGCTGGGCAGCCGTTTTCACAGCTATTGTTTTGGCTATCATTGCGGTAGTAACTGAAAAAACTACTGGCAAGATATTAGCGGAAGCGAATAATTTGGCTATTTCAGGCCGTGGCCAACTCAATAGGAATCTTAAAAACGCTGAAGTTATTGAATCGATGGGTATGCTAGGCAATATCCGAAAACGGTGGTTCAACGGCGCCCTCAAGGTATTGGAACTGCAAGCTGTAGCAAGCTCTCGAGCAGGGTTGTTGACATCATTATCAAAGATCATACGCCTTTCGTCTCAATCGTTAATTTTGGGCCTGGGCGCGTATCTGGTTATCCTCCATGAAATTACTCCCGGCCTGATGATTGCCGGATCAATCTTATTGGGCAGGGCGCTGGCGCCCATTGACTTAATGATTGCCACCTGGAAAGGTTTCATCAGCGCTCGCAGCCAATATCAGCGTCTTAATGAAATGTTGAAACAAAACCCTGTGGATCAGGAAAAGATGACGCTCCCCGATCCGCAAGGCCGCTTACAAGTGGAAGCGGCCGTGGTCGTTCCGCCAGGCGCTAAATTACCGGCCATCAAAGGCATCAGTCTGTCAATTGAAAAGAGTGATACCGTCGGCGTCTTAGGTTCCAGCGGCGCCGGCAAATCGACGTTCGCGCGCGCTTTATTGGGCATTTGGCCAACGGCTGACGGCACCATACGCCTGGATGGGGCTGAAATTTTTACCTGGAATCGCCAGCAGTTAGGCAATTTTATTGGTTACCTGCCCCAGGATATCGAGCTATTCGACGGAACCATCGGCGAAAATATTGCACGATTCGGCGCTGTTGATCCTGAAAAAGTCGTGGAAGCGGCCAAAATGGCAGACGTACATGAATTGATCCTGCGCTTGCCGGAAGGGTATGACACGTTTATTGGCGCTAACGGCGGCAATCTGTCGGGCGGTCAACGCCAGCGAATCGGCCTGGCACGGGCATTATATGGCAATCCAATTTTAGTGGTGCTGGATGAGCCGAACTCAAATCTTGATGAACAGGGAGAGAAAGCATTGGAGAATGCCATCCAGAAACTCAAGGAAAGAAAATCAACCGTGATCATAATCACGCATCGCCACAATGTACTGGCCAAAGTCGATAAATTGCTAATCCTTCAAGACGGCGCCCTGGCAGTATACGGCCCGCGCGATCAGGTCATAGCCCATTTACAGAAGCAAAACGCTCAGCCGGCGCCACGGCAACCGCAAACATCAGCCGCGTCAACCGTACCCGTAGCACATCCGGTTTAATCGGCTGATTAATGATGAAAGAAAAACTTGAGCAGCACAATGTTGTCAGGATAGCTGACTTGCATACTGACGACCGGCCGATCCGAAATATCGGTTGTACGATTGTATTGATTACATTCGGCATCTTCGGCGTCTGGGGCTACTTTGCCCCTATAGACAGTTCCGCACTGGCATCGGGCGTAGTAACAGTCAAGTCTTACAAGAAAACCGTGCAGCATCTGGATGGCGGCATTGTGGCTAAACTACTGGCCAAGGATAGTGATTTGGTTAACGAAGGCCAGCCGCTGCTGATGCTTGATGACACCCAGACCAAAGCACAACTGGAAATTATCAAAAGCCAATACATAACCTTAATGGCGCAAGTCGCACGCTTGCAGGCGGAACGGGACAATGCGCAAGAAGTGCGCTATCCGGAAAAGCTGCAAGACCAGACCGATCTTAGAATACCGGAAGCAAAACAAACCGAATCGCATATCTTCATGGCGAGAAAAAACACTTATGAAGGAGAAATAGCCGTTCTTAAGGAACGTATCAGTCAGATTGCCAGCAAAATAGATGGCCTGAAAGGACAAATCCGCAGCAAAAAAGAACTGATAACCTCTTATGGCGAAGAGATACAGGATTTAAAAGAATTACTGGCTGAGGGTTTCGCAGACAAGCTGCGCTTGCGTGATCTGGAACGCAATTATGCATTGATTAGCGGCGAAATTGCCGAGTTAAGTTCAGAAATTGCCAGTAGCGAGATGCAAATCAGTGAAAACCGACTGCAGATCCTGCAAATACAAAAACAGTTTCAGGAGGAAGTGGCAAACAAACTCAGCGAAGCGCAGGCGCAATTGTACGATGCTTCTGAACGTTTGACGGCAACCCAGGATAAATTAAACCGCACAGTGATCAAAGCGCCGGCGAGCGGCATGGTGCTGGGTTTGTCGGTTCATACTGAAGGCGGCGTCATTGCCGCTGGCAAGCCGATATTGGACATCGTTCCTCAAAATGCCGAGTTGATTATTGAGGCGCAAGTATCGCCGCTGGATATCGATCGCGTGACTGTAGGCTTGATGGCGGAAGTGCGTTTCAGCGCCTTCAAGCAAGCGCTGACACCGGTCATGGAAGGCAAAGTCATCCAATTATCGGCTGACCGGTTCACGGACGAAAAAACCGGCAACCCTTATTATCTGGCGCGCGTTGAATTGACGCCGGAGAGTTTCCAGAAACTCGGCGATTTGCAGCTCTTGCCGGGCATGCCGGCTGAGGTCCTGATCAATACCGGGGAAAGAACGCTGTTTGAGTATCTGTCGCAACCGGTTACCAATGCTTTCGCGCGGGCATTTATAGAAGATTAAACAATGAGGACATCAGCATTATTAACGGCCTTATTGATCGTCATGCCGGTATCAGCCGGTTATGCCGAAGATCTCCAAACGATTTATCAACAAGCCTTGGAAGCTGACCCGCAGCTGAAAACGGCGGCATTGAAGGTGGAAATAGGTTCAGCCCAAAAAGGCCAGGCGCTGGGCGAAATGCTGCCGCAAGTCAGTGCCAGCGGCAACTGGTCAGTCAACGATCAACGCGTTAAAAATGCCGGTTCGGACAGTTATCACGGCACGCGCTATTTTGTGTCCCTGAGCCAGACTTTAATTGATTTCGCCAAATTCTGGAACTGGAGGCGGGCGGCCGAAGTAAAAAATCAATATGAGGCGGAGCATATCGAGGCTCGGCATACCTTGATGTTTAACGTGGTTGACCGCTATTTCAGCGTGCTGGAAGCGGAAGACCAACTTTACTTCCTGCAACGGCAAAAAGCCTTGACCCAAAAGCAATTGCAACAGGTCCAGAAGCAGTATGCCAAGCAATTAATCAAAATCACCGGTTTATATGAAGTGGAAGCCAGGCTGGATAAGATAACTGCCGATGAAATTGAAGCTGAAAGCATCCTGATGACGGCCAAGGAAAGCCTGAGAGAATTAACCAATACCATGCCGCAGCGACTGCAAAAATTAAGGGAGCAAATTAACTATCAGGAATTAGAAGGACCCTTGGAGCAATGGCTAGAAGTAGCCAAAAGCGAAAACCCGACATTATCAGCCCTACTCAGCGCAATCGAAGTTGCACACGATGACGTGGCGGTCCAGAAGTCCCGATATCTGCCAGTGGTCGATTTACAGCTCAATTACTACAATACCAATACCGGTTATCAGAGCGCCCAAATACCCGAACTGGAGACCCAGGTAGCCGCCGTCAATGTCAACGTGCCTATTTTCACGGGCGGCACCACGACGCATCGCCTGTTTGAAGCGCAACACAGATTGGAAATCAGTAAAGAAGAGCTTGAAGCCCAAATACGTGCTCTGATTAAGGAAACGAGCGACTCATTTTTAACTTCTAATGCCAATGTCAGGCGCATCATGGCCTCGCGGAAGGCGCTCGAGTCGGCTGTCAAATCCCGGGAAGCGATGGAGCGTGCGTTTCACTACGGCGTAGCTACGGTCAGAGAGGTATTGGAGGCACAGGAAGACGAATTTCTGGCGGAAAGAAACTTGTCTCAGGCCAAGTACAGTTACATCAAAAACCGTATCCGCTTTTTGCGCGCGATAGGCATGATCAGCGATGAAAACATCCGCGAAGTCAATGATTGGCTGGAAATAATTCCAGAACAACCACAACAAAGTTCAGTTTCGGCTAATGAAGCCAGTTAGATTTGGTGTTTGGCAGAAGATTTTCAGTCTAGGATATAAGGCGAGAAATAACTGCTCTGAATTTTGACGAGCGACAGCTGTGGGGCGGCTAGCCCCCAGGGCGAATACCCAAAGGGCACAAGTGAATTCGTCCCTACATAAGCGCTGATTTTATCGACAAACCGGAAAGTTATTTTTAACCGAGAGGATCGTTATCCGCCCGTTACGCTCATGTGCCGCAGAATAATCGGCTGCTCGTGGATATTGAATTCATGCTTTTCGGGCTTGATCGACATCGCATCGATAATGGCCTGTTTCAGAACGGCCATATCTCCGGGATGCGCTCGCATGATTTTTTTCAAATCGACCGAATGCTCATTGCCAAGACACAACAGCAAGCGGCCTTCCACGGTCAGGCGCACGCGGTTGCAGGTGCTGCAAAAATTTTCACTGTGCGGCGAAATGAAGCCGACGCGCGTCCGGCTGCCGGCCACTTTGAAATAGCGTGAAGGCCCGCCGGTTTTTTCAGTTGAAGCGATCAAGGAGAACTCGCGCGCCAGATCGGCTTTGATCATGTCACTGGCATAATAGGCTTCCGAGCGGTCATGCTGACTGATGATGCCCAACGGCATTTCCTCGATGAAGCTGATGTCAATCTCATTATCGACGGCAAACCGAACCAGATCGCAGACTTCCAGATGATTGCGATTTTTCAGGATGACGGCGTTAATTTTCAGCCGTTCAAACCCTGCCGCTTTGGCCGCCTGAATACCCTTCAGCACCTGCTCCAGATTACCGGTTCGTGTTATGGCCTTGAATTTATCGGCATCGAGCGTATCGAGGCTGATATTGATGCGTTTGACGCCGGCCTTCTTTAATGAAGCCGCCGCCGATGCCAGATGCGAGCCGTTCGTCGTGATCACCAGCTCATTCAGATTTTCAATTTTACCGATATCCTCCAATAGGCCCAGCGCGCCTTTTCTGACCAGCGGCTCGCCGCCCGTCACGCGGATTTTCTTGACGCCCAGTTCGGTAAACGCCTTGGCCAGCGTATAAATCTCTTCCAGCGTCAGAATCTGCGTGCGCGGCAAAAAGGTCATGTCTTCCGCCATGCAATAGACGCAGCGGAAATCACAGCGATCGGTAATGGAAATCCTCAAGTAATCGACTTTTCTGCCGAAGCGATCGATCAATTGAGCGGGATCAGAAGAATTCATACTATCTTAGGGTAAATAAATCCAAGCCGGCTATATTACCATATTGTCCCTGCAAACGCTGTCGGCCATTTGAAAATACACTGCATCATAGACCCGGCTATGAAGCCGATCTATCCGGATTGTCTATGCTTCATGCAATTTTTAATGACCTATGCGCTTCTGCCGATTCGCCATGATGGCCTCGCGCAATCTGTTAAGCTGTTGCAGTAACAAGGCAAATCCTATCGCAATGAACGGTTTGGCCTTTTGCGCCAGCAAGGCAAGGTGGCGGAAAAGCGTCAGACCGATGCGGTGACTGTTTTGAGCCAACCGGTAAAGAAATGGCCGCAACGCAGCAAGATCGACTTTTCTGTCCCGGATCTTGCCGTGCCGATACAGCCAGTGCAGCAAACCGCTGACATAAAGAACGAAAACACTTTGGCCGGCCAGAAACCAGATAAAGCGGCCTGTGCCAGTCAATGCCTCACCGGTATGCAGAGGCCATACCCAGGTCGCCAGCGTCTCGCCTGCTGAAAAATCAGCGGGATTGCGCACTTCCTTGATCTGGCCGCTCCAGCGGTCCACCCAGACCGTCGTATACGGATGCCGCTGATTGATTTCGCCTGGCTGGCGCAAATTGACGCGGTAGATGCCGTTATCGCCGACCGGTGTTGTAATGCGCCTGAGTTCGGCGCGCGGAAAAGGCCCCTGAGCCATAAAGGTCGCGGCCGCCAAACCGGTGGGGTGGTTGTTGGGAACCGCCGTGCTGATGATGTCGCGGCCCGTTTCGCCATGCGCCATGCCCGATGCCCCGGCCAGAGACTCCAGCACCGCAGGATAGCTCAGCAGACACCCCGTGGCTGCCAGCAACAGCAAGGGAGCGGCGCTGATCAGCCCGATAAAACGGTGCAGATCGAAAACCAGCCGGATCATGCCGGCATTAAGGCGGATCGTGAACGCTTGCCTGAGCTGCCGCCTACCGGGCCACCATAAATACAGCCCGGTGCCGATAGAAACCATCAGCAGCAGCCCCAGAACGCCCACGGCATTCCAGCCGAAGCGGTCGAGCCGAAGCTGGGTATGCAGGTCTAGCAGCCATGTAGTCACGGTCTGCCCCCAGAAACGACTGCTGACGACTTCCGCCGTATAGGGATTGACCGACACCATCAGCGGCGCATACAGCTCGAAGTAGGTCTCTCTCGGCTTGTCGTACCAAGCCGTCGCCATGCCGTGAGGCGATCTTGGCATTTCCAGCGTCCAGGCGCCATAACGGTCAGGATGCGCCTGCCGCACCGCTGCCATGATCCGGTCCAGCGACTGATACTGTCCCTGCCGCTGCTCGATGACCAATTGCGGGTTCAGTAGCGCGTCAATCTCTTCGCGGTACACGCTGATGCTGCCGGTCAGGCCCATTAGGGCAAAGAAAAATCCTGCGGTCAGCGCCAGATAAAGATGAACCTTGAGCCAGGTTTGCCGAGTCAGTATGCGGTGCATGGGTAGATAGATTGCCGTAGAAGAAATAGGGATATTATTCCACAGGCGCCCGATATTGTCCCGTCAGATCAGGTTGCGACAAATGAATTGCCGCATTTTACTCATCAAGCTAAATCCTCGCACGAAAACCCGCATACAGTTAGAATATAAGGCTTTTTAAACTTATGCAGGGAGAGACGTCATGAAATTCAAAGCCTTGTTTATCAGCCTGTGCATGCTGACATCCAGTCACAGCTTCGCTACGGAAAAAACTAAGATTCGACTCGGCGTGCTTGCGTTTGGCACAGCCGACTGGGAGTTGTCGGTCATCCAAAACGATCCGGCAACCGCATCGGCGGATTTTCAACTGGACGTGCAGAAACTGGCCAATCCTGAAGCCGGCAAAATCGCGTTGCAATCAGGCTCCGTCGATATGATCGTCTCGGACTGGATCTGGGTATCGAAACTGCGCGCGACCGGCTCCGATTTCACGTTCTTCCCTTATTCCACAACGTCCGGCGCGCTGATTGTGGCCGATGCAAGCCCTATCCGTGCAATCAAGGATCTAAAAGGCAAACGCCTGGGCATTGCCGGCGGCGAACTGGACAAGAACTGGCTGTTGCTGCAGGCGCTGGCGCAAAAAGAGCAGTTTGACCTGAACGCGGATGTAGACAAGGTGTTCGGCGCGCCCCCTTTGCTGAATGAGCAGATCAAGCAAAACCGCATCGATGCCGTGCTCAATTACTGGCATTTCGCGGCCCGACTGGAGGCTCAGGGTTACCGGCAAATCATCGACGGCAAAGGCATCGTCAAAGCGCTGGGCATTAATGAAGACGTCCCCACCCTCGGCTATGTGTTCAAGCAGAGCTGGGCCGCGAGCCATAAAAACGCCGTCAACGCTTTCCTGAAAACCAGCCAGCGCGCCAAAGACCAAATCTGCACATCGGATGCCGTCTGGCAAAAAATTATTCCGTTAACTCAGGCGGAAGATGAGCCCACTCAAAAAAAAATGCGGCAACGTTATTGCGAAGGCCAGATTAAACAATGGGGCGAACAGGAGCAGCAGGCGGCCGGCCGTATCTATTCCATGCTGCGCACATTGAGCAACAAGCAACTGACAGGCGATTCCGAATCCCTGCAGCCCGGCACTTTCTGGTCGATTTCACAATAGGCCCGGACATTTGAGTAGTCGTCAAAAACTGTTGCCTGCCCTGTCATTACTGGCTTTCCTGGCGCTCTGGCAAGGGCTGGCCGCCTATTTAAGCAGCAGCGTGTTGCCGACGCCGGAAGCGGTAGCCCATGTTTTCTGGCGCGAAACCCTGTCAGGACAACTGCCCTATCACTTGGGCGTCACTTTGCTCAGGCTTGTAGTCAGTTTTGCCGTTGCCATGCTGCTCGGCTGCGCAATCGGCATCGTCCTGGGCCGGCATAAGAAACTGGATGCGTTCTTCGACAACTGGCTGGTCATTTTCCTGAACATTCCGGCGCTGGTCACGATTATCCTGTGTTACGTCTGGTTCGGCCTGATCGAATCGGCTGCGATACTGGCCGTCGTCATCAACAAGCTGCCTAACGTCGTCGTGACGATCCGCGAAGGCACGCGGGCGCTGGATCAGGACTTGCTGGAAATGGCCCGCTGTTATCATTTCGGCCGGCGCAAGACATTGGCGCATGTGATCTGGCCGCAATTGCATCCGTTCGTCATGAGCGCTACGCGCTCGGGCCTGGCATTGATCTGGAAAATCATCCTGGTGGTTGAATTGTTGGGCCGCAACAACGGCATGGGTTATCAACTGCATCTGTTTTTCCAGCTGTTCGATGTCGCCGGCATTCTGGCTTATACCATCGCCTTCGTGGCCGTTATTCAACTGATAGAACTGATGATTCTGAAGCCTCTGGACAGAAAATCGCAGCGGTGGCGCCGGTGACCGACATTCGCATCCGCATCGATAGCAAGACTTATCCGGCCATAGGCCAGGCCGGCCAATACCAGGCCATCGCCAATCTTGATCTGTCGCTGAGAGCCGGCGAATTCGTCTGCCTCGTCGGCCCATCCGGTTGCGGCAAGACAACGCTGTTGAATATTATTGCCGGCCTGGACCATGATTATGACGGCGAGATTCTGCTGGGCTCGCAGCACAAGCCCCCCAAAATCGGCTATGTATTCCAGAATCCGCGCCTGTTGCCGTGGCGTACGGTCAGGGAAAACATTGAACTGGCGCTGGGCAACCATCAATCCCCGGAGCTGATCGATCCGCTCCTGGAAACCATGCAGCTGACCCGGGCGCAACATGTTTACCCCGAACGCCTGTCTCTGGGTATGAGCCGTCGTGTCGCCATTATCCGTGCATTCGCCGTCGACCCCGATGTGCTATTGATGGACGAGCCTTTTGTTTCGCTTGATGCGCCCACGGCCAGGCAAGTCCGGGATCTGCTGCTGAAACTGTGGCGACAGCGCCCGCATACGGTTCTGTTTGTCACGCATGATCTGCGGGAAGCCATTGCACTGGCCGACCGGCTGGTCTTCCTGTCCGCATCCCCCATGCATGTGCTGAGCGAAATCACTGTACCCATTGCCCGGGAAGAACGCCATAACGAGACGTTAATCGAATCGTACAGGCAGCAATTGATGAAAGAGCACCCTGAAATAAGGCAGCTTTTATAACCGGCATCAACCTTGAAATCAACGATCAAATATCAGATACTTAAGGTTTTTTAAGCCTTAGCCGGGCTTGCCATATAACCACCGGAGACTGACAAAGCATGAACAAAAAAATTATCCTGGGATCAACCATAGCAGCGCTTGCCTTAAGTCCATTAACTTCATCGGCAGCTGGCGATGACGAGCAATACCCTGCCGCTAATTTCCAGCCTAAGGTCGTCTATATCGATAAGGAGGCAGTCAAGCTCGAAAAAGAGGCGGCCAAAAAAGAGTGTGACGAGAAACCATCAGCGAAGCCTGAGAGAAAGAAAGCCGAGTTCGACCCTAAATACCCGGCAGCAAACTTCCAACCCAAAGTTATATTCCCTGCCGCTGAATAAGCTTTCCCGGGAAGCCGGGGTTTGATCCGGATGATTTTCTGAATCCATCAAATTCCGGCTTTATCAAGCGTGGCATAACCAACAACTGGAACACGACCGCCACCTTTTTTCGCCGCATGCCGCTAACTGTATGAATAAAACATTGTCAGCATCGGTTTCCTGCCCGGCCTCAATTTCAATAATTTTTTAATGAAAGCTTGCCGAAGTTTTACCAGCTTCTCATCCCAAGACTGCAGAGCCATGTTTTTTTACGTTGGAAAAAAACAAAAAAGAATTTAATCCCGCGCTTATGGTAAAATTGCTTTTATTTTGCCCCGATAGCTCAGTAGGATAGAGCGGTCCCCTCCTAAGGGACAGGCCGGTGGTTCAAATCCGCCTCGGGGCGCCATTAACTGCAATGACTATCGCCATAGCGGTACTCCACCAATCCTGTCACTAAAAACGCCCATAACAACCTGATTGTGATCATTATTAATTTAACGCGTTTTTATTAGAATTATTCCTTTTACCCTGTGCTGTAAGACGCATGCCCGTCGACATCAGCTTTTTTGAGACCTTAATATTATGTCATTTTCCACGCTCGGTTTATCCGATCCGCTATTGTGCGCCATTGCTGATGCAGGCTATACCAAACCCTCGCCAATTCAGTCCCAGGCGATTCCTGCCGTGTTGCAAGGCCATGATCTTCTGGCTGCCGCACAAACCGGGACCGGAAAAACCGCAGGTTTTACGTTACCTATCCTGCAGCGTTTATCGCAAAAGTCTTATGGCGCAAACCGGCCGATAAGAGCCTTGATCCTGACCCCGACTCGCGAATTAGCCGCCCAGGTTGGGGAATCGGTTACTAAATATGGCGCCCACCTGCATCCGCGGTTAAAATCGGAAGTCGTTTTTGGCGGCGTCAAAATCAATCCGCAAATGATGCGTTTAAGAGGCGGCGTGGATGTTCTGGTGGCAACGCCGGGCCGCCTGCTGGACCTGGTCAGCCAGAATGCAGTTAAGCTCGATAAAGTGGAAGTACTGGTGCTCGATGAAGCCGATCGCATGCTCGACATGGGCTTTATCCGCGACATCCGCAAGATAATTGCGTTATTGCCCAAAAAACGTCAAAACCTGTTGTTTTCAGCCACCTTTTCCGACGACATTCGCAAACTCACGACCGGCCTGCTGGTCAATCCCGTGAAAATCGAAGTGGCCCCGCGCAATACCGCCGCCGAACTGGTTGAGCAGATTGCCTATACCGTCAACAAAACCCATAAAGCCGAACTGCTTTGCCACCTGGTAAAGGAAAATGACTGGCGACAGGTGTTGGTGTTTACCAGCACCAAACATGGCGCCAACCGACTCACTGAAAAACTCAACAAAGTTGATATCAAGGCCGCCGCTATTCATGGCAACAAGAGCCAGGGAGCCAGAACCAGCGCCCTCGCAGGCTTTAAAGCCGGTGAACTGCGCGTACTGGTTGCGACCGATGTAGCGGCGCGCGGCATCGATATCGCGCAGTTGCCGCATGTAGTCAATTTTGAACTGCCCCGCTCGCCAGCCGATTATGTGCACCGGATCGGCCGAACGGGGCGCGCCGGCGAAGAAGGACAAGCCATATCATTAGTCTCGCATGACGAATACAGCGCCCTGCGACTCATTGAGAAGTTGATCGGTAAGTCCATTAAACGCGAACAGATCAATGGCTTTGAAGCGTCTGAAGTCGCGCCGCCGGAACCACCTGCCCAACCACGAGGACCGCGTCCCGGCAGAAACTCAAACCAGCCGCGCAGAAACTCAAGCCAGCCACGCAGACCTTCAGGCGCTCAGCCAAAAAGTCCATCCCGAGCCAGAAGCTATGCTTGATTAAAAATGCGGTGGGTGCCTATCAAAAGTAGGCGCCCGTACGCTTAGCTGGCTTTGCGCACCTTAAAACTGCGCCCTTTTATCTTCCCTGCCTTTAATCTTTCCAGTGCTCTTTCAACGCTGCCACGCTGGACAGCAACGAAAGACTGTAGATCAAAAATATCAATCTTTCCCACTTCGCTGCCAGCCAGACCGGCTTCACCGGTTAATGCCCCCAGAATATCGCCCGGGCGCACTTTATGCTTGCGCCCGCCGTCAATATGCAAAGTCACCATAGGCGGCGCGAACCGATGTTCATGCTTCATCTGAAAAGGCGCCACTTCATCCCAAATCGCGGGCTTATTTTGATAATCTTCAATGGCTTTTACCCGACTGGTTTCCTGCTGCGCGCATAAACTGAGCGCCAAACCTTTTTTCCCGGCGCGCCCCGTTCGGCCGATCCGGTGCACATACACTTCAGGGTCCCAAGGCAGCTCATAATTGATCACCGCTTGCAGATCCTTGATATCCAGGCCTCGAGCAGCCACATCAGTGGCTACCAGAATCGAGCAGCTCTTATTGGCAAAGCGCACCAACACCTTGTCCCGATCCCTCTGTTCCAGATCGCCATGAAGACTCTGCACAGAAAAACCGCTTGATTCAAGTTCATTCGCCAGATTTTGGCAGTCTTTTTTGGTATTGCAAAAAACCACTGTCGATTCAGGCCGATGGTAGGCCAAAAGATAGCCCAATGCATTGGCTCTGTGCGCTTTCTCTATCTGATAAAAGCGTTGTTCGATATCGCTGTCATGATGATGGGCCTCGATGCTGACCGTAACCGGCTTATACTGATAATGCCGGCTCATTTCCCGTATCGGGTCGGAATAAGTCGCGGAAAACAACAAGGTTTGCCGATGATTCGGCGCATACGAGATCACATCAGATATGGCGTCTTCAAAGCCCATGTCCAGCATCCGGTCCGCCTCATCCAGCACCAGTACCTTGAGATTGCTCAAGCGCAAACTGCCTTTGCGCAGATGTTCCTGTAGTCGTCCGGGCGTGCCGACCACAATATGCACGCCATGCTCCAGCGAACCGACTTGAGGACCAAACGGCACGCCGCCGCACAAGGCCTGCACCTTGATATTCTGAGTAAAGCGAGCCAGCCTGCGAATTTCCTTGCAAACCTGATCGGCCAGTTCACGGGTAGGGCAAACAACCAAGGCTTGAACTCTGAAACTGCTCAAATCCAGTCGAGATAACAGGCCAATGCCGAAGGCAGCAGTCTTGCCGCTGCCTGTCTTAGCCTGCGCAATGACGTCCTTGCCTTCGAGAATATGCGGCAGGCTTTCGGCCTGAATAGGTGTCAATTTGCTGTAGCCTAGGGATTCGATGTTGGCAAGTAAGGCGGGTTTTAAGGGTAAAGCTGAAAATTCGGCAGTATTCACAAGGACTCTTTATAACGCGAATGACGGCGGAAATGCCGTCATTGAATTGACTATGGTAACAGATCCGGGTATGCCAGACCTGATAAGGTTAGTTATGTACTTTGAAATAACTCAAATGCGCCTTATTGTTATTGGACGGGAAAGCATCTGACTTGAAAAAACACCATCCCGTCCAATATAACGGCGCAGAAATTATCTGCTGTTGATAGACCCGCTTACGGAGCAGATCTTAATGAGGCTAATACAATTAAATCGAAATATCGACAAACCCATGCACGCCGCGTTTGGATTTAATCGCCAGCCATTCCTTCAGTTGCTTCAGTTCTTCGGTTTCCTCCAGCGAATCCAGGCTTTGCTTGTTTCTCAACAAGCGGAACGCCGCTGAAAGCACATTATAGCGGTCGCCGGTAATACCGGCGCGCCGCAAACCCACCGTGTTCAATTTATAATGCCGCGCAGGACGCCCGCCGATCAGCGTAAAAGGAATGACATCCATATTCAGCCCTGTCGTACCCTGTACAATCGCGTATGAACCGATCCGGCAGAACTGGTGCGCAACCACGGACCCACCCATGAAAACCCGGTCACCGACCTCAACATGGCCGCCAATGGCAACATTGTTGGCGAAAATGGTATTGTTGCCGATCTTGCAATCGTGTGCGACATGACTGTTATTCATAAAGAAACAACCCGAGCCTATGCGCGTTTCGCCGTTTTCCTTTGAAGCGCGATGCGCCGTAAAGCCTTCCCTGAACACATTGTTGTCGCCGATTTCAAGCCAGGAAACCGTTTCGGGTTTAAAGCTGACATCCTGCGGCAATCCGCCCAGAACGGCATGGGGATGTAAAATATTGCCGTCACCCATTTTCACATACTGCTGCACGACGGCATGGGCGCCAATCTGACAGGCCCGCCCCATCTCAACACCCGATTCAATAACGGCGAAAGGGCCTACCATCACATCTTCGGGTAATGATACATCCGGTGCAATATAAGCAGTCGGGTGAATATTTTGTGCCATTTTAATTATCCTCTTGGATGATATTTTGAATGTAAATCTTTTAATCGTTCGCGGGCGATATGCGTGTAAATCTGTGTAGTGGATAAATCGGAATGCCCCAATAAGAGTTGCACGACGCGCAAATCCGCACCGTGATTCAACAGATGTGTTGCGAAGGCATGTCTGAGCGTATGCGGTGACAGCTCTTTTTTAATGCCGGCTTTTTTAGCATGGCGCTTGATGATATGCCAGAAGGCCTGCCGCGTCATACCGGCGGCACGGTTGGTCACGAACAGATAGTCGCATTGCCGCTCACCCAGAAGGGTCTTTCGGGCCTGGACCATATAGTTTTCCAGCCAGCTCATCGCTTCTTCGCCGACCGGCACCAGCCGCTCCTTGTTGCCCTTGCCGGTGATTCTGATCACGCCCTGCCTGAAACTGACCTGCTCAAACTTTAAACTGACCAGTTCGGATACCCTAAGCCCCGTGGCATATAGCATTTCCAACATGGTTTTATCCCTGAACCCGAGCGCATGCGTTACTTCAGGCGCATTCAGCAATAATTCGACATCATTCTCAGATAACGATATTGGCAACGGCCGGCCGATATGCGGCGATTCTATCAATGCCGTAGGGTCGATGGTTATACTGTTTTCCCTGAGATAATAGCCATAAAAGCGCCGCAAACTGGATAAAATGCGCGCCGACGACCTGTTGCCTATGCCATCTTTATAACGGCTCGCCAGAAACCTTGATATATCGCTACCGTCGACTTCCAGCATGGGCTTCCCGGCCAGCCACTGGGCAAAAATCCTCAAATCACTGCCATAGGCCGACAGCGTATTTTCGCTCAGCCCCTGTTCGACCCAAGCCGCATCCAAAAATTGATCTATGAAAGCCGTTGAATTCATTTTTTATGGGCGGCTTCAAATGCCAGCAACTTGGATTTTATAGCCATGAAATCACCCTCTGTCTGACCGGAATAACCGCCCATGCCGGAAACGGACACCACCCGGTGGCAGGGAATGATTAGCGGGAAAGGGTTATCCCGACAGGCATTCCCGACAGCTCGCGCGGCCGATCCTATTCTGCGGGCCAGAGCCGAATAAGTAATTGTTTCCCCGAATGGTATGCGGCAGAGTTCAGCCCAGACTTTATTTCTAAAATCGCTGCCCTGCTTTAACAGCTTTAGATGAATAGGTTTCTCCGGGGTTAACCAATACTGGTTTAATTGCCGCTGCATGTCATGCTCACCAGCAGTGCTAACAGTTTGAACCGGACTACCTGCAAACTCCCAGTCAGCCTGAAACAACACATCGCCATGAACAAATAAAATCAGATTACCGGCAGGTGTTTGAACTTTAAAAATCTCCTCATCCTCTGAGCAGTTTTCAACCCAATGAATGATGAATGGCATAGTTAAACCTGAATTGATTAAATAGCGCTTAGGCCGAATGAATTCGGCACTGCAAATAGGCAGACACCCATGTCTCGGGCATAAAAAAGGCAGCTCAAAGCTGCCTTTTTTATAACGTGTATCAAAAAACCGATTAAAGTTTTTCTTTAATACGAGCCGCTTTACCGGTCAGATCACGCAGGAAATACAATTTAGCACGACGTACGTCACCGCGACGCTTAACATTGATCTCGCTGATCATAGGACTGTGAGTCTGAAAAACACGCTCAACGCCTGTACCGTGAGAAATCTTTCTTACTGTAAAAGCAGAGTTTAATCCGCGATTACGTTTCGCAATCACAATGCCTTCAAACGCCTGAATTCTTTCACGTTCGCCTTCTTTTACTTTAACCTGTACAACAACTGTGTCGCCTGGACCAAAGTCAGGAATCTGTTTCAGCTGTTCTGCTTCCAATACATCAATAATATTGCTCATTGCCACACCCTATTTTTCAACTTCAATTTTAAATTCGTTCAGCAGTTTTTCCTGCTCTGCATTTAAATTCATTTTTTTCAACAAATCCGGCCGCCTCAGCCAGGTTCTTCCCAATGCCTGCTTCATCCGCCAGCGGTTTATATCCGCATGGTTGCCGCCTAGCAAAACCTCCGGCACCGAGTGTCCTTCAAGCCGCTCCGGCCTTGTGAAATGCGGATAATCCAGCAAGCCATTCATATGGGAGTCCTGCAGAGCAGAATCTTCGTCCCCAAGCACACCGGGCAACAAACGGGTCACCGCATCGATCACTATCAGCGCCGCCAGCTCACCACCGCTGATGACATAGTCTCCGATAGACCATTCATCATCGCAATCCAACTCGACAAAGCGCTCGTCAATTCCTTCATAACGCCCTGCCACTAAAATCAATTGAGAAACATTGCAAGCTTCTGACAGCAAAGCCTGTGTAATCGGTTTGCCTTGCGGGCTCAAATAAACCACTCTGGCAGAGCCAGTGCCAGCCTGTTTAGCATCATAGACAGCATCATGCAATGGCTGGTATTTCATGACCATACCCGGACCGCCGCCATAAGGCCGGTCATCGACCGTTTTGTGCCTGTCGTGCGTATAATCGCGCGGATTCCAGACCGATAGACGAACTATATCTCGCTCAATAGCTCGACCTGTCACACCGTAACCGGCAGCCGCTGTCACCATGTCCGGGAATAACGTTACGACATCAAATCGCATGTTGCATAATTAAAATTCCGGATCCCAATCGACAATCATAGTGCCGGCATCCAGATCGATATTAATTATGGTCTCTCCCTGTAAAAACGGAATGGCCCGCTCTCGCTCACCCTGAACGACTAATACATCATTCGCTCCGGTTTCCAGCAGACTATCAACCACGCCTAACTGAACACCCTCAACGGTTTCAACTTTCAACCCGACCAGATCGGACCAGTAATATTCGCCTTCAGTCGTTTCCGGCAATTGATTATGGGTTATAAAAATATCCCAGCCAACAAATCCTGCAGCTTGATCTCTATCAATGATGTCATCAAGCTGAGCGATTACCGCTTTGCCGTGAAGAGCGCCATCAATGACATCAAGTTGCTTGATTTCGCCGCCTTTTTTCAGCAGCCACGGAGAATAACTTAAAATATTCTCTCTTGGATCGGTAAAAGAAAAGACCTTAAGCCACCCTTTTACACCAAAAACGCCGGAAATCCTGCCAACGTTTATATCTTTCCGCGCTGACAAGCCAAATTACGCAGCAGTTGCTTTTTGTGCGTCTTTAATTAATTTCGCAACGCGGTCAGAAGGCTGCGCGCCATTAGCTTTCCAATATTCAACGCGAGCGCAATCCAGACGTAATTTTTCTTCTTTGCCACGCGCTACCGGATTGAAAAAACCAACGCGTTCGATATAACGACCATCACGGCTGTTTCTACTGTCAGTCACAATCACATGATAAAAAGGACGATTTTTCGCGCCGCTTCTAGCAAGACGAATGGTTACCATTTAAGTTCCTCAAAAAACATTAAGTCAAAATTTAATCTGTCTATTTTACGCGATTTTCTGCATAAGTGAAGCACAAATTCACTCATTACCTACAGCATCACTTAAGAGACCGTGAGAAATATAAAGCGGCCGCAGTTACCCACGAAAAAATGTAGCGCATCTGCGGCAACAAAAATTACATTCTCATACCGCGAATGTTGCTCTTCATGCCGCGAATCATATTGGTTATATTACCTTTCTTGAAACGCTTCATCATTTTTTCCATCATCTTGAATTGCTTCAGAATCCGGTTAACGTCGTGCAGTTGCTGACCGCAGCCATCCGCAATACGTTTCTTCCGATTGCCTTTGATCAAATCGGGAAAGCGACGCTCCTGCATGGTCATGGAGTTAATCACAGCAATCTGGCGCGCCAATTCCTTGTCATTGACTTTGTCTTTCATTTCTTGCGGAATGCTGCTCATGCCGGGCAGTTTGTCCAGCATGGAGCCGACTCCGCCCATACTCTGCATTTGATGCAATTGCTCACGGAAATCTTCCAGGTCAAAGCTCTTGCCTTTCTGTATCTTTTTGACCAGTTTCTCGGCTTTTTCCTTATCAACCTTCTGCTCGATCTCCTCAATCAGGCCCAGCATATCGCCCATACCTAAAATACGGGAAGCCAGACGATCAGGGTAAAACGGCTCCAAAGCCGTGGCTTTCTCACCCACACCGATAAATTTGATCGGCTTGCCGGTAATATGACGGATGGACAATGCCGCACCGCCACGCGCATCGCCATCGGCTTTGGTCAGAATCACACCGGTCAGCGGCAACGCATCGTTAAAGGCTTTGGCTGTGTTTGCCGCGTCCTGACCGGTCATGCTGTCGACGACAAACAAGGTCTCGACCGGATTGATGGCGGCATGCAATTCTTTGATCTCGACCATCATCTCGTCATCGATATGCAGACGGCCGGCGGTATCGATGATAATAACGTCGAGGAATTTTTTCTTCGCTGCTTCGATCGCATTCTTAGCGATATCGACCGGCTTCTGAGAAATATCGCTTTCAAAGAAATCCAGAGCAAGATCATCAGCCAGTGTCTGTAGCTGCTTGATAGCGGCAGGACGATAGACGTCGGCACTGACGACCCCGACTTTTTTCTTTTGATTTTCTTTCAGCCAGCGGCCTAATTTGGCAACCGTTGTGGTTTTACCGGCACCTTGCAGACCGGCCATCAAAATGACGGCTGGCGGGACGGCCTTCAGATTAAGTTCTTCATTCGCCTCGCCCATCACCTTGACCAGTTCGGCCTGAACCAGTTTGACTAATGATTGTCCCGGCGAAAGGCTCGTCTGAACTTCCTGACCCAGCGCACCTTCTTTAACGCGTTCAATAAAATCTGTAACAACCGGCAAAGCCACGTCCGCCTCAAGCAAGGCCATGCGCACTTCACGCAGCGTTTCCTTGATATTGCTTTCAGTCAGCCGCCCTTGGCCTCTAACTTTCTTAAGAGTATTACTTAGTCGATCGGTTAAATTATCAAACATATCTGCGTCTTTATTCTGTAATCAAGGAAACGTAATTATTCAGATTCTCTATGCGCAGCAAGATCTTCAATCGTAGCCGAAGCCCATCCTGCCAGATCAAAATTATGCCGGGGCTGAATATTTACATGGAAACCACTACCTAACACAAATGCGTTAGGACTATTTAGCCAGTTATATTAACATACCCATTAAGACCTTTGCACCACCCGCTGTCAAGTCCCGAAACAATAGCTTTTGACCGCAACTCCCTGCTTTAATGCATTGATTAAATTAGACATTAATAGTTAAATGAAAATTTAATTAGCCGCTGTTAAACCAACAACTCTAAAATTTTAATTGGGCTGAAAAGCTTTAGCTGTAACAATGATAGCAAGGTTCTACTATACATAAAGAAAATACAGCCAAATGAACGCCACCTTTTTTGCCGCTCTTTCAATCTGTGCCTATTTAGGCAGCACCTTGCTTATTGCCCGTAAATTTCGCCGTGGCGATGGCAATCAAACTCCGCTTTATCTTGCCTGGTTTGCCGCATGCGCGCATCTCGCCTATATCACCGTTAACTTCCACAATGAGAATGGCTTTAATTTCAGCTTTATCAGCACCGCCTCACTGGTTTCGCTGATTGTCACCCTGCTGTTATTAACTGCGACGCTCAGTAAACCGGTCGAAAAACTAGGCATTGCGATATTTCCCGCTGCCGCCATTATGCTCGGCCTGGAGCTGGCTTTTCCGGAGCGCCCCCGCTTTCTTCACAACCATAACTGGCAGATGAGCATTCACGTTCTGACGTCCATCATTGCCTTCAGCCTGTTAAACATCGCCGCTCTGCAAGCGATATTACTGGCCATTCAAGACCAGCAGCTCAAAAGCCATCCCCCAAAACCCTTTATTTTGTCATTGCCGCCACTGCAGACGATGGAATCGCTGTTGTTTCAAATGCTCGCCGCTGGTGTTGTCTTCCTGACGATCTCATTGATCAGCGGTTTTATATTCATAGAAGATTTGTTTGCGCAGCATCTGGTTCATAAAACCGTGCTATCGATACTGGCATGGATTGTATTTTCAAGCCTGCTAATAGGCCGCAGCCGTTACGGCTGGCGGGGCCGAACAGCGATAAAATGGACGCTGATCGGCTTTATATCACTGCTTCTGGCTTATTTCGGCAGTAAAATGGTTTTAGAATTGATTCTGAACAGAGCTTGAGGTTATAAATTACAAAGCCGAATCGGGGACACTGATTTCGGTCTGAGCCGGTTGTTACGGAAACGTTTGGTCGCCAAATACAGGTCGAATGGAATCCGCAAGGGGCGGTGAGACGCCGCCAGAACAACTGTCGTTCTTCAATTACATGTACATCCGCTACTTGTTTGAGACCCAGGTATCTCAATATCCTTACGCTGAATTACTTTCAACTTTTCGAGCAAAAGTGACGCGCCGAATTCTGTGTTTGGCCTTTGTGAAATATTTACGAAGACAACAATTGCACCTGCACAGCGAACGCAACTGCTCTTTTTAAATTGCACAGTTTGAGTTAGAATTGAAGCAATCAACGGACCTGAACCTTACCAAAAAAGCCTGCATGCTGACTCTCCATCCCCGCCAAATCAACATTCTTGACCAACATCAAGAGCAGCAATTCCGCGTCACTCTGCGCAAGTACATTCAACAGGAATACCCGGCTTATGCCCCGGTTTCGCCAGCCATTCTGACGCGTTTGATCAGCTTCGGCCTGGCACGGGCGCGCAGTTACGGATTCGCCTGGCAATCCAGCCTGGGCCAGTTCGTTTACCTGATGGCCGCCGTCGCACCGAATTTTGATCTGCATCCGGCGATACACTCGATTTTGGCTAATGCCGATCTGCCTGCCGAAAAACGCATCGCGAGCCTGACTGAGCGGCTGCCCATAGGCGTTTGGACAGAAGCCGCCGACACAGCCAGCATGATAGGCTGGTTTCTCGACAAAGACGGCTTCAGGCTTGACCGTCATGCCCGCATCCTTCTTGCGTTGGCCAACGCCTTGCCGGCCATTACCGCCCCTTCAGAGGCGCTGGTGCAGCGTACGCTCACACGCGCCGAAACCCTGGGGCTTTTGACAGAAGACTCCCAGTTTGTTTTCGCGGCCTGCTGCCTGCATTACGGAGAAAACTTCGAGCTTCAAGCCCCTTGGGCTAAGGAATTATTGACGCCGGCCTTCACGCCCCAAGCCCAAACCGCCTTGCTCAGAGTGCGGCTGGCGCTGGATGCCGGCCTTTGGTTATAGGACATTAAAAAATGGCAGAATTGATTGAAGAGGCAACACAGTTTGGCACCGGTTTCGGTAAAGGCCTCTGGGACTTCGGCAAGGAGACCGTCCAGGGCGTCGCCGACCTGGGCCAAGCCGGCTACAGCCTGGCGACCGACCC
>Ga0208265_100082_pt1 | contig 103342 bp, 93 predicted proteins | sample LakWasMet44_HOW7_2_FD_183882 | JGI IMG/M metagenome (GOLD analysis project Ga0208265, IMG submission 183882) | Freshwater sediment methanotrophic microbial communities from Lake Washington under simulated oxygen tension - Sediment Metagenome... | ecosystem: Environmental > Aquatic > Freshwater >... | reverse complement strand
TTGGTCAGGAGCGACAAGAAACTGGACGCCTGTAGGCCCTGTTATGCTAAATCCGGAGCGTAACGAGGCGGAAATAAAACAGGCTGCGTGATCAAAAAACACGACAACTATCTTGAAAAACACCGCGCCAGGCGTTTGGCGATAAAGTCCCGGGCATGATTGATGACCGTGGGCAGGCCTTTGGTTTGCAGATAAACGAGGTCCTTGCTCTGGAGATGGAATTTACGGCGGAAAGCCGATTTTGATAGAGCCGCGAAGAGTTCGTCTAAGTCACGCATTTTTTGAATTTAAGCCACGAAGACTACAAAGTACACGAATTTTACCTGGATTTTTCTTCGTGTTCTTCGTAGTTCATCAATCCCCTTAAGACTAGCGCGCCACCGCTTCTACTTGCACCAGATTATCCGAAAACGTCGGCGCATGGCCCATGTTGACGAATTCGGCGGAGCTGATGACATTAACCGTGCCTTTGTTCAGTTGCCGCCAATAGCCCAGCGTAGCGACAACGATGCCGGGATTGACGTCATCGGTGATTTTGGCGTGGCCCTCGAAGTCGCCGCGGCCGTTGAAGACGCGGACCTTGTCGCCGTCCCTGATGCCGCGCGCCTCGGCGTCAACGGCATTGATCAGCACGAACTGTTCGCCTTGGCCGCGGATTTTCTGCGCCATGTTGGCGTAGCAGGAATTCAAAAAGCCGTGGCTCTTGGGCGAGATGATATTCAACGGATATTTTTGAGCCAGTTCCGGATTGGTTGCAGCGGTTTCTCGGGAAGGCACATAGTCGGGCAGGGTGTCGAGCGGTTCACCGGGCTGAAAATCAGCATACATCTGCCGGAAAGGCCCGGCTACAAAATTTCCGTTGGCGGCTGACTCAGATTTGAACTCGCATTTGCCGGACGGCGTCGGGAAATTGCCTTCCTTGTGCGGCGCGCGCGTATCGGGTGTGCCGACTTTCAGGCGGGCATAGCCGTGCTTGCGCAGATAGGCCAGATCGATGCCCTCGCAAGCCGGCGAGCTCCAGTCGATATAGTGTTCAAGGCATTCGGCGTCGGACCATTTGAACTGATCCTCCTCAAACCCCATGCGCGCGGCCAGCCGCCGGAAGATTTCGTTGTTCGGCACGGCTTCGCCGGGCGACTCCACGCATTTGGCGTTGTAAGTCAGATAGAAATGGCCCCAGGACAGGATGATGTCTTCCATTTCGGCGCCCATCGAGGCCGGCAGGATGATGTCGGCATAGGCGGCCGTGTCGGAGATGAAATGTTCGGCCGACACCAGGAACAGATCCTCGCGCAGCAGGCCCTGGACGATCTTGTCGGTTTCGGGCGCCTGGGTTACGGGATTGGAATTCCAGCACATCATGGATTTGATCGGCGGGTCCAGCGGCAGTTCGCCGGTCAGTGTGCGGCCGATCTGCAGATTGTTGACGACGCGTGTGCCTTTGGGGATCAGGTCGGGGCGGCAGATCTGGTCGAACTTGTACGGATGCTCCCAGACCGGCATCTGGTAGATGCCGCCCCCTACATCTCGCCAAGCTCCGGTCAGGGCCGGCAGGCAGCAGACTGCGCGAATGGTCTGGCCGCCGCCGTGATGGCGTTCGAGCGCGACGCCGATGCGCATGGCGGCGGGCTTTGTGGTCGCGTATTCGCGCGCCAGCGTCCGGATGTCCTCGGCCGCGATGCCGGTGATCTCGGCGGCCCATTCCGGCGTGCGCGTTTTGGCGCGCTGGGCCAGTTCCTCATAGCCGACGGTATGATTGGCGACGTAGTCCCGGTCGATCAGGCCTTCTTCGATGATCGTGTGGATCATGGCCATGGCCAGAGCGCCGTCAGTGCCGGGCTTGGGCGCGATGTGCCAGTCGGCCTGCTTGGCGGTCCTGGATGCGTAAGAGTCTATGACCACGACCTTGGCGCCTTTCTTTTTGGCGTCCATGACGAAATGCCAGTGGTGCAGGTTGGTGCTGACGCTGTTGCAGGCCCATATCACAATGTACTTGGCGTGAACGAAACTCTCCGGATCCAGCCCGCCGGTCGGGCCATTGGTCAGCAGCCAGGCCGTCGCCGAGCCCTCGCCGCAGAATGTGCGTTCGCAGACGGTCGCGCCCAGCCGGTTGAAGAAGGCATCGCCGCCGTTCAGGCCATGAACGAGGCCCTGGTTGCCCAGATAGCTGTAAGGGATGATGGCTTCGGCGCCGTATTCGGCGATGATGGCTTGCCAGCGCGCGGTAATTTCATCGAGGGCTTCATTCCAGGTGATGCGTTCGAATTGTCCGCTGCCTTTGGGCCCGGTGCGGCGCAACGGATAGAGCACGCGGTCTGGATGGTAATGGCGTTTTTCAAAATCCTTCAATTTGACACAGAGGCCGCCGCGGGTCATGGGGTGACCGGCGTTACCGGTGACGCCGGTCAGCTTGCCGTTCTCGACTTCAAACACCATGGCGCAGGTGTCGGGGCAATCGTGCGGGCAGGCTCCGGGATGTGTGGTTTTTACGGCGGCGGCCATCTCAATCTCCTCTTGCGTTATTTAAGTTGTATCGATTCGCGACAATCTTGTGATGCTATCACGAATCTTTCCAACATCTCAACGAGGAGCAGGCAGGGCCGGGGCAATCGCGCTATGTTTTCTTTTTTCCAAAGATCAGTTCTGCACGATAACGGCCATTCAAACAAGCCCGGAGTTTGCGCCGGTGCAGGCTGTCTTTGCTAGGCCCGCTGTTATTGAACAGATTCAAAGCCGTTCGTCGGATTAAAACCAAGTTTTCCGGCGAATGATTTTTTCTGACTCGGTTATCGCCTTTGCCGAACTGAACATCCAGCCCCAATGCTGCTGATTAAAGCCAGCTTCAGCCATTTTCTGAAATGATTAATTATCACTGCTATTCCTTGTCGGCATAAAGATCGTCAACAAGCTTTTTGAACCAGACGGGAAGAAAAATGACGAGGAACAAACCGAGCGTGCTGGTAAGCGGGATGGGACCTACGCCCAGCACGGTAAAAACTGTCAAAACTACAGCACATTTGAGTCTGGCTCGGGTAGAGGGCTTCATAATAGGCATTTTCCAGTTCGGGTTTATCGGATTCGATCATGACGATATGACGTCTGAATTAAGAAAGTTTTACCACGAAGGACACGGAGAATACGAAGTTTTTCTTCAGCTTTTTCCGCAGCTTAAATGTAGGGTACGCATTGCGTACCTTTATTTAGATCTGAGTGATTTTAAAAGGTACGCAGTGTGTAAATACGGCGCTATGACTTTATCTCCAGCCGTCTGGCTAGCCGGTGCAGGTTGCCGCGGTCCAGGCCCAGGCGGCGCGCCGTTTCCGACCAGTTCTGGCCGGCTTCGGCAAGCGTGGCAAGAATGCGTTCGCGCTGGAAATTCTCGACCGCCTGGGCGAGCGATAGCTCGGCGTCTTTGGCCGCTGTTCCGTCCGTACCTTTTTCGTTTTCGGCCATGATATCGAGATCGACCGGTTCCAGCACCACCGATCGTCCCTGAATCGAAGCGGCGCGCAGGACGGCCCGCAGTATGACGTGCTCCAGTTCGCGGACGTTGCCGGGCCAAGGATAAGTGTTGAGCAATTCGATGGTCGCCGGCGCCATGCGGACATGATCCAGGCCAAGGCGTGCGCGGGCCTGGGCCAGAAAGTAATCGGCCAGCAGCGCGATGTCGTCGATCCGCTCCCGCAACGGCGGCACATGCAGCGGATAGACGCTGAGCCGGTGGTAGAGGTCGGCCCGAAACCGCCCCTCCTTGACTTCCTCGGCCAGATGCCGGTTGGTTGCGGCGATGATCCTGACATCGGCGCGGTGGCTTTTATCCGAACCCAGGCGCTGGATTTCCCCGAACTGGACCGCGCGCAGCAGCTTGGCCTGGATCGAAAGCGGCAGTTCCCCGACTTCATCCAGGAACAGCGTGCCGCCGTTGGCGAGTTCGAACTTGCCGGCACGGTCGGTGTTGGCGCCGCTGAAGGCGCCGCGCACGTGCCCGAACAACTCGCTCTCGGCCAGCGACTCGGGCAGCGCTGCGCAGTTCACATAAACCAAAGGCTGGCCGGCCCTCAGCGAGCGGGCATGAATGACGCGGGCGACCACTTCCTTGCCGACGCCGGTTTCTCCCAACAACAGAACCGTCAGATCGGATTTGGAAACAATATCGATTTCACGACTCAAACGCTGCATGGCCGGACTTTCGCCCAGCGCCTGATTGCTGCGCTGCAAGGTCTCATTGACCAGTTCGCTGGCGACCAGCTCCCGATGTTTGGCCAGACGCTCTAGCGTGCTGATATAGGTCTCGTAGCGCAATGACACGGTGGCGAGCGCGGCGAAAGTCTGGAAGACCTGATCGTCGATATGATCGAACGCGCCGGGTTCCAAAGCATCGGCTGACAGTACGCCGAACAGCGTGTTCTCGTTATAAAGACTGCAGCCGACGCAGGCGTGAACGCCCAGCCGGCCGCCGGCATCATTCAGCAGCATCGCATCGTAAGGATCGGGTTTGCTGTCATTGGCGGCGAATCGGACCGGTGTTCGCGATTGAATGATGGCGGCCAGCCGCGGATGCTGCTCCGGCCGGAATGTCTGTTCCTGCACTTTCGGCGACAGACCGTAGGTTGCGACCGGGACCAGGACGCCATCCTGATAGCGCAGCAGGGCACAGGCATGGTTGCCGGTGATTTTTGCGAAGATATTCAGGAATCCGGTGTAGCGATCCTTCATGGAAAGGTTCGCTGTCAGGCTTAGGACGACGGCGCGGATGGCCTCGTCCAAAGGGGCAAATTTCAAAGCGGTATTCATATGAAGGCAAGTAGTCAATTTGATACAGAGTGTGTCAATAAGACATCGCCGTGTCCAGCGTTATCTACGCTGGTTTGTCTATTAATGAATGAGAGTATTCGTTTGCTGGTATTGGTTGATGTGATGTCATTTAGACATCATCTCAATTTGGCTGTTAAAAATATCATGTAAATACAATGGCTTAAAAGTTGGCATGCATTGTGCTATACGGCTTTGGATTATCCGGCCAGCGTTATAACGCGTGGGCCGAATTTATATTTCATGAGCTTAAGACCCTTTTACAGAAAAGGGGACTTAGATGCTCAGCGTAACTTATGGACGGCAATGCCGTAAAAAGCCTGGGCATGGCATTAGTTGTATCGAATCGATATTTATCGATACAATTGCAGCGATACGGGTGACGAGAAATCTGAAATCTTTAAACGGCAGGCTGGCGCCTGCAGGGGAATAGTAAGTCAAGCACTCATGGCGATCATCTACAGTAAACGGCTACGCGGCTGGCGTTTTGGTTTGTTCAATCTCTGCATGGGCCTGGGGCATGCCGTCGTTATTTTCAATGCCGGCGCCTATATCGCCATGCTGCCGCGCGTGGCCGGAGGGTTGGGCATTCCTCCCAGTTTCGCGACCTGGACCCAGACCGACTACATGATCGGTCTGGCCCTGGCTTTCCCGGTGGGCGGCTGGCTGTCGCGCCGCCTCGGCGAATACCGGCCGTTCGTGGCGGCCTTTATCGTTTTCGCGCTGGCTTCGTTTATCTGCGCCTATGCCACATCGTTATACGCTTATCTGGCCGGACGCATTCTGCTCGGATTTTCCGGCGGAGTGACGCTGCCTCTGGGCCAGTCCATGATCATAAAGGAATATCCCGACAAGCATAAATCCGTAGGAATCGGTGTTTGGAGCCTATTTACGCTGACGCCTTTTACGTTCGGACCGCCGATCGGCGGCTGGATAGCAGATAACCTGGGCTGGCGCTGGCTGTTCGTGTTCAACATTCCGATTGCGCTGGCGATCGCCGGCATCGTCGGCGCGCTGCTGTACCGGCGAGGCTACAAGCCGATCCAGCGCCGTTTCGACACGGTCGGCTTTGCGCTGCTGGTCATTGTTCTGGGCGGTTTTCAGACTTTGCTGAATCAGGGCAATGACTGGGACTGGTTCAATTCAAGCTATATCACAACCTTGACGGCGGTTATTGTCGTTGCGTTGATGGGTTGGATAGTCTGGGAGTTGAGCGTCAAGCATCCTTTCCTGGATCTTACCCTGTTCGCACACCGGAATTTTACGATCGGCGTCCTGATCATGTTTACCGGATTTTTGTGCTTTCAGGGGCTTCTGTCGCTGCTGATCGTACAGCTGCAGTTGGCGCTGGGTTATTCCTCCTGGCTGGCAGGCCTGGTATTTTTGCCTATGGCGATTTTCGCAAAGCCCATGGCCGGGGTGTTCCACGAAATCGTCAAGCGCTTCGATGCGCGCCTGCTGGCTTTTTTTAATTTGCTGGGCTTTGCGGCGACTTACTTCTGGCTGAGCCGCTTTTATGTGAGCGATGCCTATGATCAGCTGTTCTGGCCCAAGCTGCTGGAAGGGGCCTGTCTGGGCAGTTTCTTTGTGCCGTTGACGGCGCTGCTGCTGCACGGATTGCCGCCGGAGCGCCAGTGGCGGGCCGTGGAGCTGGCCAGCCTCATACGCATCGCGGCCGGCGCCATCGGCATCGCATTGAACGGCATTGTTCTCTACCGCCGGGCTCCGTTCCATATGACGCGCTTCGCCGAAGAGCATACTGTCTTTGACCCGATTTACGAACAATCATTGGATATCCTGGTCGAGGCAGGCTTTACAGAGTCTACGGCCCTCGCCAAGTTTGCGAAACTGGCGGCGCGTGATTCGGCCATCCGGGCTATCAACGACGCCTACTGGATTGCCGGTTGCATTTTCGTCGGCATGGCGATTCTGGTCTGGTTTGCGTATCCGACCCGGCAGCCTGCCAAACGCACGCGGGAACAGGCCCTGCGGCGCACCGCCCAGGAATTACTCGACGAGGAGCCGTGATGAGCAAATATTATATAAGCCGCGCTTTGCCGTTTTCAGTCATATTGGTAGCGCTGTCCGGCTGCGCCTGGTTTGGAGAAGAAACCAAGCGCGCCGAGATGATCGCCATGCCGGCCATGGAGCGGACATTATCGGAGGCGCATGGGGCGCTGCCTGCCGATGGCAAATGGCCGGAGCAGGCCTGGTGGCAGATTTTCGGCAATGCGGAGCTGAATCGCCTGATTGAAACGGCCGTGGCCGATAATCCGGGCTTCAAGGCCACAGAGGCGCGTCTGCGCCAGTCACAGGCCATGGTTGATGCGCAGGCGGCCGAGCTTTATCCGACTGTCGACGCCAATGTCACTTTTACTGCCCAGCGTTTCTCGGCCAACAGTACCGAAGCCAAGCTTGCCGGTGATCACTTCCGCAAGCTGGTGATCAACCCGTTCATACTGCGCTATCACATTGACTTCTGGGGACAGGACAAGGCGGCGCTGGATGCAGCCGTCGGCGAGGCCTTGGCTGCCCAGGCCGAGCTGGCCGATGCCCGGCTGGTGCTGTCTGTGGCCGTCGCGAACAGCTATTTCGATCTGGTGGCCGCTACTGAAAAACTCAATATGGTCAAGGCGATTGTGGCCTACCGCGAAAACCTGACAAAGCTGGAGCAGGTACGTGTGGACACAGGCCTTGCCGCTACGACACCATTGCTGTACTCGCAGACGCAGCTGGGCGTAGTGCGCGAAATCGAGGCCGCTAGCAGGGCCGAGGTCGAACTGCAAAAGAATCTGCTGGCCACGCTGGCCGGCAAGGGGCCTGACTGGGGGCGGAGCATCACGGTCGAGCGCTCCGCCTTTCCGAAGCGCCTGGCATTGCCTGGCAATTTGCCGCTGCATCTGCTGGCGCACCGGCCTGATGTCACGGCTGCACGGTTAAAAGCGGAAGCTGCGGCCCATGAAATCAAGGTCGCCGAGACAGCCTTTTACCCGGACGTCAACCTGATCGCTTTTGCCGGTCTGCACAGCGTCAGCATGTCGGATGTCATATTGCAGGGTTCCAGCCTTGCCTATGCAGTCGGTCCGTCTATCGATTTGCCGATTTTTGAGGGCGGCCGGCTGCGCGCCAATCTGAGTTATAAGGAAGCAGCCTACGATGCCGCCGTGGAGCGGTACAACAACAGCCTGCTTCACGCCGTTCAGGAAGTCGCCGACTCCTTGACCCGTTGGCGCGACATCGACACGCGCCTGACCGAGCAGCGCCAGACCGTGGACGCCATCGCCGGAACCAGCCGCCTTGCAGAGACCTTGAACCGCACCGGGCTCAACAATCGCAGCGAATTGCTGGAAGCGAGCGCCGTCGAATATGAGCAACGCTATCGATTAGCCGTGCTGGAAGGCGAGCATTTCAAGGCCGCCGTTCAGGTCATCAAGGCATTGGGGGGCGGCTATTCCAATGATAAGGAGCATTAATTAAATATGGGCAATCACATCATTCGCCCCAAAGAAATCATGCGCGCGCGTAGCCGGCGCCTGAAAACGGTGACGCTGATTGTCTTGCTGGCGAGCGTCGCTTATTTCGGCTATTACTGGTACGCCAGCCGGAATTGGGTATCCACTGACGATGCTTTCGTCACCGGGCATCTGGTCACGCTGAAGGCGCAGACGGAGGGGACGGTCGTCGAGATTCTGGCCGAAAACACGCAGGCTGTGAAAAAAGGCGACGTATTGGTCCGGCTCGACGGCAATATTGCCCAAATCGCCCTGCAGCAGGCGCAGGCCGAACTGGGCGAGACTGTGCGCGACATCATCACGCTGACGGCGAAAATCGATACACTGAGCCAGCGCATCATCGCTCGGCAGGCCTCGTTGAACCAGGTGCGGCACGATCTCAAGCGCTTTATCGCGGCCGCGCAGGACGGCGCGGTTTCAGACCAGCAAGTGCAAAACGCGCAGGACAAGATTCGAGAACTGGAGGCCGCGATCCAGGAAGCCCGGGCCGAAAAAGCCGGCGTCGAAGCCCAGGTCAAGGGCGTGCCGGTCGAGCGCCATCCGGCCATTGAAAAAGCCAAGAGCCATGTGCGGCGCGCCTTTCTGGATTATCATCGCCGCAACGTAGTCGCGCCGGTGTCGGGCTATGTCGCCAAGCGCCGCGTCCAGGTCGGCGACAACGTCAAGGCCGGCGCTGTGCTGCTTGCGATCGTGCCGCTGGACGACCTGTGGATCGATGCCAATTTTCTGGAGACGCAGATCGCGCGTATTCGTCCTGGGCAGTCGGCTGAAATCAGGGTCGACGCCTACGGCAAGGATCTGGTCTACCACGGCAGGGTAGAAGGGCTCAACCCCGGTACCGGCAGTACGTTTGCGCTGCTACCCACCGATAACGCTACCGGCAACTTCATCCATATCGCAGAACGCCTGCCGGTGCGCATCGGGCTGGACCCCAAGGATCTGAAGGAAAATCCTCTGCAGCCGGGCTTGTCCACGCTGACGCGCATCAATATCAGCGAAACGGGCGAGCCGTTGTTGACATCTTCGGCCAGTACGGCTGGGGATGCTTACCGGACCAGCATTTACGATAATGAGCTGGATGGCGTGGAGTCATTGATAGAGCGGATCATCGAAGAGAACAGCGTGCCGGGCAGTCAGATTAAAGCCCTGCAATAAAGAGCCGCATTGTGGGGCGACTTCGCCTAAAGCGCCTACTGTTGGCAGTCGCCTTGATGTCTTGCAGCAGGCTGCAGCTGGACGGGGCATGTTGCCCCGTCCGGAACGTTTGGCGATGGTTAAGCGCAGCCATTTAGTTCAAATACCTCAAAACGTTAGGGACGGGATTGCAAATCCCGCCCTTCTCCTGGCTCCCCATCCTGCTCCAGAGATCAGTATTATCGCTATCAAAACGCAAATTTCAATAGCAAAACAAAACCGGCCACAGCAATCAGCCCATGAAGCAGGGCTAACCATTTAGGCATGGAACTGGTAGTTAGGTCGCGGAAAATCAGGACGAACCCGCCAAGCGCCGCGATAATGAACAAAATCAGGCTTGCGATGGGCACCGGGCTGTATTGAAAGGCGTAGATGATAAGCAACACAAGCCCTGTGAAGGCTATAGGCCCGTGTGTAAATGTTATGGCTTTGGGCGTTTCTTTCCCTCTCAGCACGAAGGTCAACAAAAAAATGCCGAGCAGAGCTGCAAGTGAAAATAAGACGATGGCTGCAATAATCATTGCCTGGCTCTCCAAAAATCAGTGCTGGTTGTTGGCTTCTCTTTTCGGCAAATCAACTATAGCGGGTCCTTCGATCACCTGGCCGTCAACCGTAAAACGGCTGCCGTGGCAGGGACAATCCCAGCTTTTTTCTTCTTCGTTCCAGTTGACGATGCATTTCATATGCGTACAAACGGCTGAAACCTGGTGCAGTTCGCCGGCTTCATCCCGGTAGACGGCAAATTTCTCGCCTTTTATATCGATCGTTTTGCCTTCATCGGGCAATATGCCGGAAAGCCGATCAACTTCAGCTTTATAAGGGATATCCTTCATGTAATCCATGAACACATGGATGCTCTCTTTTATAAAGCGTCCTGCCGATTTGAGCGGATTGTGCCGGCGGGGATCGTAAAGCCTGGACCAAGGGTTTTCGATGCCCAGAATCAGGTCGCTGACGATCATGGCGGCCAGCGTGCCATACGTCAACCCGTCCGCGGCAAAGCCCGTGGCAATGTAAACATTGGCTTTATCGTTAGTGGCGCCTATGTAAGGCAAGCCATCGGCCGATTTATAACGCTGCGCGCTCCAGTGGTAATCGACGGACTTCACATCGAAGCGGTCCCTGGCATAGGCTTCCAGGCTCTGATAACAGACTTCATTGTTTTTCTTGTGCCCGACTTTATGCGATTCGCCCAGAATAAGCAGATAGTTTTCACCGCTTCTGCTGGTGTAGGAGCGTATGGAATAATGACTGGAGCCACTGACGACCCAGAAAATGCCTTCAGGATAGCTGCCTGAGTTCAGTTTGACGGCAATCGCGTATTCCCTGTAGGGCCCCAGCAGGGTATGAATGGCGAAGACGCCTTTGGGCGTGTGCGTCGCATGGATGATTTTGTCTGCCGTCACGGTGCCGTTTTCTGTATGCAGAATGTTCGGGGAGCCCTCTGTAATGCGGATGACCGGGGTGTTTTCGAATAGTGTACAGCCTGTCCCATGAATATGGGCGGCCAGTGCTTTGACATACTGCATGGGATTGAATTGCGCCTGGCCCTCGACACGAAGGGCTTTGCTGATAATGAAAGGCAAAGGGGCTGCGTTGTCCAGATAAGCATCCAGACTCGCATCGAGACAGGCTTTATATTCTTTTTCGATGAGTTTATCGTTATCCTCGGTTTCCGATAATAGACGCCAGGGCCGCCTGTGAAAATCGCAGTCAAGAGAGAAGCCATGAATAATATTTTCTACCTGTTGGACGGCGGCGGCCCGTGAGGCCGCCACGGCCTGAATCGTTTCCGTATCGAACTTGAGCTGGAGCTTTGCCAACATTTCTCCGACAGTGGCGTAGAGATTGCCGGTAGAAAAACCGGTCGTGCCGCCGCCGATGTCCCGCGCCTCAAGTACGGCGACGCTTTTGCCTGCACTCGCCAATAAGTAGGCGGCAGTTATGCCGGTAATGCCGCCGCCGACAATGGCGACATCTACGTTTAAATCTTCCTGTAAAGAACTGTAACGGCTGGCTTCGGCATCGTCTTTCCAAAGGGAAGTCTTCTTCATAAATACCTCTGTCCATGACCAAATCAGGGAAAATTTACTGAAGTTTACCGGTTAAAAAAGTGCTGTATATGACAAAAATCAGAGGAAGTAGAGCGGTCAAATTAATCGTAGGGTACGCATTGCGTACCTTTCTATGAGCGCAGTACGTGGGCAGATTATAAAAGACAGGCAATGCGTGCCCTACATCTAAAACTGGCCGGGTAAATTTCCCCAGCCCAGTTCCGTTATGACGCGGCTGTAAACCTGATCGAGCGGAGCTGTAATGTCTACCGGCCGGCCGGAATAGGGATGGGCGAACGCCAGGCCGGTTGCCGCCAGAAGCAGTTGATGGCAGTCGAAATGCGTCCTGAAAAAATCGTTGTGCCGGCCGTCGCCGTGCGTGGTGTCGCCGACGATGGGGTGGAAAATATGCTTCATGTGCCGCCTGATCTGGTGCTTGCGCCCGGTTTCGGGCGATAGTTGCAGCAGGGAATAGCGGCAGCTCGGGTAGCGCCCTACCGCGTGGGGCAACTCGACTGTCGCCAGGCGCCGGTAACGGGTCACGGCAGGTTGTGCCTGCTTGTTCGGGTCAGCTTTGGCATCGGTCATCTTGTCCAGCTCTTCCTTCAGGGGATAATCGATGGTGTCCATTTCAGCGGTATGCCCGCGCACAACGGCTAGATAGGTTTTCTTGATGCTATCGCCCATGAATACTGCCATCATGCGTCTGGCTGCTTCGGGGCTCAGCGCGAACAACAATACACCGGCGGTCGGTTTATCGAGCCGGTGCACCGGAAACACGCGGCGGCCGAGCTGGTCGCGCAGCATTTGCACGGCAAACCGGGTTTCATGCCGGTCGATTTCGGAACGGTGTACGAGCAGGCCGGCCGGTTTATTGACGGCGACGAAATGGTCATCCTGATAAAGAATTTTCATAAGATAAAATCGAGAACCCGGTTCAAGTCTGAGGATAGCAACTGTAATTTATCGGGGCGGGGCAGCTTTTTGATGGCGAATTCGCGTTTGCTGGCGGAGCTGCGGTCGTGGCCGGTTTCAACATAAACCAGTTCTTTGGGCTGGCGTCCGCGAAAATACTTGGCGCCCAGTCCGTTGGTATGCTCATGAAAGCGCCTGTGGACGTCATTGGTAATGCCTGTGTAGAGCGAATCGTCGGTGCAACGGATGATATAGACGGACCAGCGCATCAGACAGCAGTGCCGAAGGCAGAACCGACAGCGGCCGTCAATCCCATGGCCAGCGCGCCCCAGAACGTGACGCGGCAGGCGCCTTTGAGCTGGCTTGCGCCGCCGGTGTAGGCTGCAAGCATGCCGAGCAAGGCGAGGCATAGCAGCGATGACGTAATCACCGATGCCAGCAAATAAGCGACAGGGGCGATCAGTACAACCAATAAAGGCATGAGCGCGCCGACGGCAAACGTGGCGGCCGACGTCAATGCGGCCTGAACCGGGCGGGCGGACACCGCCGACGAGATGCCCAGCTCATCGCGGGCATGGGCTTCCAAGGCATTGTGTTGCATCAGCTGTTCAGCCACCTGCACGGCCAGGCCTGGTTCCAGGCCGCGTTGGATATAAATGGCCGCCAGTTCGTTTTTCTCATAGGGTTCATTTTCATGGAGTTCCCTGAGTTCTCGGGCCAGATCGGCCTGTTCGGTATCGGCCTGGGAGCTGACTGATACGTATTCTCCCGCGGCCATCGACATGGCGCCGGCTACCAGCCCCGCCACGCCGGCCAATATAATTTCGTTAAAGGCTGCGTTGGAAGCAGCAAAGCCGGCGATTAAGCTCGCGGTGGATACGATGCCGTCGTTGGCGCCTAAAACGGCCGCGCGCAGCCAGCCTATGCGATGGGTGCGATGGGTTTCGGGATGATGGCGGGGCATGGGCTGTCCTTAAATAAAGGAGATTGGTTCATCGTGGCGACGCAGCTTTCAGAAGCGCCGGCTCATGACTCTGTAAAGGTACGCGATGCGTACCTACAAAACTTCGTGATTTATGGTCATAACGTCGAAGCCAGCGGCAAGACGACTTCGACACAATAGCCGCCCAGATCATTGGACTGGCTGAGTTTCAGCTGGCCGCTATGCTGTTGAGCGATCAGTCGCGCCGTAGTCAGGCCCAGGAGATAACCGCTTGTGGCTTGATCCAGCACAATGTTCTGCTGGGCAAGATCGATCAGGCCGGTTTCGGAAATGCCCGGCCCGTCATCTTCAATCCTTAAATGAATGGACTCGTCGATTTCGACGCTCAGCAAAACTTTGGACTGGGCCCATTTGCAAGCATTTTTGAGCAGGTTGCCAGACAGTTCAAGCAGGTTTTCACCATCTATTAGCAAAACGTCGGTTTGCGGCATGATAAAGGTGATGTCCAGGTTCTTTTCCTGATACATGCTTTCCAGGACGCTGATCAGCGTCAATATTTCCTGCTCAATATCGCATTCTATAACCGATGGATTCGCGGGAGCCTGGGAAATTGTCTCAAGCATGCGCTCCGCGTTTACATATTGCGTCGGCAATGGATGATTAATTGCGGGATCGGGCTGTACGGTCTCTTGGTCCGGCAATTGCTGCAGCTCGGCTAGAGGCCGTTTTGTTACGTGTTTCAGAGCTTCAGGATTATCGCGCGGGTGCAGTTCGGGGTGCTGATCCAACACATCCAGCAACTGATTGGTTACTTCGACCAGCGGTGATACTTCCTTGGGCACATCAGTATCGAACCGGTCTATTTCGCCCTGATCCAGCGCACTGATCTGCTTTTTTATGCGTTTTAAAGGTTGGAACATGTGATTAAGGATAATGATCTGCATAGCTATCAGCAGCAGCAACATAGCCAGTGCTATCAGCATGAACCGGGATTGGAAAGGCTTGATGAATGCCAGTGTCGGCGACAGGTCTTCAGCGACTGCAACGGTAATGGTCCGGTCATGTTTATTGTAACCGTAGGCCATGACCAGCAGGGATTGCTGCTGTGGTCCGGATAGATAAAGCCGGCGCTTTTCACCTTCGCTCAGGTCCGGAATAATTAATTCCTTATCCCACAGCGAACGCGAGCGTATTAGGTCATCATTGCTGCGCAGCTGATAATATCGCCCTGAAAAGGGCTGCAGGTAGACAGGATTGATTTGCTTCGTATTCAGCGTGATTTTTTCATCTTTATCAACCTGAGTTGCAGCCAATACGCTTTCGGCTTCCTGCGCCAAGTGCGACATCACGTATTTTTCGGCTATATCCTGCATGGTGCTGTCGGTCAGCCACCATAAAGTTGGAAATATAATGATTAAACTAATCACTAAAGCAACGCTGAGGCGTTGTTGCAATGATTTCATGCAAATTGTTCCTTCAATTTAGTCAATTCCACTTATTTTCAATTTGTAGCGGTTGCATTTTTCTTGGAGCCCTTTTTTCTCGCTAATATTAATGGGTCGGATTGCAGTAATTGGCCGGATTGCGCGTTGACAGTCAATGTCTGAACGATACCGTCTCTGTCAGTGATGTCTATTTTATAGAATATCAGCTTATTTTTCGTTTCTAATTTGATATCCATAATTGGCCCTGGATATTGTTCCGTATACAAGTTCAGAATGCTTTCCAGCGGCTGCACGATACCGTCATCGAGCAGTTTTTTAGCCTGGTCATGATCATTCACTGAAGCGCTCATGGCCATGCAGCTTTCACACATCAGAACGGAAAAAACGCTGAGTAACAGCAGTTTTCGCAAGCACTGGAAAATGCCCGGCAAATAAATATGACGGCCAGCATGCAGGCGGTTAACGCGCTGTTGCCGAGCGTGCGAGGTTTCGGAGGATAAAATGGTCGTTATCATTTTTCAGCCCAATCTCATAAAAATTAACGGTATTCTTTCCGGTAAATTCGACAAATTCGCCGTATTAAAAATCGGAAAGCGTTTTCGGCGGTATCGCCGCCCGTAACGCATTCAATACTGCAATGACATCAATAATCTCCTGGGTGATGGCGCCCGCGACCGGAGTCAGATAGCCCATTCCGGCCGCTATCATACCGATTATGCTAAGCGACATGCCACCTATTGCGCTTTGCAGCGCGATAGCGCGCATGCGTTCGCCGATATGAAAAAGCTCGTCGACTTTCAGCAGCGAACTGTCCATGATCACGGCATCGGCGGATTCGCCGGTAATATCGCTGTTCTGGCCGAAGGCGATGCCTATGGTCGCGGCAGTCAGTGCGGGAGCATCGTTGATGCCGTCGCCCAGGAAAACGGTTTTCGCCGCTTCGGTTTCCCTGCGCACGATGTCCAGCTTCTGAGTTGGACTCTGTCCGAAGTAAACATGTTCAATCCCAACCTGCTCGGCCAGATAGCGGACTTCCGATTCGCGGTCGCCCGAGACCAGCATGACCCGATCAAATAGATGGCTTGGCCGCAGGTGAGTGATGAAGGATGAGCTGTCAGCGCGCACTTCATCGCGAAACTGCAGCGTGCCGGCATAAGCGTCATCGATCAATACGACGCATTCCAGGCCGCCGCCGACGGGCGGCAGTTCCGCTGCCGGCTGAAGGGCAAGAAATTTCTGGCGGCTGGTGATCTGGACCCGCTTGCCTCCCACTTCACCTTTTAAGCCCTCGCCGGGCAGTTCCATGATATTGGTAACCTTTAATAAGGGCAAAGCGGATTTTTCGGCGGCTTTGATGATGGCGCCCGATAAAGGATGCTTTGAGTAGCGCTCCAGGCTGGCGACCAGGGTCAGTACGTCGCGCTCATGATGACCATTGCCGGGAATTAAGGCGGTCAGCGCCGGGCGGCCGTAAGTCAGCGTGCCGGTTTTGTCGAAAATCGCCGTGCGGCAAGTGCCTATAGTCTCCAGAATGGCCGGATTCTTGATGATAATCTCGCGCCGCGCCGCCAGTGAAATGGAGCTGATAATCGTGACCGGAATGCCGATCAGCAAAGGGCAGGGGGTGGCGATGACCAGCACGGCCAGAAAACGGATCACTTCGCCGCTGGCCAGCCAGGCAAACAGGGCGATGGCAACCGCCACCGGCATGTAAACCGCGCCCAGCTGATCGCCCAGGCGTCTGAGCTTGGGGCGATGCTGCTCGGATGAACGCATGACTTCCATGATCTTGGCATAACGTGAATCGACGGCAAGCTTGTCGGCGCGAATGGTCAATGCCGTATCGCCGTTGACGGCCCCGGACAGCACTTGCGAGCCGCGGACTTTCGACATCATGTACGGTTCACCCGTCAGATAGGATTCATCCATCGTGCCGGCGCCTTCCAGCACTGTGCCGTCGACCGGACAGATCTCATGCGGCAGAATCAATAAAGTATCGCCGATAACGACTTGCTCGGTGGTAATGTCGATGAGCGTATCGGCTGATTTGCGGTGTGCGACGGACGGCATGCGCCTGGCCAGCGCTTCCAGCACTGAAGAGGCCCGGCGGACCGCGTAGGATTCCAGCACCGCGCCGCCGGCCAGCATTAGCACGACCAAACTGCCGGCCAGATATTCATGCAGCAGGATGGCCGTGACAATGGACATGCCGGCCAGCAGATCGGCGCCCAGATCGCGCTGCAACAGCTTGGCGGCCAACTGGTAAAGCAGCGGCACGCCGCCCAGAATCAGGACGGTGATCAACGGCAGTTCTGCCAGTGAGATGCGAAAACCGAACTGTCCAGAGTAAATGCCTGTATCCGGCGCAGTCAGTGAGACATTGCCCGACAGCGTATAAATTTCATGGCCTGTATCGAGCGCATAGCGCATTACCAGGTAAGCGCCGATGCCGAGCAGGCTCAAAACGGAAATGAGGCTTTCCGATCTTGAGGTTGCTTGTTGGGTATGGGCCATTTTTTAAGTTTATGAGTGAAGATCAATGTCCTCGGTTATTTGTTTGATAGACGCTTATAGCCATGAATCATGGCTTTTACCAGGCTTTCACGGTGTATATAGCTTCCGACGGCGACACCCAGAATATGCACAACAATCAGCAACAGCGCGAAGTTGGCGAAAAATTCATGAACTTCTTCCCACAATTTTTCATGGCGGGAGTCAACGATTCCGGCCAGAGGACCTGCTCCCTGATCGGCTCCGTAAACCGCAAAACCCGAGATAACGGTCAACAGCAAACTGACCAGCAAAAGCACGATCATGGCGGCTCCGGCCGGATTATGGCCCAGGTAGCGCCTGGATTTCAATGTTATCATGTCTTTGAGGTAGCTGATCGATTGGCCGGGGCTGCATAGAAAATTCGAAAACCTGGCGTATTGATTGCCGATAAATCCCCAAACCAATCTGAAAATCAGCAGCCCGGAAACCAGATAACCGGCCCAGACATGCTGGGTCAGGAAATCATCCTCTGTCAGATAGGCGGCAAAGAAAGCCGCTACCAACAGCCAGTGGAAAACTCTTAAAGGCAGATCCCAAACCTTAACCCATTCTTGCGAGTTCATAGTGCCGTTCCTTAAGTATAGACAGATATTACTGTATCAAAGCCGCATGAAATAAAAATGAATTCTGTCCGCAGTGAGCCTCGAAAATATTGAGGCAAGACAATTTATAAGCATTTTTTATTGAAGTTGCCCAAAGAAGTGGTTGACATACTCTTTAAATGTACATCTTTGTGGTTCTTCCGGTCTCATCATGCAGATTCATCATCTGAACTGCGTTAAGGTCCTTGAGCAGGCCTTCAAATGCTTCGGCCGGCAAGGGTTTTGAGAACAGATAGCCTTGCCCATAGTCGCAGCCGACGCTGGTCAGCAGGTCGCGCTGCTGGGCCGTTTCCACGCCTTCTGCGACCACCTTGATGCCGAGCTTGTGCGCCATGACGATAATGGCCTCGCAGAGCGCCATGTCTTCGGAGCCGGGCGCCAGGTTGCTGACAAAGGCCCGGTCGATCTTGAGGTAGTCGATGTCGAATTTTTTCAGATAGGACAGCGACGAGTAACCGGTGCCGAAATCGTCCAGAGCGACTTGCACGCCGGCATCGCGGAAATCGAGCAATTGGTCGGTGATGGCCGTGCTCGCATCCAGCAATAAACCTTCAGTGATCTCGATAACGACGCATTGTCCAGGCAGTCCCTGTTGTTGCAGATAATCGAACCAGGCGGCATGGTTGTTGGTTTCGTTATGGAACTGAATGGGCGATTTGTTGATGCTGACCTGGAAATCCGGATGGTGCCGTTCTCGCCAGTGCTTGACCTGGCGGACGGTCTCGCGGAAGACCCAATCGCCGATGTCGATAATCAGGCCGGTTTCCTCGGCGATCGTGATGAATTCGGCCGGACTGACCATGCCGCGGGTCGGATGCTGCCAGCGAATCAGCGCTTCGGCCTTATGGATAACGCCGGTCGCCAGTTCGACAATGGGCTGATAAACCAGACTGAACTGGCCGGCGTCGAGCGCGCCGCGCAAATCGTTGGCCAGGCGCATGCGGTTTTGCGCGGCCTCCTGCATGGACGGAATGAAGTAGTTGTAGCGATTGCGGCCCTGGTTTTTGGAGGCATACATGGCCTGGTCGGCATTCTTGAGCAATGTATCGCAACTGGCGCCATCGATCGGATAAAGGGTGATGCCGATGCTGGCCGACACATAAGCCACTTCATCTCTCAGCTGAAACGGCTCAGCCAGTTTCTTGAGAATCGTGTGCACGACACGTTCGATGACGCCGGCATCATCCAGTTCGCTCAGAATGATGGTGAATTCATCGCCGCCCAGGCGCGCCACGGTATCGGTTTCACGCACGCAGTGACGCAGACGCTGTGCCGCATCGATCAGCAGGATGTCGCCCATGTCGTGCCCCAGCGCGTCATTGACTTCCTTGAAGCGGTCGAGATCAAGGAATATCACGGCCAGAGGCCGGCACGTACGGCGGGATTTCTTGCATGCCTGTTCCAGGCGATCCTGCAACATGCGCCGGTTTGGCAGACCCGTCAGGGTATCGAAATTGGCTTGCTGCCAGATCAATGCTTCAGCCTCTTTTCTTTTAGTGATATCGCGGGTAATCGACAGTTGGACCAGTTTATCGCCCGGTTTGCCTGAAAAAGGCACGGCATGGGTTTCCATCCAGCGGCGTGTGCCGTGCAGGCCGATGATCTCGAATTCAAGCGTGCCTTTTTGTCCCTGGCAGACTTGCTCGTTTAACTCCCGAAAGGCATCCAGATGCTCGGGGGCAATGACAGAATAGAAGTTCTGGCCGATGACGTCGGCCTCATCGTCTGACTCGATCATTTTAAGGCCGGCTGCATTCATGGACAGCAGTATGCCGTCGCGGTCTATGATCTTCACGCACTCAGGCGAAGTTTCGATGATTGTGCGCAAATATTGCGAGCTTTCGCGTAGCGCATCGCTGGCCAGTTGTCTCTCGATCGCAATACCCGCCAGCTTGGCAGACTGCTCAATCAGGTCGATTTCTCCGGCAGTCGGTGCTTTGACTACATGATGGTAAATGGCGAAGGTGCCGAGTACCTTGCCGTCAGCGGCCTTGATGGGAACCGTCCAGCAGGCGTGCAGGTTGGCTCTGGCGGCCAGTTTCTTAATCGGCTGCCAGTAGGGATGCGAGGCAATATCCTCGACAATGACATTCCGGCCCGTAAAAGCCGCCGTGCCGCAAGAACCTACGCCCATGCCGATGGGCAGACCATGAATGGCGGCATTATAGAAATCCGGCAGGCTGGGTGCAGCGCCCGTCAACAGACGTTTGCCCTCGTCATCCAGCAACATGATTGAGCACAGAATGGCAGGGTTTTGCGATTCCATGCTCAGTGCCAGGGCTCTCAGTATCTCCGGCAGCGGCAGGCTTTTTGATATCAGCTCCAGCACATGACTGCGCGAGCGATTGCCCATTTCCACGCGCTTGCGCTCGGTAATGTCGGTTTGCGTTCCGATCATGCGCAGCGCCTTGCCGCCGGCATCGCGGCTGACTACCATGCCGCGCGTCAGCAGCCACCGCCAGCCGATATCCCGATACCGGGCACGGTGCTCGTTATTGAAAGCGAGCGTCATGCCGTCCAGGTGCGCGTACAGATCTTTCATCATGCGGGCATAGTCCTCCGGATGGATGGTCGATCTCCAGTGGCGGTATTGGCTCTTTCGCTCCTTGTCGGCAAATCCCAGTATTTCATGGCAGCGCTCGGAAAAGAAGACTTCGCCGGTCTGGAAGTTCCAATCCCATACGCCATCGCCGGCGCCTTCCAGCGCAAATTTCCAGCGCTCTTCACTGGTGCGCAGCGCGGCTTCGCTTTCCCGGCTCCTGGAAATAGTCAAGGCCTGCGTCATGCCGACTATTGTCAGCACGAACAGATAAAGCCATAAATTGACCAGCCCTGTTTGTGCGATGTCTGTGGCAAAATAACCGATGCCGTTCATCGCGCCCTGCAGCGCTTGCAGCGCCGTCATGCCGATGACCAGCAAGACGCCGTGGCGGCCAAAGCGGGCAGCGCTCCAGGTAATGAAGGGAAATATCAGAAAGCCTTTCGGGAAATCGCCCAGGCTGTCATGAAACCAGTCCATATATACGATCTGTCCAACCATAAAAGACAAACCGAAACAACTCGCGGTTTCTAATGCACGTTGGCGTTGGCACCAGCCGCGAGGCATTCTGCGCCATACCAAAATCAGCGGTGTTGCCAGAATGATGCCAAGCATATCGCCCATCCACCAATGAAGCAGGTTCGGCATCACCGTTTGCTGTGTCAGGAGTCCGGTCAACAGCAAAGCCGTAGCGACAGCCGATGCGCTGACGCTGGCGCCGGCAGCAGCCGTCAGCATCAGCCAAAGATAATCGCGGGGATGAGTCAGTGCGGAATTAAAGCGGCCTGGCCGAGACAGCAGCCAAAGACAGACAAACGCCTCCAGCGTATTGCCGGCCGCGATGAACAGCGACGCCCAGGCAGGGCTGCCCGCCATCAGGCTGCCGATGAAAGCGCCGACAAAAATGCCGGGCCAGTATTTCCTGCCGCCGATCAACAGCGTAGCAAGCGCCAGGCCGCTGGGCGGCCATATGACGGAAACCATGCCGTTTACAGAAAAGTAAACAAGCACGATAAAGGCAAGCAGCGCATATACAAGCGCCAGGGCAACAAGCCCTAGTACATCAGTCCAGCGATAAATCAATAATCCATTCAAGACACTTTTACCCAAGAGTGCGTTATCGACGGCGGCAAGTTGTGCAAAGGCCGAAATGCCGGGTTAAACAACAGCAAAATTTTACCCGGTTATCTTGGAGTTTTATACCCGTCTCTTAAACGGTTTCAAGCAGCTTTTCAAATTCATCAGCCGGCAATGGTTTTGAAAACAGGTAACCTTGCCCAAAGTCACAGCCGATGCTGGTCAGCAGGTCGCGCTGCTGGGCCGTTTCCACGCCTTCCGCGATCACCTTGATGCCGAGCTTGTGCGCCATGACGACAATGGCCTCGCAGAGCGCCATGTCTTCGGAGCCGGGCGCTAGATTGCTGATAAATGACTGGTCGATCTTAAGGTAGTCGATGTCGAATTTTTTCAGGTAGGACAGCGACGAGTAACCGGTGCCGAAATCGTCGATCGATACCTGTATGCCGGCATCGCGGAAATCGAGCAATTGATCGGTGATGGCCGTGTTCGCATCCAGCATGATGCCCTCGGTGATTTCGACGACGATGCTGTGCCCGGGCAGTTCTTGTTGCCGCAGATAATCGAGCCAGGCGGTATGATTCTCGCCTTCATAGTGAAATTGGACGGGCGATTTATTGATGCTGACCTGGAAATCCGGATGGTGCCGTTCTCGCCAGTGCTTGACCTGGCAGGCGGCCTCGCGAAAGACCCAATCACCGATGTCGATAATCAGGCCGGTTTCCTCGGCGATCGCGATGAACTCGGCCGGACTGACGATGCCTCGGCTCGGATGCTGCCAGCGAATCAGCGCTTCGGCCTTATGGATAACGCCGGTCGCCAGTTCGATAATGGGCTGATAAATCAGGCTGAACTGGCCGGCGTCGAGCGCGCCGCGCAAATCGTTGGCCAGGCGCATGCGGTTTTGCGCGGCCTCCTGCATGACCGGTATGAAATAATTGTAGCGATTGCGGCCCTGGTTTTTGGAGGCATACATGGCCTGGTCGGCATTCTTGAGCAATGCATCGATGCCTTTGCCGTCGTTCGGATAGAAGGTGATGCCGATGCTGGCCGAGACATAAGCCACTTCGTGCTTCAAACGGAACGGTTCAGACAGCTTTTTCAGGATGTCCTGGGCAATGCGTTCCACATTGCCGGGATCGTGGAGGTCACTCAGGATAATCGTGAATTCGTCGCCGCCGAGCCGGGCTACGGTATCGGTTCCACGCACGCAGCTGCTCAGTCGTCGGGCGCTCTTCTTGAGCAGGATGTCGCCCATATCATGGCCTAAAGTATCATTGACTTCCTTGAAGCGGTCGAGATCCAGAAGCATCAGTGCCATCGGCAGGCCGGTGCGGTCGCTTTTCTTGATTCCTTGTTCCAGGCGGTCCTGGAATAGGCAGCGGTTAGGCAGGCCGGTCAGCGAGTCGAAATTGGCCTGCTTCCAGATGGTTTGCTCGGCCAGTTTTTGATTCGTGATATCCGAGAAGATGGCGATGCGCTGATGCACTTCACCGGCACTGTCGTAAATGGTGTTGATCATCAGCCATTCGAAGTACTCTTCGCCATTTTTACGCCGGTTCCAGACTTCGCCCTGCCAGCGGCCGGTTTTTTCCAGCTTATGCCACATGTCCCGGTAGAAGGCGATGTCATGCCGGCCGGACTTGAGTAGTTTGGTAGACCGGCCGATCGCTTCCTGCTCGGTATAGCCGGTCAGCTGCGTAAAAGCGGGATTGATGGCGACAATGTGATTGGAGGCATCGGCGACCATAATGGCCTCGCCGATAGCATGGCAGACTGTGGCTGAAAATTTCAGCTTCTGCTCGAATTGCTTGCGCTCGGTAATATCGATGACGCTGGCGATGGTGTTCAAGCGATTGTCGAGTTCGATAACGCTCATGCCGATTTCGACGGGAAATTCGGCGCCGTCTTTGCGGACGCCGGATAGCCACTTATGGATGCCCGCTGGCAGTGGATGCCGACTGCGCGTGGATTCGGCGCGCCGGCTACGGCTGGCGCTGGAGAACTTTGGCACCAGCAGGTCGATATTAAGGCCGATCAGCTCGGAGAAGGGGTAAGCGAATGTGTGCACGGCAACCTGATTGGCGAACAGAACGGTGCCGTCATTATCGACCAGAAGCATGCATTCCTGCGATGCTTCCAGGAAAGTATGAACCAGTGACCACTGCATCTGCTTGATCTCGCTGATGTCTCTGTATATACCGGTCATGTGTAACGGATTGCCGGCGGCATCCCAGCGGATTACCCTGCCACGCGCACCCAGCCACTTCCAGTTGTTATTCGGATATCGGATGCGGTGTTCAGTGACAAAAGAAGCGGCCCGTCCTTCGAGATGGGCTTGCAGATCGTACATCAGACGTTCATAGTCGGCAGGATGTATGATCGATTTCCAGTCCTGATCGCTTATTTTCTGTTTATCCAAGGGAAAACCGAGCATATCCTTGCTGCATTGCGACAGAAAGATTTCATGCGTTTGCAAATTCCAGTCCCATGCGCCATCGCCGGCACCTTCCAGCGCGAATCGCCAGCGTTCCCCGCCGGCATGCTGCGCGGCTTCACTTTCTTGGTTCCTGGAAATGGTCAAAGCCTGCGTCATGCCGACTATCGCCAGCACGAACAGATAAAGCCATAAATTGAACAGCCCGGTTTGTTCACTGTCCGCGGCAAAATAACCGATGCCGTTTACCGCGCCCAGCAGCGCTTGCAGCGTCGTCATGCCGATGACCAGCAAGACACCGTGACGGCCAAAGCGTCCGGCGCTCCAGGCAACAAAGAAGAACATGATGAAGCCGTTGGCAAAATTGCCGAAAGTATCAATGAACCAGTCAAGAAAGATGATCTGGCCTGCCAAAAAAGACAGGCCGAAACAGGCCAGGGTTTCAAACATGCGCCGGCGTTCAAACCAGTTGAGCGGCGGTTGTCGCCATATCAGTATCAAAGGCGTTACCAGAATAATACCCAACGTGTATCCCATCCACCAATGCAGCAAACTGTCCGGAAACATTTTTACGGTGATTAAACCGGCCTGCCAGAGTGCCGCGACACCGGCCAGCGCTGCTGCAACGGCAGCAATCGCTCCGGCCAGCACCAGTTGGCAATAGTCACGCAGATGTATCAGTGCCGGATTGAATCGATGGGGAGCCCATTTTTTCCAGGCTGATTCTTGCCCAAGTATCCAGGCGGCAAGCAGAGGTTCGATGGTATTGCTCAACGCAATCAGAAACGATGGCAGCACGGCATTTCCGAGCGCGAGTTGAGCAAGCAAGGAGCCCGTCAATAAGGCAGGCCAATATCGCCTGCCACTGATCAACAATGCGCCTAATCCTAGGCCGCCAGGGAGCCAGATAACGGAAATGGTTGCCGCGTCGATAGTCAAGCTGGTCAGGGCAATGGAGATCAACAATGCGTAGGCCAGCATCAGACTGGTTAATTGAGCAAAATCAGACCGGTGATAACCCCGTAATTGATTCAGGATGTTTTTACCTGGAAGTGTTTGGGCAAGGAAAGATTTCACGGATTGCTACTGAAGGTTGAAGAACCGCTATAAAAGTATTCTATACAGTTTGTTTTCCAGATAAATAAACAGGCACTACAGGCAATATATTGCTCTGCTTGCCTCACGCTTTTCTCAAAATCTTAATGTCGGGTCTGAATGCTCTCATGCGTGTTTTGGCTGTCAAAAGTGTGAAAGTATTCGATACTAAGAAATTTAATTACGAAGGACACGAAGAGCACGAAGCTTTAAAGTATTGATCAGCTTGATTTTATTCTTCGTATTCTTCGTGGTGAATAAGCCTTTTCATGACGTTTTTGATTTGAATGCAGTGCATGAAGCGAAGCATGATATTCAGAGCGATTTCTTTTTTATCGACGGTAGACGGAACAGGCTCTTGTCCGTCACCATCTGTTTTTTATAGTTTTTCACTAACTACGACTCTCTTGATAGCGATCAATGAAAACGCAACAACAAACAGATGTATTGCATTATGGCCAAATGCAGTTTTTCTTGGTTTGTAAGTCTTTGCGGACAGGAAGTGTATCAAAAATTCTCGGCACTTCCTAAACATAAGTTCATGGTCAGAAATATCTATCGGTATATCATCTCTGGTTTTAGCCAATGTTTGAAAGGTTGGAAAGTTAGGCTCAGACGGGTAATATACGCGGGCCATGCTATTCAAAATAGAGCTGGCTTCTTGTATTAGCCTTTTGTTATTTTCTTTAAAATTGTAGTGTCCACTTTTTACTAAGAGTGTCTAAAAATAAAGGCCTGCCAAAATAATGACACTACGAAGGTCATATTTTTAATTATAGGTTATATAAATGCGTAAATATCTTTTAAACCTCAGTTTCTTTGCGCTGGCTGCGTCTGCCTTTGCTGCCGGTCCTTCAGTGGCGATTGCGGCTGAGGAAGCGCTTCCCGAACAAATAATGGTTCAGATTCAAAAAAAACATCCGAATGCTGCGGATATCAAAGCTGAACAAAAAACACATTTTGGTCAGGCCGTGTACGAAGTCCATTTCAACGATGGCGAAAACGAGCAAATTGAACTGTATAGAAAAGACGGGCATTTTTATGTCAATGGCGAAAAAATCGATGCCTCAAATCTGATGCCTGATACTGTCAAGGACAATCTGAAATCGACTTTTTCAAAATATGAAATTAAAGAGGCTATATTAATCGTCAATCCTAATGGTCCGGGCGAGGAATATGATTTATCCATAGTCTCTGACAATAGGACCTGGAACGTTACGGTTGATAACAAGGGCAATATTATCAAGAAAGAACGCGAAGAATAATAAAGGCACTGGCTGTCCTATCGGCCTTTCCATTACATGCGCTTGCTTATTATTGAAGACAATCAGGATCTATGCAGCGAATTGGCCGATTTTCTTGAGCTGCAGGGCGATACGATCGATACCGCCGCTGACGGAATTACCGGCTTGCATCTGGCGGTGGTCAATGAGTATGACGCCATTATTCTGGACTTGACGCTGCCCGGCATGGACGGGCTTGAACTGTGCCGGCGCCTGCGGCAGGATGCCGGCAACTGGGTGCCGATATTGATGCTGACGGCGCGCGATACCTTGGATGACAGGTTAAGAGGCTTTGAGCGGGGAGCGGATGATTATCTGGTTAAACCTTTTTCCTTGAAAGAATTAAGGTACAGGCTGAAAGCATTGACGCGCCGCACTGCCGGCCTGCATCAACAGACGACATTGACTGTCGGCGATTTGGTGCTGACACCCGAAACGCGCGAGGTGAGGCGAGGCGCTAAGCTGATCGAGCTGACCGCGATTGAATTCCAGATTCTGGAGGTACTGATGAGGCAATCGCCGCGGGTCGTGTCCAGGCAACATCTTGAATACAGCATATGGGGGGATGCGCCTCCCGATGGCGAGGCGCTGCGCGTACACATCCATCATTTGCGCCATGCCATCGATAAATCATTTAGTACACCGTTGCTGCATACCATTCGCGGCGTGGGTTACCAGTTAAAGCCAAGCGATGCCATACCATCATAAAATCAGATTCCGGATATTTCTGTCCTATCCCTTGTTGGGCTTTCTGTTGAGCCTGTTTATGATCACATTCCTGATACTGGCCTTTGACTCTCTGGAAAAACAGGTGATGGGGGCTTACCTGGCTGAGGAGCTCGATCATTTCATACAGGTGACGGACCGCAGCCCGGCTTTATCGATGCAGCAGTCCAAAAACTGGACCGTCTATAAAGTGGAAGATGGCAAAGTGCCGAATGAAATCAGCTTCCTGTCGACCTATTCCGAGGGTATTCATGATGTTGAGCATAATCAGCACAGTTATGACGTTGTCATTAAGAGGCATGGCAAAAACCACTATTATATAGTCTACGATGATACCGGTTTTGAAATCCTTGAATACAATCTCACAACCTATCTGATCGCTGCTGTCATTATTATTCTCTGGCTGGCTACCTGGTACGGGCTCTGGCTTTCCAAGAAAGTGATCGAACCGATAGCGACGCTGGCCAGGCGCATCAAAACGCTAAACCCGGAAAACTCCACCGAGTACCTGTCGAAGGACTATACCAATGATGAGGTCGGCATGCTGGCTCTGGAATTCGATGCCTATAAAGAGCGCCTGCAGGCATTGATCCAGCGCGAAAGAGAATTTACCGCCAATGCCAGTCATGAGTTAAGAACTCCTTTGGCCATCATTATGGCCGCCAGCGAGGGACTGCTGCTGCGGAGCGACCTGCCTGACGAAATCAGGCCGCGTATAGAGCGTATTCAACGTTCGGCCATTGAAATGAAGGAACGCCTGGCCACTTTGTTAGGTTTGGCCCGCAGTCCGGTATCGACGAACGAGACAACCGATAAAATCGAACTGACAACGATAATTGATCAGCTGATAGAGGACCATAGGGGCTTGTTGAATAAGCAGGTGAAGATCATCAAGCAAGTTAACGGGCCATCCGGCATCAATGCCTCGCCGCCTATTATTTCAATGTTGATGGGCAATTTGATAAGGAATGCGTTTATTTATACCAGCCAAGGCTCAGTAACGATATTTCTTGATGAGCATGCGTTTGCAGTGACTGATACCGGACAGGGTATCGATAAGGATGAGATTGCCCGGGTATTTGAACGGGGTTATCGGGGAACATCCAGTCAGGGCAGCGGACTGGGCCTGGCCATTTCCAAACGGATCTGTGAGTATTACGGTTGGCAGTTGAAGGTTGACAGTGTTAAAGGCAAAGGCACGCAAGTGCAATGGCTGTTTGATTCGTCCTCAATTACCTGAAAAATTCGGTTCCCAGATAGGTCGTCTGGGAACCGGTGTGAAAAGCTCTGTCGTTTTATCGGTAATTGTTCACAGGCTTACCGAAAAAAGCGAACCTCCTCTAATTATTATTGTACGTCTTGGTTCATTTTTTTGCTTACGTCATGACCTATGGCGTAAGCTGAGTTATGGGCATCTTCAGCGATTAATTTTTTTGCTGTTTCGTATTTTCCGTGCTCACCACCTTTAATCATAAAGACCACAGCGCCAAAAGCAATCACGCCAGCACCTACATACAGCCAAAAATTATCTTTTTCTTGTTTCTCAATCATTTCATTTACCTTAAGAATATATGAATATTTAAAAATATATGAATATTTAAAAATGCTGTAAAGTACAACAGCGCGGTAACTATATCACAATAACCATAAAAAAAAAGTGGTTTATAAAAAATTCCCATAATTTTTTTAATGAAATGAACTTAATGAAAAATTAACGTTATATTAACCATGAGTTAACCAGGATTTTTTTACACTGTTCTCTTTATTAATGAAGGGAATAAGCTTTGAACGATTCGATCAGGCTGGATTTTGATAAGTTTTTCGTGGTCCACTTTATCATTCCGTTTCTATTGTTCGCAGTTGTGTTTGCAGCTCTGGAATTCTTCCGTGTGGACTTATGGATTACCGGACATTTTTATAACGCCAGCCTCCACCAGTGGCCGTACAAAGAAAACTGGCTCACTGAAGACGTTCTGCATATCGGCGGCCGCAATTTAACTTATCTATTGGCAACGGCCATAATGCTGTGCTGGCTCATTTCATTCAGGCCAGATTCAATCCTTTATCCTCATCGCCGGCATCTGCTTTTTTTATTGGCTTCGGGCATCAGCGGACCTTTGATTATCATACTGTTGAAAAGCTATACGCACGTCGATTGTCCTTGGAGTCTCGCGCTGTTTGGCGGCGATAAACCCTATATACGTTTATTCGATTATGCAGGCGGCCAACTGAAAGCAGGGCATTGTTTTCCTGCCGCACATGCCGGTTCAGGGTTCACTTTCCTCAGCCTTTATTTTTATCTGCTTATGGTGAAGCCGGACTATAAGTTTTACGGACTGTATTTCGGTTTGACTTTGGGCACTCTTTACGGCGCTGCTCAGCAAGTGCGCGGCGCGCATTTTTTAAGCCATGACGTATTTGCGCTGGCTGTGTGCTGGTTTTCTTCATTGGTATTATTCATGCTGTTTTTCAGGAGGCAGTTGCAATGGACGTAGCAACAAAATTGTTTGAGAAATCACGATTCACCACTATTCTGCTGTTTTTATTGATTAGCCTGGCCAGTTTTGCAGGGGTCAGAGCTGCATTGCTGATCAAGCAATTGGCTGACCTGGATGTTTCGTTTTATTCAATAGCCCTGGCTTTTCTGTTGGGTTTTGTCAATGATCTGGCCTTTTTCAGTTATCTGCTGATTCCGTTTTCACTGTATCTGCTGGCTCTGCCGAACGCAGCCTATCAAAGCAAAATCAACAGGATCATTATCTCTGCCGGCTTTTTTATCAGTTTATACGCACTGTTTTTTGTCGAGGCTTCCGAATGGACGTTCTGGGACGAATTCGGGGTCAGATTCAATTTTATTGCTGTTGACTATCTGATATACACTCATGAGGTGGTGCACAACATTATTGAATCGTATCCGCTGGGCTGGATTCTGTCGGGGCTTTTACTCGCGACGGTTGCCTGTTTTCTGGCAACGGGAAAATTGCTGTCGAAGAGCTTTAACGCCAGCGAGCCTTTTGCTTTGCGGCTAAAAATCACGGCTTCCTTACTGAGTCTGCCGCTTGTCAGCTATGTAGCCGTCGGACAGTCAGCGCATCAGTTTTCCTCCAATACTTACCTGAATGAACTGGCCGCCAATGGCCCTTACCAGTTTTTCGCAGCGTTTCGCAACAATGAACTCGACTATCGTCATTTCTATAAATTGGGTGATGACAAACGTTTATCCGGTACGATCAGGACAGCACTGGCCGCAGAGCCTTTGCCAGACGTTGGCGAGAGGCTGTATGACATCAAGCGAATGATCAGGCAATCCGGCGAAGAAAAACATCTGAATGTGATCTTGATTACCGTCGAGAGCCTGAGCGCCGAGTTTTTAACCGCTTTCGGCAATACCGAGCACATTACACCGTTCATGGATGAATGGTTCAAACAAGGGCTCTTGTTTACCAACTTTTATGCAACCGGCACGCGCACGATCCGCGGGCTTGAAGCATTAACCCTGTCGATTCCGCCAACACCGGGGCAATCGATTGTCAAGCGGCCGGATAATGGCAACTTGTTCAATCTGGGACATGTTTTCCAGTTGTACGGTTACGATACAGCATTTTTATATGGCGGCCGAGGATACTTCGACAACATGAACGCATTTTACGCCGGCAACGGTTACCGCGTCGTCGACCAGACCGATTTCACTGCCGAGGAAGTGACATTTTCCAATGCCTGGGGGGTATCGGATGACATTATTTTCAAGCGCACGATCAAGGAAGCCGATTTGGATCATCAAAGCCGCAAGCCGTTTTTCTTCCAGATCATGACCACGAGCAACCACCGGCCTTATACCTATCCTCAAGGCAAGATCGATATCCCGTCGGGCACAGGACGCACCGGCGGAGTCAAGTATACGGATTATGCACTGCAGGAATTTATCGCTCTGGCCAGGACCAAACCCTGGTTTGACGATACCCTTTTCGTTGTAGTTGCGGATCACTGTGCCGGCAGCGCGCGTAAGGTGGATCTGCCCGTGGACAGGTACCATATTCCGTTGTTTATCTATGCGCCCAAGCATGTACCGGCCCAGCGCAATGATATTTTGTCCAGCCAGATCGATGTCGCCCCGACCATTCTGGGGCTTTTAAACTTCAGCTATGAAAGCCAGTTTTACGGACGCGATCTTATGCGTACACGTAAGGACGAAGGCAGGGCGCTGATCAGCAATTACCAGAAACTGGGCCTGTTTAAAGACAACAAGCTGGTATATCTGTCGCCACAGCAGAAGATTGATGTGATAGCCGATCCTTTGGGCACGCATCAGCCCATCGACATCAAGTCAGAGATTCCATTGGTTGAGGAAGAAATGGCGTATTATCAATCGGCTGACTATATCTGGTCTCACCGTTTAAATCGGTATCAGTAAAGCGAGACTGTGAAGACAGGGTACATATTAGGGCGTGGAAGTGGCCAGGGTTATTTATGGGGAGCTTTCACAGTCTCTCTATCTGGTCTAGTGAGCATATCTTAACGAGCGAAACTGGGCGTGAATCTGGCTGTGATCGGAAGGCAGCAAGCGATCAAACTCCTGTTTGACCACCTTGTAACATTCGCAGACCCGCTCTTCCAGTCCCGGTCTGTCCAGTATCGTGATATGGCCACGGCTATACTGGATCAGGCCGGCATGCTGTAGTTTGCCGGCCGCTTCCGTAACGCCTTCGCGCCGCACGCCGAGCATATTGGCGATCAATTCCTGGGTCATGGTCAGTTCATTCGAAGGCAATCGATCCAGACTCAGCAACAACCAGCGGCATAATTGCTGGTCCACAGAGTGATGCCGATTGCAGACGGCCGTCTGCGACGTCTGCGTCATCAGAGCCTGCGTGTAATGCAGCAGCAGTTGATGCAACATGCCATAGCGGCGTCCGCCGGAACGATTGAATTCCTGTCTGAGGATGGTGCCTTTCAAGCGATAGGCGTGTCCCGCGCTTTGCACGACCGCCCGATTCGGCATGGTTCCGCCGCCCATGAACAAGGCGACCCCTACCATGCCTTCATTGCCGACTACGGCAATTTCAGCCGATGCGCCATTTTCCAGCACATAAAGCAAGGATACGATGCAAGTCGTAGGGAAATATACATGACACAATGGATCGCCCGACTCATAAAGCGCTTCGCCGAGGGGCATCGGGACCAGTTCCAGATGCGGCGCCAAACGCTCGAAAATGAGTGGAGGCAGCGCATTTATAAGGTAATTTTGTCGAGGGTTATGTATAGACATAATTAAACTTTGGCTGGTTTAAATTGCGACGAATTGTCCTTTGGCTAAAAGCCGAGGACAATAAGCATGAATACTTAATATTATGTTTATTAAGGATTTTTTAATGTAAATACAAGAGGTCAAAGAGTAATTCAATACGCTCGCTCTAAAGTAGAAAAGCATTCAAGCGTGTAGAACATGACAAAGGGCCAAGGTTCAATAAGCAGTTATCTGTTCGATACCGAACAGATCTTCTATCGGATTTCGGTCATTTTTTAGGGTTGGAGATTAAATAACGATCCGTGAATGTCATGATAATAATCGCCCAAGGCCGAAAAAGTTTTTATGGCAGTTTATATATCGTCCTGATCAGTAGTTTGATGTGGTACGGCTGCGCCAAGGAAGAGGCGGAGGGACAAGACAAAAAAAGTCAGCCAGCGTCCCAATCGACTTACAAGGAGGTCGGCGAGGCTTCCTGGTACGGCCCCGGATTTCATGGTCGTAAGACTGCCAGCGGCACGGTTTTCGATCAAAAAGACATGACGGCCGCCCATCCCCGTCTGCCGTTGGGGACAGAAGTTGAAGTAACGAATCTCGAAAACAAGAAAAAGGTCGAGGTCGAGATCACTGACCGGGGACCCTATGTCAAAGATCGCGTCATTGATTTGTCCAAAGAAGCCGCCAAGAAACTTGATATGAGAGAGGAAGGCGTAAGTAAGGTTAAGATTGAGTCTACAGAGCCAGTCAAAAAGAACTCATCCAATAAGGCCGGGACGAAACAGACGGGCGAAACGCAGACAAAATCTACCAAGAAACAAAAAAAGTCTACAAAGAAAAAGTCCGCCTTCAGCTCGTCTGCTAAGGCAAAATAAATCATGCAATGCGCTTTTATGTTCGACAGCGAACCGACAGCTGCAGATTTCAAATCTAAAATTATTTTGGGTCATGCATTAAGGCCAGCCTTTGACAGAGCCGGTTTTCTGCTGAATAACTGAATCTTTAACAGACTGGCTCAATTGACGCATCGCCTTTATCTGATGAAGCGTTGTTGCTTCACTCCAAGGGCTTGTGCCATCTAATATCCGGGTATAAATCATGATCGACCGTCATCATTTAATTATTCATCTGGAGAGTTAGTTATGAAACCAATCAAATATAGCCCAGCATTTGTTCTAGCTCTGATATTGGCATCGATAACCGGTTGCGCAACCACTGATACAACCTCGGATACAATGGCCGGGAAAAGCAAAACCACCGGTCAGTATGTTGATGACAGCACGATCACCACCAAGGTAAAAGCGGCCATATTTAATGAGCCCGGCCTGGAATCCGCGGATATCAATGTTGAAACAAACCAAGGCAATGTGCAGTTAAGCGGTTTTGTGGAATCTCGGGACGATATCACCCGAGCGGTTGAGGTTGCTCAACGAGTCAATGGCGTCAGATCGGTAAAAAATGATATGCGGCTTAAAGAGGTAGGCTATAGATAGGCTTGACGCGCTGCAAGCTCCTACCCGCGTAGAGGCTTGCGTATTTTTTGGGTAGACACACGGTTCAGCACCGGTTGGAGGAGTCGCCATGACTGAAAAACACTATTTGACTGATGTCCAGACCTTGCGCAAGCAGGCACGACAGCATATCGATGACGGTGCCGTGACGGCAGGTTATACGGCTGATGCGCAGATGGTCATCAAGCTCCTTAATGATGCGTTGGCCACGGAACTGGTATGCGTGCTGCGTTACCGCCGCCACTATTTTATGGCTCAGGGCATTCAGTCCAAGAGCATCGCCGACGAGTTTCTCGTACATGCTAACGAGGAACAGGGCCATGCCGATCAGATTGCGCGGCGCATCGTACAGCTGGGCGGCGAGCCCGATTTCTCACCGGACAGCCTATCCGGGCGCAGCCATGCGGAATATGTGGAAGGCGATTCGCTGGTCGGTATGATCAAGGAAGATCTGGTGGCTGAACGCATCGCCATCGACAGTTATCGGGAGATGGTCCAGTACCTGGGCGACAGCGATCCGACCACGCGTACTATGCTGGAAGGCATCCTGGCTGTAGAAGAGGAACATGCCGACGAACTGGCCGATCTGCTGCAAGGAAGAATAGCGGAAGCGAGTTCATGAAACCATGTGCTTCAACCCTTAATTCAGGGGGGACCGGCCGATATCGTCGTGCCGGGGCGGGCGCACTGCCGGTTTTGACGATAAATTTGGATGCGATCTACCGAATCAGCTGCGGCAATTCTTAGACTTCTTTCTGCGACATAAGGTCGCAGCGTACAGCCAGCCCGGCGGCAAGGATGCAGCACGGATTTTTATGTGCGTTATCGAACCGACTATACGGCATCTTTACTACTACCATGTCAACTAAGATACATCACAGTGAGCTGCATGAAATAGCAGAAAATGTATTGATAACAGCATCTCGTAATTACCATTTCAGCCGGCTATTTGGTCAGCGGGTACGATAACGGTGCAGTGTCGGCAAGCCTGAAACGGTTCAGAGGAGACATAATTATGGGTAAGTATGTGCTTGCATGGTTATTGGGTGTGCCAGTGTTTGTACTGGTCATCATTTATCTGATCTTTAACTAACTTTTACTCCAAGGGTTTTGGCCGCTGAGCTTCAGCGTTCAGAATCGGAGCTAACAGCATGTGTCATATAGGGGCACTTTTTTCGAGATCTTTATGATCTTAATCTTTCTTCGATAGAGGAGACCACTATGGAAACGACAAGACAAAGTACAGGCGAAGCTGTTGAGCGCGCTGGCGAAAAGGTTGAACGTGTTAAAGCCGGGGCGCATGAAGCCGTAGATAGAGCTGCAGAAGTCACTCATAGAGCGGCGGAAGTCATCGGTGAGAAAAGCGATCAAGTGATGGATGCGCAAGAACGGCTGATGGAACATGCGCGCGAGTATGTGCGCGAGAATCCGGTGACATCGTTAGGCATAGCATTGGGCAGCGGGTTTATATTAAGCCGCCTGATGGGCCATCGCTAAATAGAGTGTGGGTGTTTTAAACAGCCACTTTAAGAAAGGAAGGGGAGGCAAAGAAACCCTAGCGATTAAAAAATGTACATGATTCTTACGCGTTGCCGCAAGGCAGACTAATTTGTCCGGTTCCTTTTGAGAAAGACATGTATTTGAAGCCCCATCGACAACGCGTCAGGTTATGTCACAGCGATGGCGTTGCGCGGAAGCGCAGCGCCATCACACCCACGGATCAAGACAAGTTTGCAGGTATCGCCAACGTTTTTTCTTCATGCTGTAGCCTGACCTTGCTTTCAGGAGTGGCGGAAACTGGGCATCTTAAGTTGATAGGCTCACGACAATTGTTGCTTGATCTTAAATTATTGATGGGAAATTGTTTTGTCGCTGAAAAGGCTGGCTGGGAGAGCAAATGGGCCTTGAAACTAATGAGGTTTTTATTTTAAGGAGAATAGTTATGTCAAAACGATTATCACTACTGACCGTGACATTGGCTGCCGGCTTAACGTTGGTGACAGGTCTGGCCGAAGCCGGAACTACCGGCAGTCCTGTTGAAAATACCGAACGCAATGTGCGTGATAAGGGCGATAAGACATTAACGCCTGAGGACCAGCTTGAGAATGAGGCTGATGTCAAGATCACGGCAGATATCCGCAAAGCCATTACCGACGATGAGTCGTTGTCGACCAATGCCCATAATGTGAAGATTATCACGCGCAACGGTATGGTAACTTTGCGCGGGCCCGTCAACAGCGCAGAGGAAAGAACCAAGCTGCAAGCCATCGCTCAGAAAACGCCTGGGGTTAGTATGGTTCATAATGAGCTTGAAATAAAAGCGCCATAATTTGGTTGAAGGAGAATCTCATGAACAAAGCAGTTTTTTGCATCGCTCAAACTAACGACCAGGTGGAACATATCATCAGCCAACTGAAAGCGGCCGGTTTTGACAACAACGATATTTCCGTGCTGTTGCCGGACAAATGCAGTGAGCATGAATTCGGCCATGAAAAACACACCAAATCACCTGAAGGCACAGCTATCGGCGGTACTCTAGGTCTCGGCACAGGCGCTATATTGGGCTGGCTGGCCGGCATCGGTTCGCTGGCTATTCCGGGCATAGGTCCATTTATTGCTGCGGGCCCTATTATGGGCGCCTTAAGCGGCGCGGCTATTGGCGCCACTACCGGCGGTCTGGCTGGTGCACTGATCGGGGCAGGCATTCCGGAATATGAGGCTAAACGATATGAAGGCCGGCTTCAGGGCGGCAATGCGCTGATTTCAGTCCATACCGAAACCTCGGAAGCGCGCTCCAAAGTGAAAGAGATTTTCGAGGAAGCTAATGCCGAAGATATTTCAACAACGGGTGAAGTTGAGCCGCCGCATCATTAAATCATCTTTTTTCATCTAAACCAGATCAGGAGATTCATATGGCAAGCATTGATAAAGTTGAGAAATTGCTGAAGAACGAATTGGCTGCCGCAGAGACCTATCATAAGGCATTGGAAAAATTCGAAGAAGAGAATCAACGCAGGGAAATCGTCTATCTAGAGCCTATCTATGAAGAACATACCGAAGCCGTTTCCGAGCTGCAGGAAAAAATTCAGCAAATGGGAGGCACGCCTACCAGCGACTCCGGCCTATGGGGCTCCTGGTCCGAGGCTGTCATGAGCGGCGCAGAGCTGTTAGGCAAGGATGCCATGCTGAATGCCTTGCTGGCTGGAGAAAAAAGCGGTCTGGATGATTATGAACAAGCGGCGCAGGATCCCGAGATGCCTACAGAGGTGAGTGCGCTGATTCAGGCGAAGTTTGTGGCTTCGCAGCAAGAAAATATCCGGGCGCTCAATCGACTGCTTAGCGGCTAGCCATTCGTCCTCGGGCAAGTGCCTGTTAGTGCATAAGCGTGGACGATTAGCCGGCACTCCCCATGGTTCTTGCGTTATTTGGGTCTTACAGACCTTTGTTGAGAAATACGAGGCGATATTTTGAAACGCGCTAGTCAGGTCAGCAGATTCAACCTGGATGCTGTTTCAGATTCGCTACACAGAGATACCCTTTTTGCAAATTGAATCATCAGCTGAGGTCAGTATGAAAACATTGAATTCCTTCAAGAAAAGGTTTTGGTTGCCAATTGCTTTCGTTGTCGGTATGGCTTGCATCGTTCAGTCGGCCCATACCGCTGGTATGGGATCGGAAGGCAGTGCCGGTGGCGCCGCGGATCAAGGGGAGGTCATGAGAAAATCGCCGACCTTCATGGAAGCAGACAAAAATGGCGACCACTACGTGACCAAGGATGAACTGAAAGACTACCCGTATTTACTCAAGTATTTTGATAAGGTGGATGCCGGTGAGACAGGCCGTCTGGAAGAGCATGAATACGGCAATCTGATCATGGAAAAAAGCCGGGAAAAAGGCCGTTGATCAGTTATCGGGAAGGTTTTGGTTGATATTCGCTCCGGTTCCTGTCAAAAGGCGACTTTTCAGGCTTCCGGCGATCTTTTTTAATAATCGCAGCAAAGGTAATCATTATGGAAACCATAGACAAATTATCAAGCACCGCGGAAGAGGCGGCTGAAAAAATTGCCAGCGTCACCAGTCAGGCTACCGAAGTGCTCGGCGAGAAAGGCGAGCAGTTAAAAGAACTGGAAGAGCAACTGATGGAAGACGCCCGCGATTACATTCGCGAGCACCCAATCACCTCAATGGGCATTGCGTTGGCAGCCGGCTTTATGTTGAGCCAGATCACGACGCATACGTTAGAACACAGGAGATGATAGATGGCTATCCGTCCTACAGAGGAAAGGCCGGTACACTCATCCGCTACTTCCGGCAAGCCGACCAGTCATGCCGACTTGCTGGAGGATGTCCGGTTATTATGGCAGGACCTGCGCGAACTGGCCCATAATCATTTAAAACTGGCCACGCTGGAAGCGAAGCGAGCGGGCAGAAGCCTGGTGAGCATAGCGGCTGCCGGGGTGTTTATGGCAGTTTTACTGCTTATGGTATGGATCGGCCTCATGGCTGCCGCTGTGCTGGCACTGATCGAGAGCAATATGGTAGGCGAAATGGAGGCTGTCCTATTGATTACGGGTGTTAATTTACTGATTGCGCTAATGTTGTTCTGGTTCATACGGAGCAAGAGCCGTTATTTATTTTTTCCAGAGACAGTTAACAGTCTTAAGAACAGGGAGGATTCATGACGTCAGGTAAAAACAATAACCGCAAAGAGAGTCTGAGTGTTTTGAGCACTCAAATTAAAGAGGCTGAGCGGCAGATTATGGACCGGCAGCACCGCGTCCAGGTTCGTACTGATGCGTTAGTCAGAGATCTGCGATATGAAGCGACCTTGCCGACCACTTTACTGCTGGCCAGTGAAGTGGGGTTTATTGTTGGCGAGTTGACCAAGCCTTCACTCAAGAAAGAACAGCAAACTGCCAAGCAGGCTTATGCCAGATCAGGGGCTGATGTCGCGCCTTTAAAGAAGGCCATGAATTTCATATCCCAGGCACAAAAACTATATCAGGCGCTGCCGCTGGTCTGGATTTTGGATACTTTATTTCCAGAGGAGATGTCAAAAACGAGATCCGCCGCCAAGGATGCAAAAATTCAGCACCCCTCTGGCTAAAGGCCATGGAATCATCCAGACAGCAAGGGCGACTTCAGCAGCAGGTTCTGTTTTTGGAAGTCGCCTAAGTATCCGCATTGATTTAGCGTTATGGCTAAGATTGATTTAGCGTTATGGCTAAGGTAAGTCAAAATCCTCATATCCTTTCGAAGCAACCTTGTTTTATCGCTCCATTATAAATCTTTAAACTGATGTTACGCCGTTGCCGGGTCGGATTCACTTGTGCCCTTCAGTATTCGGCCGGGGCAAACGACAGTGTACCGGCTTAGGTAGTGCGAATACCCGCAAGGGGCACAAGTAAATTCGCACCTGCGGGCAGGCCCGAATGCTCCTGGAACGCTTACCGTCGGGTTCCCCCCGGGATTCAAGCTTCGGGGCGCGTCGCAGTAAAACTAAAACAGAGATCGATTCGTGCGTAACATCAGAACATTAAAAAATCAGGCTAACGAATGTTGTTAGGGGCATTGACATTAAAAATAGCCAAACGCATAAATAATAACGGACAAAAAAAACCTCGGGACAAAAACCGAGGCCGTATTCACGCTAAGGATTAACTGCGTGATAGGTGGTAGGAGGCACCCCAAGAATTAATGGTTGACCACACTCCTGAAATTTCTTAAGAACAACAATAATCTAATTTCTGCCGCTGTTCTGTTCTAAGCAAAATGGTTTTATTGAGCGGCTTTAAGATGTGTAACCGCTTCTTCAGCGGCTTTTTTGGCCATATCGTCATGACCCATCTTGCCGTGTTCTATGACGCTTTCCAGACTTTTTATGCCTGCATCGAGATGTTCATCGGCAGTCTTCGCATGAGTTTTAGATTGCTCGGCATGTTGGGCGGCAGTCTTTGCATCGGAGGCTTTAGCCGCAGCCTCGGCATGCTTGAGCGCTTCCTTAATATGATTTTCCGCTGCGTAGACACCCAGAGAGCCTAAACACAGAATGGCACCTGCCAACAAAGTAGTCAATTTCATGTTCATAATAGATATCCTTCCTGTTGTTTTTATTTTAAAGAAAATATCCTCGGATGACCGAGATAAGAACCGCGCTGCCAAAGCAGCGCGGTATGGAACTGCTAGTGGCGTGTAGATCCGGATTCGCCTGGATGCGTAGATCCCGCTCCAGTTGAATACGGTTGCTGTATAGACTCAGTCGTATACGGTTTTGTTCCATAAAATGAGTGGACTTCTTTTAACCAGGTTTCATCGGCCATGTCGGGCCAGCGGTCCTTATCGAATCCTGGCGCCATTTCCAGGCGTTCCTTGTCGACATCCATTGTGAAACGTTTATTTTTCGTATCCAGTTTTAATGCATCCCAAGGGACTGCGAACAGTTTATCGCCAATTCCCAAGACGCCGCCGAAAGACAGCACAGCGTATGCTACTCTGCCTGATGTCATATCCAGCATGATTTCCTTGATATCGCCCAAGTCTTCACCCTTGCGGTTGTAGACGTCGTTGCCAAGCAGCGTATCTGCACCCATGAGCCGTGGGCCAGGGCCTTCATCCACATCTCTATACTTCGTATACATGCCATAAGGATCACGATCTAAATAGCTCATATCAACCTCCTCAATAATAATCAAATTCAATATAACTGGAGCAGTTTCTCCAGTATCTTGATGTAAAAAGATACCTGCAAAACTAAAAATAATCGGTACGCTTTCGCACATAAAAATAAATAAGGCAAAACATGCCATCAGCCATAGTTATTCGTCATTTTATGTACGTCAGCGTACCGACAGAACCGCCATTTTTTGAGTAATATTTGAGCTTCTATTGATATGGATCTGATATAGACCGAACACGATATGAACCGAGCAGCTATCGGACATTGCATAATTGGCTATAGCCAGAATAGATGCTCATCGGTTTCAATTAATTGGTTTTGGAGGACATGGTTATGAGTAATGTACCTTATGAAGAAACGCATGTAAGACCCGGCATATCACCTCGCAGGCCAGGGCGGACCCGATGGATAAAACACGTGTCCTGGGCGTCGGTATTTGCCGGCGTCGCTGTCGCGCTCGGCGTTCAAGTGCTGTTGAGCATGTTGGGCACCGGCATCGGCATGAGCACGATCGATCCGTTACGGGTAGGCGGCACGCCGAGCGCGAGCGCATTCAGTATCGGCGCCGGTTTATGGTGGGTTGTCTCGAGCTTTATTTCGCTGGTTATCGGCGGTTGGGTTGCAGCCCAATTCTCCGGCTATCTGCGTCACCTTGATGGTCTGCTGCATGGCCTGCTGGTCTGGGCGCTGACTACGCTGATTACCATTTATTTGTTGGGCAGCGCCATCAGCTCGGTAGTGAGCGGCGCCGGCACAGTACTCAGTTCAGGCTCTCGTGTGATGGCGGAGACTGCATCCGCTGTCGCGCCATGGAACGATATCAAAGAAGACGCAAGATTGGTGCTTTCTCCTCGGGCAGGTAGCACTCGGGTAATGGATTCAGAGTTCAATCTGACGCTGGAACGCTTTTTGACAGCTGACAATACTGGCGCCAAGGAAACCAACCGTACGGCGTTAATCAATCTGTTAGTGGAACGCACGGGTATGAGCATGGATGAAGCGGCAAATCGGGTAAACAGATGGGACAGGACCTATCAGCAATCCGCACAAGAAGCTCGGGAGGCGGCTGACAGCACTGCCAGAGCGGTATCATGGTCGGCCTTATGGGGCTTTATCGTGATCCTGTTGAGCGCCATAGCGGGCGCCTTGGGCGGTATTGTCGGAACGCCGATCCCTGATGTAGAGGTTCGTGAAGAGCTTTAATCATCAAGTGGCCAACCTGAAAAACCTGTGACGGAATGCGCGACTCGCTTTTTGTTCTTAATTAAGAGGCAAATATTATGAATCAGACAGAGAGGCAATCACTTGGCAGTGGACAGGACGCCATTGCGCTGCTCACTCACGATCACAATAAAGTGAAAATGCTGTTCGAGGAATTCGAAAAGCTCAAAACAGCTGAGGATGCCGAGGATGAGAAGCTGGATATCGTGCAGGAGATATGCGCGGAGCTGACAATTCATGCAAAGATCGAGGAGGAAATCTTCTATCCGGCCACTATTGAGACGATTGGTCAATTGGACATCATGGATGAAGCCGTTGTCGAGCATAAAGGAACCAGGGAGCAGATCGAACAATTGGTGCTGATGGCTCCCGAGGAAGAGTACTACGATGCTAAAGTTACGGTTCTGAAAGAAATGGTCGAACACCACATCAGGGAAGAAGAAGGCAAGATGTTCCCATTGCTCCAGAAAGCCTCGATCGATCTGGCTGCGCTGGGGCAACGGCTCGGCCAGCGCAAGCAGGAACTCCAGATGGATATGGGCATGATTGGCGCATCGATGTCCAAGGGCCAGGGCAGGGAGCGGACACAGCAGGGTCCAATGCCTTAGTTTCTGTTCCGGAAAATGGCAAGGTCCTGTTTCAATATCGGGCCTTGCCCAAAGCTGCATGGCGGGTTTTCAGTCTGTGTAAAGAACTAACGGACTATTGGGGCGCGGCCGCGTAAGACGGGTCAAAAACTTATCGAAAAATTCGTTTTGCTTATCGCAAAAAGTGTTTTATGTACGGCAACGCACTGACGGTGATTGCTGATCTGATTAAATTATCTTTCAGGTTTTAGACTGAGTGCATATAACGAAGCCTGGTTTTCTGTAAAAAGTAGCGCGCCTTTTCAGGCTGCGTTTGTTTTTCTAACTAAGTTTTGGAGAATCCCTACTATGTCTTCTATTCAGCCTGGACAAAGAACAGTTTCAACCCCATCTCACCAATCCATGAAGTCATGTATAGATAGCTGTAACCGTTGCGCCGAGGTTTGTTGGGAAACCGCGATGAACGATTGTCTGGAAATGGGCGGTAAGCACGTCGCACCTGAGCATTTTCGCCTGATGATGAACTGTGCTCAAATCTGTGAGCTGTCGGCCAAATTCATGCTCAGCAGTTCCCGTTTCTCCAATCGCACCTGCGAAGTCTGTGCCGAAATCTGCGAGGCCTGCGCTATGGAGTGCGACAGCGTCGGAGATATGGAGGAATGCGCATCTACCTGCCGGGAATGCGCTGACAGCTGCAAACAAATGGTCGGCATGTCAATGCACTGATTCTAAATTGCATGGCATATGGTTCCGGCTTGCTGGAATCAATTCAGCTATGGATCTGTCGCGCACAAACGGAACATGAAAAACCCTGTGCATCGGATGAGCTAATTGACAGGAATTTCCTAGCGTTCACCGGCTTCAGCAGGATCTTTACTCATCTTTATTTTTAAACGCATCCTGGTAAACACATCCTGCGTTTTTACCAGGATGCCCATTCATCCGAATCCCGATAAGAACAGCAGTCTTGACAGTTAAAGGCGAGAACCATCATAAACCTTCTATTTTTACAGAGGCTAAACAAAAGTCGCTCAGCAATGCTGCAATAAAACACTGTTTTTAATTCACATTGAAAGCTTTCAATATTTTCCATAGAGGAGCCTGTCATGAAATCTGTAGAAAAAGTATCGAATACAGTAGCTGCAAAATCAGTGCCCAGCATCAATAAGATTGAATTTCCCGCAAAAAAACTCTGGCTGCTTTTGCTTTTCGGCGCCAGCCTGATCTATATGGGCAATCCTCCGCATGCAGCTGAAAATCAAGGTACTGAAAGCCAAGGTTCGGGCAGAGGCACCAAGCCAGCGCCAGGCTATACGGACGATAGAGTACGAGGTCAAGGCAGCAATACGCTGGAACGGGGCAGCAGGAGGATAGAGCAAGGTGTGAAACGTCCCGGCAGCGATCGGACAGGCGAAGGCACTAGCCCAAGTACCGAAGAAATGAACAGAAATCCCGCCCCTGGCAGTGAAAATATCAACAAAGATACCGTTGGCCCTGGCGGCGACAATATGATGAGAGACGCCATCCCAGGCGGCAGCGGTACCAAGAGAGAATGATATTGATGACAACAGACGAGCGTCCTGCCAGCCGCGTTGACGACAGGTTCTTCATTCAACTTGCAGCGGACTTTGTCGCCTAAATAATGATGTGTGTCTGTAGGTGGGAATTCACTTGTGCCCCTTGCGGGTATTCGCACTTAACCATCTCAGGGCTTACATAAGCCTGTAGGGGCGACTTCAGCCGCCCCACAGGTTTTAAAAGCACTTATTTCGGCGGTTGAACAGGCAAACTGCGTAAGTCCTGTCAATTCAACTTGCGCCAGCCAGGCTCGAATGAACGACCGATCTGTAAAATTTCAATCCTTTAATAGCGACTATGTGCGGTATTGTACAGACGCCATTCGATCATGACGCTACACTGCTCTCAAGCATAGTTCCTGTGCGATAGCCAGACGTAAAAAATAATGTCATGCAATTTGCCCACAGGCGAGGCTGATTTTGATTTTTTTATGATGGACATGCATGCGCTGGATCTGAAACGCTTGATTCAACAAGGAGGCTCTCATGACTGCCATGAATATTGAACCTATCCTGGCACTGATAATAGGCATATTGATATTGATTGTGCCCAGGTTTTTAAATTATTTCGTAGCTGTATATTTAATTGTCGTTGGCGTCCTGGGACTGATGCATCGGTAGCATTATGTAGATTTCCAAACCGAGGCCCAGCCTTCGGAGTGACGTTCACGTTTTAAAGGAGAACTGCTATGGCAACTAGCACTGTATTATTGGTCATCTTGATCTTGATTCTTTTGGGCGTGGTTCCCATTTGGCCTTATAGTCGAGGCTGGGGTTATGGGCCCAGCAGCATACTCGGGCTGGTACTGGTCGTTTTCTTGATTCTGCTCCTGTTGGGGGCGGTCTAGGTATCAGATAAAGATTGGCATAAGCAGTAATCCTGATCATAGGATTACTGCGGGGGGAATGGATGAGGCTTTATATGACCAGAGGGCCAGGAGGACTATGCCATGAAAACGAAAAATACACATAAAGGAACCAGTCTGTCAGATAGGGTTCTTGTCATATTGTCAATAGCCGCCGGATTGGCCGGCTGCGCCCAGGACGGGCTCGGGCGCGCAGAAAGGACGGACAGGCAGATCGGTCAGACGGCTTCAAGAGCGGGCGAAGCCATGCAAGAACCCCAGAGACCGCTAGATGAGCAAACCGAAAAAGCCGGTGCACACATCAATGACACGGCCATCTCCAATCACATCAAGAATGACCTTCTTAACGATCCGTTGCTTGCCTTATCCAATATCAACGTCAAGACAACCGCCGGCGCGGTTACGCTCAGCGGTATTGTGAACTCACAGCAGGCGATGGACAGGGCCGTGGAAATAGCGCGCCGGCAACCTGGTGTGAAATCGGTCGAGAACAAACTGCTCATTAAGGCGCCGAGCAGAATTTAAATGTCGTTTATAGCTTAGGCGCCGCATAAAAATCTGCCGATGTGCAATTCGGCCGAAAGTTCTACTGGCTGGCGCCATTGGAGCGCGACGGGTGCTGGCCGAATACGATGAGTTATAGGGTATCATTGCCATGCTGAATCTGGAGGCGTGGGCGAAGACGGCCTCGCTACGGTCAACCGAGGCCGGCCGTGAGCGCATCCTGAACGATGAATTTGCCCAGACCAATGAGCAGGCGTTATATATGATATGCACGATTGACGAGGTTAAAACATGAGATTGAAACTGCCGGCGCCCAACCCTATGCTTATCGGCGAGCCGGCCCGGAAAATCATTGCCGAATCCGAGAGCGGCCTATTCTGCCAGGATCTGCGCCATACCGATTTCATTGCTGAACGGGCGTGCGCCGCAATAGACGCCACAACATCCGGTTTGATCTGGATATGTTTGGGTTAGGTTGTTTCGATCGTGGCCGGCATTGCTTTGGCCCACATGAATGCCGGGCGCTGGATCGCCAGGGAGATCGACAATGAATGAAAGCATTTATCCGGGTATCGGCATCATGCTCTGGGGTATTGTGCTGGGGCTTGTTTATTTTGGCGGGCTCTGGATCACGGTGAGCCGTTTGCCTAAAGTTAGGCGTCAGGCGTTATGGATGCTGAGCAGTTTTATTCTGCGCAATATACTGGTCGCAGCCAGTTTTTATGCCGTTATCGGATTGGGTTGGCAGTCTGTGCTGTTGTGCCTGGCAGGGCTTCTCGGCGTGAGGTTGGCGATGACCCGGCGCATTAACAAGTCCCTTGAAAAGGGGCCGGTTGGGTGAGAGAGAATATCTGAGAGACTTTAGCGCCTGTTTCGGAAAAAGATGACTAAAGCTCCTTACAGAATCGATGAAGCAAGAGCAAAATGAAGAACCAATTTGATGCCGGAAAACCTCCTCTAGCCGATCCCCGAGGTTATGTGCTGATCATCGCCGGCGTTTCCGGCGCCGGCAAGACGACTGTGGGCAAAGCATTGGCCGAGCGTTTGAATTGGCTTTTCATTGAAGGCGATGATTTTCATCCTGCTGCGAATGTCGCAAAGATGCAGCGGGGCGAACCGTTAAATGATGCCGACAGGTTGCCCTAGCTGCTTCGTCTGCGAGATGAAATCAAAACTTGCCTGGCAAAAGGGGAGAAGGCCATTCTGACCTGTTCGGCATTGAAGGAAAGCTACCGCGCGCGGCTGCGCCTGGATCCGGAGCGGGTGCATTTTGTATTTCTTACAGGAAATTATGAAACCCTGCGCAAGCGCATAACGCAGCGGCATAATCATTTCATGGGACCGGATCTGCTGGCTAGCCAACTGGATACGCTGGAGCTGCCCGATGATGAATGGGCGGTTGACATCGATCAACCGGTAGCCGCCATCGTAGATTTAATAATGGATCGCTTGATCTCCCGTAAGATGTAGAGAAGTAGGTTTATATGCTCAGTTGTAATTAAAAAACTTAATTCTTGTCAAAAATGCGAAGAATTGGTCAATAAGACTAATAAGCCAGGAGTATTTATGACGGATGACACCGAAGTACTTGTAACAGGCCTTGTCTTTCCCGAATCGCCGCGCTGGAGAAAGGATCGGCTATGGTTTGCCGACCAGCACGCCAGACGCATAATGACCGTCACGCCGGACGGACGTTCAGAATGCCGGCTCGAAATGGATGACTTGCCGGGCGGCCTGGGCTGGCTGCCTGACGGAACGCCGCTGGTAGTTGCCATGACCGAGCGGGCGGTTTATCGCATAATCGACCATGGGCTGGTCCTGCACGCCGATTTGTCCGATCTGGCCCCGTTCCATTGCAATGACATGGTCGTCACGGCCGACGGCCGGGCTTATGTCGGCAATTTCGGTTACGACCTGCATGGCGGCGCGCCGCCGGTTGAAACCCACCTGATTGCGATTGATCCCGACGGCCAATGCCGGATAACGGCGGAAGGGCTGGTCTTTCCGAACGGCAGCGTCATCACCCCGGACGGCACCACGCTTATCGTGGCGGAAACCTTTGCCTCCCGCCTGACCGCCTTTCTGATCGGCGATGACGGCTTATTGCATTCGCCCCATCTTTGGGCGAGTCTGGGAGATGCGACGCCGGACGGCATCTGCCTCGACGGCGAGGGCGCGCTATGGGTCGCCAGTCCCGGAACCCGTTCGGTGATCCGGGTCAGCCAGGGCGGCGACGTTTTATCTCTTATTCGTCCGATAGGCATACCTTATGCCTGCATGCTTGGCGGCCCGGATCGGCGAACCCTGTTCGTGACCACCGCCGAAACGGATGATCCGTATCAAGCCATAATAATGGAATCTGGGCGCATAGAGGTTGCCGAAGTAGCCATACCGGGCGCGGGCTTGCCGTAGATTTTCCGCATCACTCCTTTATCAATCAAAACAGGAGCTGAACATGCCTTTAATCATCGAAAAGACACTGAAAGGGCAACGCGCCTTGGTCACCGGCGGCAGCTCCGGCATCGGTGCGGCTGTCGCCCGCGCGCTGGCCGAAGCGGGCGCGCGCGTAGCGATCAATTACCTGTCCGATGCCGAAGACGCGCAGAAACTGGTCGACGAGATTCAGGCCGGCGGCGGTGAGGCTTTTGCCGTGCAGGCCGACGTAAGCCGTGAAGAAGAGGTTAAGCTGATGTTTGAGCTCGCGATCAAATGCTGGGGCAGTCTCGATATTTTGATCGCCAATGCCGGCATTCAGCTCGACTCGGCTTTTACCGAAATGACGCTGGCTCAATGGGACAAGGTACTGGCCGTCAATCTGACCGGCCAGTTTCTCTGCGCGCGCGAAGCGGTCAAGGAATTTTTGCGGCGCGGCCTGATCCCCGAGCTATCCAGCGCTATGGGCAAAATCATCTGCATGTCTTCGGTGCACGATATTATTCCATGGGCCGGGCATGTCAATTATGCCGCCTCAAAAGGCGCGGTGCTCATGTTCATGAAAAGCCTGGCGCAGGAAGTCGCCCATCAGAGAATTCGGGTCAACGCCATTTCGCCGGGGGCGATCCGTACGCCGATCAACCGCTCGGCCTGGGAGACGCCCGAAGCGGAGCGGGAACTGCTTACACTGATTCCGTATGAGCGCATAGGCGAGCCGATGGATATCGGCCATGCCGCGGTCTGGCTGGCCTCTGACGCTTCCGATTATGTGATCGGCACCACGCTGTACGTTGACGGCGGCATGACGCTGTATCCGGGATTCCGGGAGGGCGGCTGAACATGCAAGCCTTTCTGTCGCCCGATATCGATGCAGGCGGTCGAGAAAAACGTCCAGCAGCGCCAGAACCGGATCAATGATGAACTGCTTGATGTCGTTTCCGGGTTTGATGCTTTGGACAGTGAGCTATAAGTTGGGCCAGCGCTTAAAAGCGGCAAATTTAAAGTGATGCGGAGCTGCCCCAAGTACTTTACTTCTGGCGGCAGCTCTTGAATTTAGCCAGGCGATCAACGCTTAGCCACTTAATGCTATAAGAATGAATCGATGTATGCCGAAAAACATTTTCGGCATGGCTGTTATTTTTTGATGTTTTGGTAGCCTTCCTCGCTTTCGCGCATGATTTTCTCGCCTTCTTCAACCATCCGTCGCCCTTCATTAATTTTTGCCTGACCTTCGGCCTGCAGATTCTGGCCTTGTTCGACCAGTTGCTTGCCTTGCTGCCAGCGGCTGCCTAATTGCGCCATGCCCTGGCTTTCGCGCATCATCTGGTCGCCGGAAAGAATCGGCGACGGCGGCGGTTGATCGGAGGCGCAACCGATCAGGAGTAAAGGTAAACTGGCGATAGCTAAACTGCGGCGGATGCCGGTATTTTTCTGCATGAGTCTGTTCCCCATCCGGTAAAAAACCGGCAATTTTGCATCACCTTGGATAAATTGCAATCATTTTTTCATCAGCCTCTGCTTGGGCGGCTCGGCAATTATCTTGCGACAGAGGCCGGTTTTTTATTGAATGTCCGACTCAAGCCGATCATTGTCAGGCGGTTTCCAAAAATAATTTCCACCTACACGGCAGATCCAAATCTTACTGAAGCGCTACTAAAACGGAACATAGATCGATTCGTGCGTAACATTCAGTAAATAATTAAAAGAACAGCGCCACGGAATGACACGGTAGGCATGGATAATGGAATTCAGATAAATCACAAGAGGGGACAGGAAATGTCGAAAGCGTTTTACAGGTATTGGGGAAAGGCCAGACCGGACAAGGAAATCGGGCCGGCTTATCATTTGTTGCCGTATCATTGTCTGGATGTGGCGGCAGTCGGTTGGCAGTTGATGGCGCCCGATGAGCCTATGGCTAATCGATTGACAGCACAATTGCAGGTCGAGCCGGAATGGCTGCGAACTTGGTTTGCTTTCTGCCTGGCTTTGCACGACTTGGGTAAATTTGCCAGGGCTTTTCAAGCCCAAAGACAGGATTTGTCGAATGAACTGGTGAAAGCCAACCCAAGAATGACATATTCGGAGCGGCACGACTCTTTGGGTTTTTGTCTTTGGCTTGATGTGTTGCAAGATAAATGGGCAGATTCATTACAGGATAAAGATGCGAAAGCGTTAGAAACCGCACGCCTGGAACCGTGGCTGGAAATAGTCACCGGTCATCATGGCATGCCGCCCAAGAAGGCGTTGCGAGTACAGAACTTTTTTGAAGCAGAAGACGAGCAAGCGGCATTCAGCTTCGTACAAGAAGTTATAAAGCTATTCTTGAGCGACTTTGATTTTCAGCCTTTATCCGACAGAGCCCTGACCAAAAAGCTAAAACCGGTTTCATGGCAACTGGCCGGAATTGCTGTGTTGGCAGACTGGCTGGGTTCGAATCAGGATCACTTTGGCTATTGTGACAAACCTGAAGACTTGATGGCCTATTGGCGGGAAACAGCCTTGATAAATGCCGGCAAAGCGATTGGCGCTTTGCCGAAAACGCCGGCAGGCAGTGCGTTTGACAATATCGGTTCGTTGTTTCCATTCATTAGCCAGCCCACGCCATTACAGCAATATGCCGTCAATGAACGGCTCAGCAATCAGCCGCAACTGTTTATTTTGGAAGATGTTACCGGCGCCGGCAAAACCGAAGCGGCCTTGATTTTGACTCAACGCCTGATGGCGCAGGGTTTGGCGGATGGCCTGTATGTTGCCCTGCCGACCATGGCGACAGCTAACGCCATGTATCGACGATTGCGCAATGTCTACCGCAAGTTTTACAAGACAGGCGGCCAACCATCATTAGTATTGGCGCACGGAGCGCGCGAGCTATCGCGGGAATTTCAGGACTCGGTGGTTCTGGCTCAACAAGCGCAACCGGACAGCGACTACTTGACCGGCGCCATCGAAGACGACCAGGAACTGAGCGCGACCGCTTATTGCAACGCCTGGCTGGCGGATAGCCGCAAAAAAGCACTGCTGGCCGATGTCGGCGTCGGTACGCTCGATCAGGCCTTGCTGGCGGTATTGCCGGCAAGGCACCAATCATTACGATTGCTGGGCCTGGAACGCAAGGTCCTGCTGATTGACGAAGTTCACGCCTACGACAGCTATATGCAGAAACTGCTGGCGGCATTGCTGGAGGCGCATGCCAGACAGGGCAGCAGTGTGATCTTGTTGTCGGCGACCCTGCCGCAAAGCATGCGCGAAACCTTGGCCGCGGCATTTCATCGTGGACTTGAGCAGCAGTCACCAAGTCTGAACAGTCCAGCCGCCTATCCGCTGGCGACGCATACGCCGGCGGAAACCGTCGAACAGGCCATTGATACGCGCACGGAAGTCAAACGGACCGTCAAAGTCCAGCGTCTGGGCAACCAGGATGAAGTCATCGCCAGAATTCATCAAGCCGCCGGCGAGGGGCAATGCGTTTGCTGGATACGCAACACCGTCAAAGCCGCCCGGCAGTCTTACCAAGACCTATTGGACAGCGGCATGCCTGCCGACCGCTTGAGCCTGTTTCACAGCCGTTTTGCGATGGTGGACCGGCAGGCCATAGAGAACCGCACTCTGGAAACATTCGGCGACAGTTCGACCCATGCGCACAGAAAAGGCCAGATTCTGATTGCCACGCAAGTGGTCGAACAATCGCTGGATCTGGATTTCGATGTCGTGATTAGTAATCTGGCGCCGATTGATTTGTTGATCCAGCGCGCCGGCCGCTTGCGGCGGCATATTCGCGATGCGCAAGGCAATCGCATCAGAGAAAGCGGCGCCGAAGATCGCCGTGGCGTACCGATATTTTATTTGCATTCGCCGGAGCCGAACGAAGCGGCCGATGCCGGCTGGCTGAGGCCGGATCATGCCGGCACTCAGGCGGTGTATCCGCATCTCGGCCAACTCTGGCTGACGGCGCGTTTACTGGAATGCGGACAGTTCACGATGCCGGCCGATGCCCGAGCATTGATCGAAGGCGTCTACTCGGCGGAAGCGCAGGATCAAATACCTGAGGCGCTGCAGGACGCTTCGCTGGATGCCGAGGGCAAAGCCATGGTGCAAAAAAGCATGGCCGATCTTAACGTACTCAAACTCAACAAAGGGTATACTTGGAGCAGCGGCGGCTGGGATGAGGAAACCAAAATCCCTACGCGCCTCACCGAAGAGGAAACCGTCTCGGTTGCGCTGGCTGTGTTTGAAGACGGCATGCTTAAACCCTATGCCGACGTTGAGCGCTATGCCTGGGCCATGAGCACGGTCAAGCTGCCGGAGCGCGAATGGAAGAAGGCTTTCCAGCAAATACCGGCGGACCTCAGACAAAAAATAGAAGAGCTAAAAGCAGAACAAAAAGCGTTGCGTTGGATTGAAGTTTTTCCATTAACTGTGGAAACCCGGCATTACTACAGCGCCGAAAACGGTTGGCAAACCGACACAGGGGGGAATGCATGAACCTGATAACCGACCGGTGGATACCGGTTATTCGACAAAACGGGCAAGCGGATGTTGTCGCGCCCTGGCAAATCGCCGAAGCCGACAATCCGGTAATGGAAATCGCTGCTCCCAGGCCGGACTTTCAAGGCGCCTTGTACCAGTTTCTAATCGGCTTGTTGCAGACCTGCTTTGCACCGGAGGATGAAGATCAGTGGCTGGATTATTGGCGGCAAATGCCTGATGCGGAAGAATTGCAGGAATGTTTTGGCAAAGTAGCTTTTGCATTTGAATTAGAAAACTCAGGTGGCCCAGCTTTTATGCAGGAACATCCAGATACTAAGAATCACCAAGAGGACTTTGAAAAGGCCGAATGGTTGCCAATTGAAGATTTAATTGGCGGTGCTTTAAGCGACAATACCAGAAAAGGCAATAAAGATTTGTTTATCAAGTCTGGTGAAATAACAGTTATTTCACCTTATTGGGCTGCCATTGGATTATTTAATATGCAAATTACAGGTGTATTGGCTTGGGGGAAGCATCGAGTTGGTTTGCGAGGTAATGCACCATTAACAACCTTGATATTACCGTATCAAACCGCTCAAAGCTTATTATGGAAAAAGCTATGGCTAAATATTATTACTACTGAAGACATTGATTTAATACCTGGTGATTTAGGAAAAAATAATTGGTCGGATATATTTCCGTGGCTAGCAAAAACAAGGATTAGTCCAAATAAAGAACCTACATCTCCATCTGATGCAAACCCGTTACAACACTACTGGCCAATTCCTCGTCGCATAAAATTAAAAATTGAAATCGTTGATGGTATATGTGACTTAACAGGAGAAAAAATTGATAAAGGAGTTAGTTTTTATCAGAGAGTAAGTGATGGGGTTTATTACACTAATGGATGGGTACATCCATTAAGCCCATATACCAGATCGACAAAAGACCAATTTCCAAGGCCTGTCGGTGGTAGCGTAGCCGGAGAAGGATTCAGGCAATGGATTGCTCTGAATTATGATGAATATTCGGATGAAGAAAATAAAAAAATGCGTTGGGGGCGCGCCTTAAATGTTAAGCATTTTTACAATGAAAAACCCAATATAAATATTAATACTAAGCTTTGGTGTTTTGGCTACGATGCGACAAATGCTAATGTCAGGTGCTGGTATGAATCGTTGATGCCTACCTTTGACTTGCCTGCTAGTGGTACGGATGCCCTAAAAAGTCATGTCTCTGATATTCTGCAAATTGCTTATCAACTACTTGATGAACTGATTTATGCTCTTATTAGAGCTTGGTTTAGACCGCAAATTGATAGTAGCGGCAAACAATCATGGAATCATATTAAGAACAGTATTAATAAAGCTGGACATTTAAGTGCATATAAGAGCATCGATAATGATTATTGGAGTCAGCTTGAGCCTATATTTCCTTTGATCATAAGAGAATTAATAAATTACGGACAATCTTCAGGAAAGCCTTTTCATATTTACGGTGACTGGTTAAAAAAAATTCAGACATATTGTCTTAAATACTTTGATCAGTATGCGTTAAATGAAGCTATTGAAGAAACGGATATGAGACGGGTGATAGATGCAAAAAATTATTTAATGAGAACTCTATATTCAAATAAAAAAGGTATCGTTGGAGATACTAATGAATTTATTAAAAACAGGGAGAAAACTCATGAAGTATGATTTTTTAAATTGTACGGAGCTAAATGCTTTGAAAGATTGGTACGATTCCTTGGATCGAAACCGTACTGACCGTGCCCGTTTGCGCCGCGCAGAAAACCCGGAAGATGTCCTATTAACTGAGGCATTCTTTCACTTTCTAAACTTCATGCCAGAAATGTTTCCAAAAGGATATATGGGAAACAGATGTCAATTTTCGGAAGAACAGAGATTTTATGTTCTTGCCTTAATAGCTGGATTACTTTCTCATGCTAAACAAAATAATGAAACATCCAGTTTTGCTAAGCAGCTAGCCGGCATAGGCAAGGACAGGGCTCCAATGAGTGAACTCCGTTTTCGACAATTGCTTAAAAGCCCGAACCATAACGATTTTTACAGGCGCATGATTAGAGCAATCCATTTATTGGATGGAAGTGTTAATGTTATTTCATTGGCAAACGATATTGTTCAATGGTTTTGGGAATATGAACAAAAAGAATTTGATCGTCAGCCTTCTAATCGCCTGGCTGTCCGCTGGGCGACCGACTATTTCACCGCTTTACCGAAAAATAAAGACTAAGGAGAGATTTACATGAGCCGTTTTATCCAATTGCACCTGTTGACCGCTTATCCGCCGGCCAACCTGAACCGCGACGACCAGGGCAGCCCAAAGACCGCAAAAATGGGCGGTTACGACCGCCTGCGGGTTTCTTCGCAATGTCTGAAAAGAACCTGGCGCACATCGGATTTGTTTCAAGCGGCCATGGGCGAGCATTTGGGAACTCGAACCAAGTTGTTGGGCATAGATATTTACAACCAGTTTATAACTGGCGAAACCAAGGAGAAGGATGCCAGGGAGTGGACAAAAGCCATTGCCGGCGTGTTCGGTGCGCTGAAAAAACCGGAAAAAGACAAGCCCATGCCGGAACTGGAGATCGAGCAATTGGTTCATGTCAGTCCGGCGGAGCAACAGGCGATTAAAGCGCTGACGACAAAATTGATTGAAGAACAACGGGCCCCGGAGAAAGACGAACTCAATCTGCTGCGCTTGAACGAACAGGCGGTGGATATTGCCTTGTTCGGCCGCATGCTGGCCTCCAGCCCCGCTTTCAACATTGAAGCCGCCTGCCAGGTTGCCCATGCGATCAGCGTGCATCCTGTGGTCATCGAAGACGACTATTTCACTGCCGTTGACGACCTGAACAAAGGTTTGGAAGACATGGGAGCGGCCCACATCGGCGAAACCCGTTTTGCCGCCGGCCTGTTCTATGCCTATGTCTGCATCAACCGCGAACTGTTGATTAAAAACCTGGGCGGCAATACGCACCTGGCCGCGAGAGCCATTCGCGCCCTGACAGAAGCGGCAGTAAAAGTCGCGCCGGAAGGCAAACAAAACAGCTTCGCCTCCCGCGCCTATGCCTCTTATGTGTTGGCGGAAAAAGGCGACCAGCAGCCGCGTTCGCTGTCGGTTGCCTACCTGAAACCAATCAACCACCGCGATAACGAAGACTTCATCAACGATGCGATCAAGGCTTTGATCCAGCAAAAAGACAGTTTCGACGCCGTTTACGATGCCTGCGCGGACAGACGCTATGAACTGAACGTTCCGAATCGGCAGGGTACAATGGCCGGCTTGCTCGATTTCGTCAGTTAATCGCGGAGCCTGTTATGGATATTCTGCTATTCCGATTATACGGACCGATGGCGAGTTGGGGCGAAATTGCCGTCGGCGAAAGCCGCCATACCGCCCATTATCCGAGCAAATCGGCGGTACATGGGCTTATCGGCGCCGCACTGGGCATAGAGCGTCACGACGAAGCCATGCAGTCCAGCCTGCAGCAAGGCTATGCGTTGGCGGTGGAAGTGCTGAGCACCGGTCAGTTGCTGCGCGATTACCATACGGCGCAAGTACCGGACTCGGTCGGCAAATTCAGTTACCGCACCCGCCGCGACGAGCTGGTTTTGGGCAAGGAGCGCCTGGGCACGATTTTATCCAGCCGCGAATACCGCAGCGACGCCTTGGCCGTGGTTGCGGTGCGCGCGCTGGCCGATGCGCCGTTCAGCCTGAGCCAGATTAGGGAAAAGTTGCTCAAGCCGGTATTCCATCTCTATCTGGGCCGAAAATCCTGCCCGCTGGCCGCGCCGCTGCATCCGCAACTGTTGACCGATCAGGCCAACTTCCTGGCCGCGTTCAAGGCTTATCGCCATCAATCGTTGCTGCCGACGAGCCAGTCAAGCGACGGACAACTGTCGGAACGCGACTGCTATTGGCTGGGAATTAGCGACGAACGGCATTATTTTTGGGAGGGCGCACCCGAAGATTTCTCCGACAGTCTGGATTTGACGCGCCGGCAAACCCGCATTCGGCATGATCAGCCCCTGTCGCGCAAGCGCTGGCAGTTTGTGCCGCGTCAGGAACATTATTTTTATCAGGCAGGTGAGTGATGTATTTTTCCCGAGTACGGATACGCGCCGGCAGCAAATCGCTGTCGACCTTGGCCGACATTCTCAAAAACGACAGTTATGGCGTTCATCGATTGTTGTGGACTTTGTTTCCGGGGCAGGAGAAACGGCAGTTCCTGTTCCGTGAGGAAATCGCCCGCGAACAGCTTGGCCCGGCGCCGATGGCACGAGGCGAGCCGGTCTATTATCTGGTTTCGCAATCCGAACCAGTTGCCGAGGCCGACTCGTTATTCAGCGTCGAGAGCAAACCCTATCGGCCGAGAATAATGAACGGTGACCGTTTCGGCTTCGATTGCCGGGTCAATCCGGTAGTCTGCCGGCAAGGCAAAAAGCATGATGTGGTCATGGATGCCCAGTTACAGTTTTTGACGGAGCAGATCAAAATCAGTCAGCTGGAACCGGCGCTGCCCGCTAAACCGAACAAAGGCGCTTACAAAAAAATGCTGTTGACTGGCGACTGTGAGGCATTGAATAGCCGGCTGACGGAAATGTTGGCGAATGATCCGCGTTATGCCGAGCGTTTGCAGCAGGTCTCGAATTTGTCCGACAAACTGGAATGGGCCATCAAAGCCCATATCGATACCGTGCTGGAAAACTGGCTGAAAGCCCAGGGCGAGCGTTTGGGATTTGAGTTGGTGACAGGCGGCGATGGGCTGAGCAAATTGCAAAACAGCGCTTATGCCTGGCATAGTTTGAACAGCAAGGGCAAAAAGGCCGGTTTTAGTTCCGTTGATTTTACCGGTCAATTGCGCGTCACCGATACAGAAAAGTTCGAGCATGCACTGTTTCACGGCATAGGCCGGTCGAAGGCTTTCGGTTGCGGTTTGCTCATGATCCGGCGGGTATGATCGAATGGCGAGTTTCCGGACAAATCGCATGGGTGTTATCGCTCATGTGCTGATTATTGGCAAATAATACTGATGTGGTAACGCGCCACAACAATTGATACGGGTCTTTATCATGCTTCCACCCCTCAAGCCCATCGCCATGAAAGAACGCGTCTCCATGGTCTTCATCGAAAAAGGCCAGATCGACGTCAAGGACGGCGCTTTCGTCGTGATCGACGAGACTGGCATCCGCACGCACATTCCGGTCGGCAGCATTGCCTGCATCATGCTGGAGCCCGGCACGCGGGTTTCCCATCATGCCGCCGCGCTGGCCGCCAGGGCAGGGACGCTGCTGGTGTGGGTGGGCGAGGCCGGCGTGCGGCTGTATGCGGCGGGACAGCCGGGCGGGGCGCGTTCCGACCGCCTGCTTTACCAGGCCAAACTGGCGCTGGACGATGCGGCGCGCCTGAAAGTCGTGCGCAAAATGTACGAGATCCGTTTCGGCGAAAAGCCGCCGGAACGGCGCAGCGTCGAACAGTTGCGCGGCATAGAGGGCGCCCGCGTCAAAAAGATTTATCAAATGCTGGCCAAACAGGCCGGCGTGGAATGGAAAGGGCGTAATTACGACCCGTCCCAGTGGGACATGAGCGACATGCCCAATCGCTGCGTCAGTTCGGCGACGGCCTGCCTGTACGGCATCTGCGAAGCGGCGGTGCTGGCCGCCGGTTATGCGCCCGCCATCGGCTTCATCCATACCGGCAAGCCGTTGTCGTTCGTTTACGATATAGCCGATTTGTTCAAGTTCGACGATATCATTCCGCATGCCTTCAAAATCGCCGCCAAGAATTATCGCGACCCCGAGCGCGAGGTTCGTTTGATGTGCCGCGATATTTTCCGGCAAACCAAAATCCTGCGGAAAATCATTCCTACCATCGAAGAAGTGCTTGCGGCCGGCGAGCTGGAACTGCCGAAACCGGCCGAGGAATCGATCGCGCCTGCCATTCCTAATCCTGAGGGTATCGGCGATGTTGGTCATCGTAGTTGAAAACGTGCCGCCGCGGCTGCGGGGGCGGCTGGCCGTCTGGCTGATCGAAATCCGCGCCGGCGTTTATGTCGGCGATTTATCGGTCAAGGTCAGGGAGATGATCTGGTCGCAGATTGAGGAAGGCATCGAAGAGGGCAATGCCGTCATGGTCTGGAGCACCAATACCGAATCCGGCTTCGATTTCATGACCCTGGGCAAAAACCGCCGTCTGCCGGTTGAGCTCGACGGCCTCAAACTGGTCTCTTTTTATCCTGTTGAAGGTCAAGAGGATGAAAATGCTCTTTAACAATTTAACGATAAAATATCAGCTTTTCATTGGTGGAAAATTGGAAGGGATTATTTCTCTTTATTAACAATATGTTAAGATAAGTCTGTTCCCCACGAGCGTGGGGATGAACCCTTTGTAGGGTACGCATCGCGTACCTTCTCAATGCTGTTCCCCACGAGCGTGGGGATGAACCTTCGCCGGGCTTGACAAAACGTCCCCGTAAACCTGTTCCCCACGAGCGTGGGGATGAACCAGCAGTCGCCGCGACTCTGCGCCCGCGCCTTCGGCTGTTCCCCACGAGCGTGGGGATGAACCGCGAGAAAAGCGGCGAACAATGCCAGCTTGGTACTGTTCCCCACGAGCGTGGGGATGAACCGTCCGGGTGTTAGATTACTATGAGCAAGTGGGGCTGTTCCCCACGAGCGTGGGGATGAACCGCTTTTATTACCCAGCGTCCAGAACCTTTAAATCTGTTCCCCACGAGCGTGGGGATGAACCGAAGATAGACCCCGCCAGAGGCATTGACTTAGGCTGTTCCCCACGAGCGTGGGGATGAACCGGAAATATTCGACTCAATCGGAGCCACTGTGACCTGTTCCCCACGAGCGTGGGGATGAACCGCAAACGGTATGGGTATCGGTTTCTCATTTCGGCTGTTCCCCACGAGCGTGGGGATGAACCGCAATTCGTCATCTTGTCTTTCTAATGTGTCGCCTGTTCCCCACGAGCGTGGGGATGAACCGCCCCGGCGCAGCCTTGGGCGGCTCCAGCATGACTGTTCCCCACGAGCGTGGGGATGAACCGTCATTGCAGAACAGACAATTGATATATCAACACTGTTCCCCACGAGCGTGGGGATGAACCGATCAAAAAACTATCAGCCATTTTAGGATCGGACTGTTCCCCACGAGCGTGGGGATGAACCGCGGTTCTTTGATTCGTGGATCGGCCAGGCATTGCTGTTCCCCACGAGATGGGGATGTGTTGGTGAGGTAAATAAACTGGCTATTATCCTGCGCCTTCTTGCATCAATAAAGATAAACCGCCGGTTTAATTGTTCTTTAATCACACTTGATTAAAATGCTCAGCTAGTCCATGAGATTGAATCGGTGCATTTTGATGGTTTGATTTCCCGTGGACATCGTTCCCCACCACTTGGGGATGAACCGTAGAAACACCTGAAACGCCAGGTGAGCGGAATCTGTTCCCCACGCCTGTGGGGATAAATCGAATAAAAAGGTTTGGCTGCAGGCTTGGAAATGCATTTTCCTCACTTGTAGCAATAAGCTGTTCTCTGAAGCTTAGTCTGGATAGCCATGAAATCCCCGAATTCATGAAGAAGTGTGTTCAAGCAATTGAATTTAAAAGCTTTCATATATTCGGTGTATTTCGTGGCGAAATATTCAGGCTAAGATATTCGAACTTTTCAAGAGTTGCTGAATCATTACATTACCTCCTGTACAATACTTAAAATTTTATTAAGCATAAAGCGACAATGTGTGTAAGTTCGCAGAATTGTAACCGATGATTTATCCCAAAGATTTTATTGAAACGGCCGAAGGGCTGATTTTTGCCGTAGTGGCGCAAGAACTGGAGCAAGGTAAGGTGCTGTGCTTTTTGCGTTATGTAAAGGAAGCTACGGGCTGGAAAAAATATGATACTGCCAAAGCGAATGCCTTGTTGAAGCGGCAGCATCCCGATTATCTGCACTATTCCAGTGTCCTGGATGCGCATTTGCATGCGGTGGCGGTAACGCGCATAACCAGGCACCATCAGCCCCGGCAGAGATTGCAGTATGTCATGCTGTCAAAAGAATTGGATACAGTTGAGCAGGATTTGCTTCAGTTGTGCCATTTGTTTCAGCAACAGGGTCTGGATTTAATAAAGGTCGGCGTGACCGGCTCGCTGCTGATCGGCGTGCAAAATCAAAATTCCGATATTGACCTGGTCTTTTACGGAAGGGATGCTTTTCATGAAGCCAGGGCGATTACCTGCGAGCTGATCCGTCAAGGGCATCTGCAGGAACTCGATGACAGCGATTGGGATCAGTCCTACCAGCGCCGTTCATGCGCGCTGAGTTATGGCGAATATGTCTGGCATGAGCGGCGAAAATACAATAAAGCCATTATTAACGGGCGGAAATTTGATTTGAATTTTATCGACAATGACACGAGGCTGGAATCTATCAATTATCAGAAATGCGGAACGGCCACGCTGCAATGCAAGGTAACCGACGCGACGCGCGCTTTTGATTATCCGGCCGAGTTCAAGGTTGACCATGAGCATGTCGATACGATCGTCAGTTTTACCGCTACATATACAGGCCAGGCTTTAGGCGGGGAAACGGTGGAGGTGTCCGGTTTGCTGGAGCAGGTCGAGCAGGGCTCAAAACGAATAGTCGTCGGTTCCAGCCGCGAAGCGCATGGCGAATATATTAAGGTCATTCAGAACCAGAATGCATAAGTTACCCGATTTCAGCGCGATCATTTTCGATATGGACGGCTTGGTGCTGGATACCGAGACTACGTATGTGGCTGCGTGGCAGCAGGCGGCTCGCGTCATGGGGTACGAGTTTCCGGAAGCGTTTTGCCTGTCCATGTCGGGACTGCATTCCAATGTTGTCGAGCAAAGGTTGCTGGATTTTTGTGGGGCCGGTTTCAATCTGGACACATTTGCCCGCTTAAGCGCCGATTTTTGGCGCCGACATATCAATACTCATGGCATCAATACCAAAAAAGGCTTCGATCAGCTGATCGCCTTGATTGCCGAGCTTGAAATACCTTACTGTCTGGCTACCAACAGCCCGAAGGTCAATGCCTACCAGTGCCTTGAATTTGCCGGCGTCAGCGATGTCTTTTCGACGGTCGTCACGCGCGACCATGTTCGGCAGGGCAAGCCTGAGCCCGAGATTTTCCTGAAAGCGGCGGAATTGCTGGATGTGGATATCCGCCGCTGCCTGGTTGTCGAAGATTCTCATGCCGGCATCGAGGCCGCATCCAGGGCCGGCGCGTTTTCGGTGTTGATTCCGTCGGTCTTGCCTGTCGACCCGCTCACGGCCGGGTTGTGTGATGTCATGATGGAGGACCTGGCGCAATTGGCCGATCTGATCGGCGCCGGAAAATGGGCCTTGGAGACGGCTTCGGTCGCCCCGAATTAAAACCGCTTTTGAATTCACATGGGGATGGGTTGATCATGTATAATTTTCGTCACTTATCAGCCACAAGCGATTTTAACTTTTGAAAGTACAACATTCTAAAGTATCAGTGATTGCCCCTGCGAGATTGCATATGGGGTTTATCGATTTAAGCGGGTCATTGGGCCGCCATTTCGGCAGCATCGGCATTGCGCTTAATGAAATCAGCACGCGCTTGTCAATGACTTCCGCCGAGCAATTTACCGTTACGGGCCCGGGCGCACAGCGCGCCGCCAAATGCGCGGCCATGCTGTGCCGTATGCTGCAGGTATCCGACAGGCTCAATATCACGATTGAAGCGGCTATCCCCGAGCATGTCGGGCTGGGCTCGGGCACGCAGATGTCTTTGGCGATAGGCGCCGCGCTGAATGAATTTTACGGCTTGGGGCTGACTGTCAGGGAAATTGCGCAACTGACCGACAGAGGCATGCGCTCCGGCATCGGCATCGGCGTCTTCGAACAGGGCGGGCTGGTTGTCGACGGCGGCAGAGGTGAAAAAACGATCACGCCGCCGGTTCTGGCGCATATGGATGTGCCGGACGACTGGCGTTTTATTCTGGTTTTCGATCAGCGCGGGCAGGGACTGCACGGCCAGCAGGAAATCCAGGCTTTTGAGTCGTTGCCTTCGTTTCCTGTGCAGGAGGCCGCGCGCTTGTGTTACCTGCTGCTGATGCAGGGCTTGCCGGCTGTGGCCGAGAAGGACATAGTCAAGTTCGGCGATGTCATCACGCAGCTGCAAAAATCGGTCGGCGAGTATTTTGCTCCGGCGCAGGGCGGCATCTTCACCAGCCCGGAAGTGGCCGAAGCGATGGAATGGCTTGACCGGCAAGGCGCTGTCGCTATCGGCCAGACCTCCTGGGGGCCTACCGGATTTTGCGCCGTGGATGGCGGGTACTTTGCAGAGTCTCTGGTCAGGCATGCCAGACAGGAATTTGCGCATTTTGAAAATTTGAGCTTCATTGTCGCCAGCGCCCGCAATAGCGGCGGCGATATTTTCGTCATGTAGAAGCCGTCCTCGCTCCCGGTGGCGGTCGATCCAGTTATCCCTGAATATATCCTCATTATCGCCAGTTCGGCGCGCATGTTGACGCAGGCTGCCAAAGCGGCGGATCTGAAGCCCCTGGTCATTGACCGTTTTGCCGATCAGGATACGCAAGCCTGCGCCGAAGCTTATCGGCGGGTCGATTCATTGTCCAGAGCCGATATAACGGCCGCTGTGGAGTATTTTATCGAGCGCTATGGTGTTGCTCACGTTGTTTATGGCAGCGGCTTTGAATATTGCCCGGACAGTCTGGGCTATCTGGAGGATCGGTTGGAAATTCTCGGTAATGGAGCCGATGCCTTTACAAGAATCCAGCATAAACAAACGTTTTTTTCATGCCTGAATGAGCTGAATATTTCCTGTCCGGACGTTTCCTTTACCGCCCCGGCATCGGAAAAAGGTTGGCTGATAAAGCCGCTGCAGGGGGCGGGCGGCATAGGCATTCACCGCTGGCATGCTGAAGGTGAGCTTTCAGCAGCGGTTTACTGGCAGCGCTATGTCGAAGGCGAGCCAAACTCCGTGCTGTTTTTGGCGGATGGCCGCAATATGCAAATTATCGGTTTCAACAGGCAATGGTCTGTGGCCTTGGATGAAGGACAGGCTTTCGTTTTCTCGGGGATCATCAGCGATAGCCGATTGCCGGATGAGCATAAAGTTCTCGTGGCGGACTGGCTGAAAAAGCTCGTGCCGGCTTTTGCACTGAAGGGTTTGAATTCTCTTGATTTCATACAGGCCGAAGGGCTATGCCATGTGCTGGAAATCAATGCGCGGCCGCCGGCTAGCATGCAATTGTACGATCAGGACTTGCTGGTAAGGCATGTCAGGGCCGGCCAGGGCGAATTGATCGATTATCCCGCTGTACAAACCGGCTGTGCGGGTTATCAGATTGTTTACGCATTGGCGGATTTGCGCATTCCCAAAGTATTCGAATGGCCGTCCTGGTGCATGGATCTGCCGGAATCCGGCGCATTAATTGGCGCAAAACAGCCGATTTGCAGTATTATTGCGCACGCAGAAAAATCGCAGCAGGTTTTGGAAGCGCTGTCGATTAGACATCAGATTATAGTTAATAAATTACATTAAGGTATCGACCGATATGGAATATACAGCAAGCGTTAATAAATTGACCCAGCCATTAGTCAAGCAACTGATTGATAACGCCGACAAATTAAGAGTGCATGTAGAAAAACTGGCAAATGGCTGCACTATCGTTGATGCCGGAATCAAAGTGCCGGGCGGCATCGAAGCCGGCCGCCTCATTGCTGAAATCTGCCTCGGCGGCATGGGCACCGTCACCATCAGCCACAGCCCTTACACGGCCAACTGGCCGTTGACCGTCAACGTGCACACCGGTAATCCGGTGCTGGGCTGTCTGGGCAGTCAGTATGCGGGCTGGAGCTTGTCGCATGAAAAATATTACGCGCTGGGTTCAGGCCCCGCCCGCGCCATGGCGACGAAAGTCAAAGACGGCAAAGAGGAATCGGTTGAAGAGCTTTACAAGGAGCTGGATTATCGTGATGAAGCCGATTCAACGGTTCTGGTCATCGAGAACGATGCGATTCCGCCCGTCGAACTGATTGAAAAAGTCGCGGCCGCCTGTAAGGTCGATCCGTCCAAGCTGACGATTATCGTGACGCCCACCAGCAGTCTGGCCGGCGGCGTTCAGGTCGTGGCGCGTGTGCTGGAAGTGGCCATGCACAAAGCCCACGCTTTGCACTTTCCATTGGAAAATATCGTTGACGGCAGCGGCAGCGCGCCGATTTGCCCTCCGCATCCGAACTTTGTCAAAGCCATGGGCCGTACGAACGACGCCATCCTGTTCGCAGGCCAAGTGCATATTTTCGTCAAAGGCAGCGACGAGGCCGCCGAAAAACTGGCGAAAGAATTGCCCAGCTCGACATCCAAAGATTACGGCAAGCCTTTCGCCGATATCTTCAAACAGTATGAATACGATTTCTTTAAAATCGACGCCATGCTGTTCAGTCCGGCCAGCGTGATCGTGACGGCGGTCGAGTCCGGCAAAAGCTTTCGTGCCGGCAAGCTCGACAATGCCTTGCTGGATCAGTCATTCGGCGCCTAACGCCAGATCATCCTGCCGCGAAGCGTTAAGGCGCTTCGCGGCCTCTATCGGGTTGTTCAACCCGGCTTTCCTTTTTTGAGAGTATGTGTGTGGGTCGCATAGCAATTTTTACCGATGATCCGGGCTGGCACGGCAAGCAGTTGCGTCTTGCTTTTACCAGTCGGGGTTACAGCTGCGAATATGTTTCGTTAACCGAGTGCAGGTTCGCCATCGAGCCCGGCCGGATTCCGGTTTTGATTCCCGGTTTCGAGCAGGCGCTGCCCGATGCGGTTTTTGTCCGCGGCGTACCGGGCGGCTCGCTGGAAGAGGTCGTGATGTATCTGGATGTCCTGCATGCCTTGAAGGAAATGAACATCCCTGTCTACAACGACGGGAAGGCTGTTGAGCGCAGCGTCGACAAGGGCATGACCAGTTTTTTGCTGCACAATGCGGGGCTGCCTACGCCGATAACCTGGATATTGCGGGACAGGGAATTGGCTTTAAGTATTGCCGAAGACGAATTGAAAAAAGGCAATTTGCTGATCAGCAAGCCGCTGTTCGGCTCGCAAGGCGAAGGCATCCGGCGCATAGAAAAAACGACCGACCTGTTCTGGTTGACAAGCAGTCACGGCGTTTATTATTTGCAGCGTTTTGTGCATTGCGATGGTGTAGGCTATTCGGATCATCGCGTTTTTGTCATTAACGGCCGTGCGGTAGCAGCCATGCGCAGACGCGGCAAGTCCTGGCTGAACAACGTCGCGCGCGGCGCTGAATGCGAAGTGATCGATCTGGATCCCAAAATGGCCGATCTGGCCGTCAAGGCGACCCATGCATTGTCCATGGATTATGCCGGCGTGGATATCATCCGCGACAGGGAAGGCAATTACACCGTGATTGAGATGAACAGCATTCCGGCCTGGAAAGGGCTGCAAGGCGTTTGCGATGTCAATATCGCCGAATTGCTGGCAGACGATTTGATAACACGGCGCATCAATAAAAATAAGCCTGAAGTTATTGCGGCTGTTTCATGATTTCTGCAAAGCAACTCAGTGATCTGTACCGATTGGCCTGCGAAGTGGAACTGGAGGCCTTCAAGCCCGGCAATGTCAGTATTTATGCCGATGGTCATGACATGACCGTGGCAGACTTCATTGCCAGCGCCGAGGTCAGTGCCGGCCCTCTCTGCGATCCCGATTATTCGTTGGGCGAGAAAATCTATTATGCCGTCAAGGCGACGCGGACGGCGGTGGGTTGCAATACCAATCTGGGTATTCTTCTGCTTTGCGCGCCGCTGGTTCAGGCGGTCAATTATTGCGGCCCTGACGTGACGCTCAGGCAGGCCGTGCACCGTGTCGTTGCCAATACAACGGTGGAGGATGCCGATTGGGTGTTCAAGGCCATCGCGTTGGCATCGCCGGGCGGATTGGGCGAGTCCGATGAGCAGGATGTTCATGAGAAACCCTCCGTGACTTTGACGGAGGCCATGAAAATAGCCAGCGCCAAAGATCGCATCGCGCTGCAATACGTGACGGATTATAAAGATATTTTCGATTTTTCAGTTTTGAGGTATAATGTCGTTTTTGATCGATGGGGAGACCGAAATTGGGCCGCGGTAGCAGTATATGCCGATTTGCTCAGTCGATTCCCTGACAGCCACATCGAAAGAAAATACGGAAATCGATACTCTGAAATGGTTGCGACCAGGATGGCTCTGGTTAGTGAGGAGTTATCCAAAACTGATGATCCGGAGCAGCTTAAACCGTTGCTTTATCGTATCGATCAGGAGTTCAAGCTCAATGGGATTAACCCGGGTACAACGGCCGATTTGACTGTGGCGACAGTGCTGACAATATTTTTAGAGGATTTGATTGGAAAGCTTTAATCGCTTTTGATCAATCTTCAACAACGAATTTGTTTAAAAACAAATAATCCGACATTTGATGTCCTTAGATTTAATCTAATCTTTATCATTTTTTCTACACAGGGGAAAATCAAGCATGGCTAAAATTAATAACTTACGCGTTGGTGAATCATTAGTTGGCGAAGGCAACGAAGTTGCTCACATCGACCTGATCATCGGCCCAAGAGGTTCAGCTGCTGAAACTGCGTTTGCTAACACTTTAACAAACAACAAAGACGGCTTCTCTAGCTTGCTGGCTGTTGTTGCTCCTAACCTGATGGTTAAACCTTCTACTGTTATGTTCAACAAAGTAACAATCAAAGGTTCTAAGCAAGCAGTTCAAATGTTTGGTCCAGCACAACGTGGTGTTGCTATGGCTGTTGCTGACAGTGTAGAAAACGGCACAATCCCAGCTAACGAAGCTGACGATCTGTTTATCTCTGTTGGCGTATTCATCCACTGGGCTGCTGAAGACGACGCTAAAATCCAACAGTACAACTACGAAGCTACTAAAGAAGCTATCGCTCGCGCTGTTGCTGGCCTGCCTACAGCTAAAGAAGTTGTTGAAGGCAAAGCTACTGCTGTTCATCCATTCGCTGCTAACTAAGATTTACTTAGTTACTAAGAATGTTAAAAATACCCCGACTCGTCGGGGTATTTTTTTGCCCGAAGGTTTTTGATATCGTCGGCGCTCAGGTGCCCTGAATGCAGTGCGCTTGCGACCAGCGCCTGTTTCACGCCTATTTCATTTAAATCCATTAAATCCTGCTTATTCCTGACGCCGCCAGCGGCAATAAAGTTTTTGTCCGGGTATTGCCTGCAAAACTGAGCTAATTTGTCCAGATCAGGGCCGCTATGACTGCCCACGCGCGCCAGAGTCATGATGATAATGTGATCGGGCCACAGGCTCGGGTTGCTGAACAAGGATCTTGCTCCCAGCGCACTGGATGACGAATAATCCAGAGACAGAATAAAGTTGTTGGCGAAAGCCTTGATTTCGCCGATTGTTTCATCTTGAAAAGATTCGCTGCCCAGCACCGGCATATAATTGTCGGGTCGGCCTCTGCGTTGGCTATGGCTCTGATAGCCGCTATCTACCCAGAACGTCAGTTTCGGGAAACGAGCCAGCACTTCATCAATTAATTGTTCATGATTGCCTCGAAGCGTAATTGCATTAAGGTCGGCAATGTAAAAAGTAGAGAAATCATGAAGATTTAAAAATGCCTCGATAACACTATCAATACCCGATGAGCTGCATAAACGGGTGTTAATGGGCTGATATTGGTCGCGTCTGCCTTGCTTGGCGTGCACGACAACGCCGTCTTTCAAATCGATGACCGGGATAATTTTCATGGATAACTGTTATGCCGTAAAACAGAGGGTGTGGTAAATGGTACAATAGGCAAATTAATTCATGGCCTTGAACGGCTAATCTCTTGTTGATCGTTTAAATTGTGAAAATTCTGGTATTTGAGTATATCACGGGCGGCGGCTTTAATAAGCAGGCGTTGCCTGGTTCGCTGGCCCGCGAAGGCGGCCTGATGCTGCAGGCTTTGCTCGATAATCTGGCAGCAATAGACGGCGTCGAGCTGGTCGTGATGCTCGATGAGCGGTTGCTTGGATCAGTCAATACCGGCGGCGCTATGGTTGTTATCAAGCCGGAGAATGACGTTATGCAAGAATTTTCGCGCTTGGTCGAACAGTGCGATGCGGTATGGCCGGTTGCCCCAGAATTCGACGGAATTTTACAGGCATTGTGTCAGATGGTTGAGCAGTTGGGCAGGATTTTATTGACATCGCCAGCCAGTGCCGTGGCCTTGACCGGCAATAAACTCAGGACTTATGAACGGCTCCTGCAGCACGATATCGCGACCGTTGCGACGCGCTTGTTCGATACCGCCGAATACCAACCCGGAGAATGGATCATCAAATCTATTGACGGCGTAGGTTGTGCGGAAAGCTATCTGATTGAAGACCGGCAGGACTTCGCGGCGATTTCGTCACAGCTGCCGGATAAAACCAGGTTTATTTTTCAGCCCCATATTCAGGGTGAAAAGACCAGTTTGTCCTGTCTGTTCAATCAGGGTCAAGGCTGGCTGCTATGCGTTAATCTGCAACGCTTCGAGATCATCGATAAACAATATCAGTTAACCGAATGCGTAGTTAATTATAAGGCTGACTTTAGTCCATACCAGGGTTTAGTGCGGGCTATAGCCCAAGCTTTTCCTGAATTGTGGGGATATGCGGGCATCGATCTGATAGAAACCGCAGAGCAGATCTATGTGCTGGAAATAAACCCGCGCCTGACCACTTCATTCACGGGCATTTACAAGGGTCTGGGCGTTAATGTCGCCGAGCAGGTCTTGCAGATGCTGAACGGCGAGCTGCGGATACATCCGGTGCGCAGTCAATCAATTGCAGTAAAGGTAAGGGAGACAGATGCAGCTTAATATAATCGGCTGGGATATCGGCGGGGCTCATGTCAAGGCGGCCGTGGTCGATGAAGCCGGCGACATTATCGATGTGTTTCAGCAAGCCTGTCCGTTATGGAAGGGGATGGAACAATTGCATCAGGCTGTCGGCGCGATCTTGTCGCAATTGCCTGTGGCTCGGTATCTGCACGCCGTTACCATGACCGGCGAACTGGTCGATTTATTCGCGAGCAGGGATGATGGCGTCAGGCAAATCATCAAGGCCATGAAAGAACTGCTCCCTGAAAGCAAAATCCGGATTTTCGCCGGTAAAGAGGGCATGCTCGATCTTCAAGCTGTTAATGACAGGCATTATGAAGCGATCGCATCCGCCAACTGGCTAGCCAGTGCTGCATTTGCCGCTCGAACGCTTGAAAGCGGCCTGTTTGTCGACATAGGCAGCACCACGACCGATATTTTGCCGCTCCAGGACAGGCAGGTGCAAGCGGCAGGGTACACCGACTACCAGCGCCTGATCTCCGGGGAGCTTGTTTATACCGGCATCGTCAGAACGGCTGTCATGGCGGTCGCGCAGACGGCATTCGATAAGGGTCAGGAAATCGGCTTGATGGCTGAATATTTCGCCACAATGGCCGATGTCTATCGCGTCACGGGCGAGCTTAATGAATTGCATGACCAAACCGAAACGGCCGACGGCGGAGAAAAGACTGTTATGGCCAGCGCCAGGCGGCTGTCGCGCATGATAGGCTGTGATTTTAATGCTGGCGAGCTGCCGCGCTGGCAGCAATTCGCTCGCCATATTCGCTCGCAACAGCTGCAAAAAATCCAGCGGAGCTGCGAAAGACAATTATCCCGCCATGATCTTGCTCAAAGCAGCCCGTTTATAGGCGCCGGAGTAGGGCGTTTTTTGGTCAGGCAGATTGCACTGAATCTGGGCTACTCTTACGTTGATTTCAGCGATTTGTTTCAGATATCGACTGTCCGGACAGGGTTGTCAGCAGCCGACTGCGCGCCGGCTGTCGCCGTTGCCCGTCTGGCCGGAGAGCTTTGTTAAATCGAACGACTGTTATAAAATTTCATCCAATCAGAATATCCATTTGTCGATGCCCTTCAAAAATCCATTCAACCGGTTGCGCTGCGAGTGCGCCGCTTGCTGATCCGTTTAGCCAATAAGACACAACCTAAATGTCGTCATCGAAACAACTTCATCTCCCGCTTCCTTATTTCAAAAACAGTGCAGAGCTTTTTGCGCCGCTTGCCGGCCGTCCCTGGTCGGTTTTTCTCGATAGCGGTTATCCTTACAGCCAGCAGGGCCGTTACGATATTATTGCGGCCGATCCCGTATGTACGCTGGTCACGCATGGCGATACGACCGAGATTACGCGTAACGGCGTATCCGTGCAGTCTTCTGAGGATCCGTTTGTATTGGTCAAGCAGCAGTTAAGCGCGGATTTTCCGGTTATTGACGGTTTGCCTTTCAACGGTGGCGCTATCGGTTATTTCTCTTATGATCTGGCCCGACGCCTGGAGAAATTGCCTGTGATCGCCGAAGATGCCGAGCATATCGCCGAAATGGCGGTCGGCATTTATGAATGGGCGGTCATTGTCGATCATGAGCAGCACAAAAGCGCGTTGGTCGGGCATGTCGATGACGATCAAAAATGGCAGGCTTTAATCGAGCAGTTCAGCGCGTTGCCGGTAGAGCCTCATGGTCAGCTGTTCAATGTGCTCAGCGATATCATGGTCAACATGGACAAGGAGACTTATGCCGAGGCTTTTTACCGCATCAAGCATTACCTGAAAGAAGGCGATTGCTATCAAGTCAATCTGACTCAGCGCTTCGCTGCCGACTGCAAAGGCGATCCTTGGACAGCCTATCTGGCATTGCGCGAATTGAATGCCGCACCGTTCAGCGGCTATCTGAACCTACCCGAAGCGCAAATCCTCAGTTCATCGCCGGAACGGTTTTTGAAGGTGACGAACGGTGTGGTGGAGACCAAGCCGATCAAGGGCACGCGTCCGCGCAAACAGGATGCCATGGAAAATCAGCAGCAGATACAGGCGCTTAAAAACAGCAAGAAAGACCGGGCTGAAAATGTCATGATTGTTGATCTGCTGCGCAATGATCTCAGCAAGACCTGTAAAAAGGGTTCGGTCAAGGTGCCGGTTCTGTTTGATGTGGAAAGTTACGCCACCGTGCATCATTTGGTCAGTACCGTTACGGGCGAGCTGGCTGACGATCAGCATGCGTTGGATTTGCTGAGAAGCTGTTTCCCGGGCGGTTCGATTACCGGCGCGCCCAAGATTCGCGCCATGGAAATCATTGAAGAGCTCGAGCCCAACCGGCGCGGCGTTTATTGCGGATCCATCGGTTACCTGGGCTTTGACGGCAATATGGATACCAATATCGCGATCAGAACGCTGGTGCATTCGGAAAACACGATCCGCTTTTGGGCTGGCGGCGGCATCGTCAATGATTCGGCCATGGAAGATGAATATCAGGAATGCTTTGACAAGGCGGCGGCCATGATCAAACTGCTGCGGCGGTTCAGACAGGAATGATCGTTATCAAGCTGGGCGGCAGTCTGGCCGAATCGGGCGTGCTGGTTGCGTGCCTGAACGCGATTGAGCGGAAATATGCCGATGGTGTGGTGATTGTGCCCGGCGGCGGCGCTTTTGCCGACCAGGTCAGACTGGCCCAGCAGCACTGGCGGTTTGATGATGGCATGGCGCATGCGATGGCGCTGCTGGCCATGCAGCAGATGGCTTTGCTGTTTAAAGGGCTCAAGCCTGCTTTTTCAATCGCAGGTTCAATTGCCGGCATCCAGGCGCAGTCGGCGCGGCAGAAGACGGTGATCTGGTCGCCCGATATTGCCGAGCTTGATAAGGGGGGAATCCAAGCCAGTTGGGACATTACATCGGATAGTCTGGCCGCTTGGCTGGCCGCGATGCTTTCGGCGGACGAGCTGATTCTGGTAAAGTCAGCGGTAATTGACGCCGATCTCGACATTGATAAACTTGCCGAGCAAGGCATTGTCGATAAGGCGTTTTGCGGTTTTATAGCGCAGGCGCCGTTTACAGTAAAAATCATTAATCATCGAAGTTTCCAATGTCTGAATACAACAAATCGTTCACGAGCTTTCTGGTAAAAAAATCATTCGATTCGCTCAGCCGTTTTTTTTCAAAAAAATTCCGCAACGTTTATTACAACGCCAGGGAATCGATAGGCGATCACAAGCGTACCATCGTCGTTTCCCAGGTTGAGCAGGCCTGCGTCAGTTTGCAGGATACCCGGGATGAGTTTCAGGATGCGCTGGAGCGTTTTAAATCGCTGGTCAGCGTCAGCGAGACTTCGCTGGACCATAAATACAATCTGCTGAACAGGCAATATCAGTTCTGCCGCGCCAAATCCGAGGCCGTCAGCGACAGAATCAGAGCAATAGAAGATGTCAGTGAAGCGCTGTTTATCGAGTGGGAAAGGGAGCTGGATGAATATACGAACCGCTCCTTGCGCAATCTGAGCAGGCAACAGCTGAAGGCGGCCAGACAAAATTATGCCCGGTTGATCAAGTCCATGCGCAGGGCCGAAGCCAAAATCCAGCCGGTGCTACTGGCATTCAAGGATCAGGTGCTGTACTTGAAACATAACCTCAATGCCCAGGCAATTGCGGCATTGAGGCATGAGTTTATTGAAATCGGCATAGACATATCGCAGTTGATTCATGCCATGGAGCAAACCATTGCCGAGGCGAATCAGTTTGTTTCAACGCTGGTTGAACAAAAAGCGCTGCCTAGCCGATGAGATTATGGTTTATAAAGGATATTGATAGTCTTATTTCAACTTATAGAGGACATTGTTTGCTTTGTCACGAGGATCTTCCTTTCGGCTCTTTTCCTGGTCTATTCGTTCCTGGCCGAATTTGGCAATCATTTCGTCCCAGCTTGAATATTGCTTATAGGCTTCAAAGCCGGAATTTTTACGTTCTTGATAAAGTTCCTTGCCTAAATTGATGACTTCCTGGGGTTCTTTGCCGTCAACCTTTGCAAGGAATTCATCGTCATTTTTGAAAGAATCGCGGATAGTCCAGAAAGAGACTTCGAATTCAATGCGCTGCTCGGCAGGCAAGCGATTTTTGATCACTTTGACGGACTTATAAGCCGTGCGGGCATTGTGGCCGTTTATTTTCATGCCGTTGCTGCAGGCAATTAATGTTGTGCAGGAAAGAATAATCAGCAGAGCAGATAGTTTCTTCATAAGTTAACCTCGAAATTAAGTACGGGTCCAAGTTGCGTTAGTTATAATTATTGCATTACACCCTGTCACCAAACAAAGTAAAATGGTGGGTTATTATAAACCCAAGCCAACTTTCTATGCTGGAATTTATCCAATTATTAAAACAGCGTTACCAGGCCGTTTTGAGTCAACCCGGCAATGAATCTGCCAAAACAAGTTATCAACAGCGGATAGATCAGCTTATTCTGGCGGAAGCCTTTATGCGTAAAGGCCAGCTTATTGCATCTACCCCTGAATACCCTTTGCAGATTACTGTTATTGGTCCGACCCAAGCAGGAAAGAGTTCACTGGTTAACCTGTTATTAAACAGCAATGTGGCCGGCGTAAGCCCCTTGGCAGGCTATACTGTGCATCCCGAAGGCTTTTGCAACGACATCAGTCCGAAGGATTGCAGCGACTTGCAGCGTTATTTCGGCCGATTCCAGCAGCTGCAGCAGGCGCATGCCCGGACAGACCGTTATGATTGTTATTTATTGACCGAAAACACCACGGTTTCAAAATATTTGCCGCCCAGCGTCCTTTGGGATACGCCTGATTTTGATTCGATAGATGCCGCGAATTACCGCGAGGGCCTGATCAGGACGATCGCACTGGCCGACATGATTATTCTGGCCGTCAGCAAGGAAAAATATGCCGATCAGTCGGTCTGGGATATCATGGCCGTACTCGAAGACCTGCATCAGCCGACGGTTATCTGTCTTAATAAGCTTGTTGAAGGCTCGGAATCATTGCTGATCCATTCACTGAAAGAAAAATGGCGCCACGCCAGAAACGATGAATTCCCCGAAGTCGTGCCCTTGTATTATCAAAAACAGACGGGCATGCCGGTCTGGCCGGAATCCCGGCAGAACCTGCTTATTCAAATGGCCGGCAAGGTCAATCATAAGAGGCAGGCGCGCTATGAGCAGGAATTGCTTCAGAAGAACTGGCAATACTGGGTCGAGCCGGTCGTCGCCGAGCATCAGGCTTTAAAAGACTGGCAGGAACTGATCGATCAACTGATCAAGCAGGCGTTGGAGAGTTATCAGCGCGATTACCTGAATCACCCGCATCATTACGAGACTTTTAAATATGCCCTGGCGCAGTTGCTGAATTTACTGGAGATACCGGGCCTGGCCGGTGTTTTGTCCGGCACGCGCAGAGTTTTGACCTGGCCAATCAGACAAATCATGAAGCTGGGACGCAAAAGGCAGCACATAGCCGACAGCAGCCACGAAGTCGCGCTGTTAAAGCAAATAGCCGAGCACATGCTGATACAAATGGCGGACCGTCTTTTGGACAGGGCCGAACAGAACAGGCATAACCAATGGTGGAAAGAAGCCGGCAGCTTGCTGCGCAGCCAGCGTTCGGATATTTTGCAGGATTTCAGCGAGGCTGCGAGAAGCTACCATATTGCTTTTCAACAGGACGTGGAAAACACAGCGCAACAACTTTATCACAAATTGCAGGAGAAACCGGTGCTCCTGAACAGCCTGCGGGCCACGCGCGTCACCACCGATGCGGCCGCTATTGCGCTGGCATTAAATACCGGCGGCATAGGCATGCATGATCTGATTATTGCGCCGGCGATGCTGACCGTCACGTCCTTGTTGGCCGAAAGCGCTATCGGCAGCTATGTGCACAGGGCCGAGGCGGAATTGAAACAGCATCAGCTCAATACCGTCAAACAGTCCTTATTCATCGATGGCATGGGTAGGAAACTTTCCGCGCTGCCCAAACAGTTAACCCATCTTACACAGTTTAATATTGCACCCGAGCAGTTGCAGGCGGCCGAACACCAACTGAAAGAAAAGCGACATGGCTTACGATTACTCTGATTTAGTAGAACAAACAAAAAGCTGGGCCGGGCAGGCCGCCGCTTCGGGCTGGATCAACCAGGAGTCTGCCAGGCAGTTATGCGAGTTCGACGCAAGAACGCCCGACGCTCTGTTCGCGCATAGCGGCTCCCGGCCTCTGATCGTAGCCTTCATGGGGGGCACCGGGGTAGGCAAGAGCTCGCTGCTGAACCGCCTGGCCGGCCAGGCGATTGCCAGGACCGGCGTAGAGCGTCCGACATCGCGCGAAGTCACGCTGTACCATCACCGCAGCGTCGCCATACAGCATCTGCCCGAAAAACTGCCGATTGACCGTATTAAAATAGCCCAGCATGATGAGGAATCGAAAAAAAATATCATCTGGATCGATATGCCGGATTTCGACAGCGTCGAGCAAGGCAACAAACAGCTGGTTCTGGAATGGTTGCCGCATATCGACGTGCTCGTCTATGTGGTCAGCCCCGAACGCTACAGGGATGAAAAGGCTTGGCGTCTGCTGCTCGCCGAAGGCGGCCGCCATGCCTGGCTGTTTGTTTTGAATCAGTGGGACAGGGGACAGACCGCCCAATTCGAAGATTTCAAGCAGCAATTGCACAAGGCCGGGTTTGACGAACCGATCATATTCAAGACGGTTTGCGCGGAAGAACTGCAAGCCGATGAATTTGAATCGTTAAAAGCCACGATTGAATCGCTGGCGACCGAACATGTCATCGAGCAACTTGAACAAAGAGGCTTGCAGGTCCGCAAGGACGACTTAAGGCAAAGACTGCAAAGCCAGATGCCATTGCTTGGCTCCAGCCAAGCTGTTCAGCAGACGCCGAAACTGTGGCAGGAACAGTGGCAACGCACCGCCGATATCCTGCAGCAAGGCATGGTCTGGCCGATACAGCAATTGGCCAATTATTATGCCGAACACGCAGCCGATTTAATTACCAATCCGGCCGCAGGCAAATACTCGCCAACCCGCTCGGACATACGATTGTGGGATGAATGGGCAAGTGCGCGATTCGATGACGGCCTGGACGAATTCGTGCTAAATGTTGATCAGCAAGGCATTCCGGTTGCACCGCTTAAAAAGCAGTTGGCTCCGGTCCGCGAGAAGGCATCGAAAATCATTCAGGGCCAGAGCGAACTGGCTGTGCGGCAAGCGCTGGCCAATCCCGGCAATGTCATGCACCGCGCTTTTTTAAAATTCATGCGCTTGTGCGAGATTTTGCTGCCGCTCGCGGCCATCATCTGGGTCGGTTACAAGCTGTTCACCGTGTATTACACTAGCAACGCGGGCAATGAGGAATATCTGGGCGTCAATTTCGCCATTCACAGTACCTTGCTGATCGCCATTACCTGGCTGACGCCGTTTTTTATTTTGAAGAAAATGAAACCTTCGCTGGAAAAAACTGCTTTAAAGGGCCTTCACAAAGGCCTTATTAACGGGCTCAGCATGATTGAATACGAAGTATCAGAAATTATAGAGACTTTCAGTCATCAACATGCCGCGCAGGTAAATCAGGTCGCCGATATTATTGAACATTGTAAGATTGATGATAAGCATCGGGAACTATCCAGGGATGACAGGGGGCTTTTGACACGAATGCTAATTGAATAAGAGTTAGATAAAGGATTTTTAGAGAGCTGAAATTTTTTTTTAAAATGAATGGAATCTTTTTAGCAAAATTGACTCTTATCAATTACAATACGCAAGTTAAGGGGGCGACCTGGCTTCGACGTGGGTAGCGAAACCTTAAGTGCATGCCGAGGACTGTACACCTCGTAAATCCTACAGAAAAAAAGTATTCGCAAACGACGAAAACTACTCAGTGGCTTTAGCAGCTTAAAACCTGCACCACTTCTCTGACTGTTTGTGCTTATGCGAGCAGAGTCCTTCGGGACATTCAGGGATCATATTACATAAGATCGCGTCAGGGCTTAGTTCGGAGTCCGAAGCGCTAAATCCAATCGAAATCGCTGTTGATCCTCTTGGCCCGACGGGTAGTCAACAGTTAAATTAAAAGCGCGGGATAAGCATGTAGACCTTACGGCGGAGTGCTTGCGGACGCGGGTTCAATTCCCGCCGCCTCCACCAATTCCAAGAAAACCGGCTGAGCCTGAAAGGGTGGCCGGTTTTTTTATGTCTTTAAAAACAGTAATTTTCTTGCTGGATTCATTTATCCGCCAAAGGCTACAAACGGGGCCACATAGTCCGGCAAGTTAAACGTGAATCAACCCGCCTATTTATGGAAAAACAATCGCGGTATCGATGCGTCAACACTTTTCCTAAACACACGGTTAAGCCGCTTTATGCAGCAATTTGTAACCTGTGAGCGACGACCTATAGCCATTGGCCGAATTAGTCGCTCGCGGTTGTAAAAGACCTCAATATATTCAAATATCGCCTGTCTAGCCCCAGCTCGGTCTTCAAGGTATGGAAGAAGTTTTTTAAAACACTGTTATCCCAGCGGTTGCCTTTACGGCTCATGCCATGCCGGGCTAATAACGGTATGTCAGCATATAATATAGTGGTTATATGATTTTTCCTTCTTTAACAAACTCTCGCTGAATGGCAAATTCTAATTGCTTTAAATCCAGCGTGCTTGACTGGGATGCCAATAGCTCAACAGAACAATAATGAGCAATATTCAATATTCCTGCGCCCGTCAGTTCATAGCGGGCCGCAACATGTTGCCAGTCGATATCATCCGCAATCTTGATTTGGGATGGAAAAGTCTGGGCCCAAATTTTATGGCGCTCTTCAAGGCGAGGCATCGGGAAATGAATAATGGATTGAAAACGTCGAATAAATGCATCGTCGATATTGGCGCGTTTATTCGACGCTAAAATGACCAAACCGTTGTGGTTTTCGATTCGTTGCAACAGGTAGGCTACTTCCTGATTGGCATATTTGTCGTGCGCATCGCGGATGTCGGTTCTTTTGCCGAATAGCGCATCCGCTTCGTCGAAGAACAGAATCCAGTTTTTGTTTTCGGCTTTATCGAACAGCCGCGACAGGTTTTTTTCCGTCTCGCCGATATATTTGGACACCACGCGCGACAGGTCGATACGGAATACGTCTCTGCCGGTATGCTTCCCCAGCAGCGTGGCGGTCAGGGTTTTGCCCGTGCCCGGCGGTCCGTAAAACAGTGCACGGTAGCCGGGTTTGATCTTTTTCTTCATGCCCCAGTCATGCAGTAGCGTGTCGTTATGATTGATCCAATTTTCGACTTCATGGATCTGCCGCAAAGTATTGGGGTGCAGCACCAGATCATCCCAGTCCATCTCGGTATCGATGTATTCTGCCGGAAAATCCAGGCTGAAACGAGGCTTGCTGATGGCGCCGGTGGTTAGCTGTTCGACAATTTCAGGCTCGAGGACCAAGCGGCCGCTCATCATCGGTTCTCCTTCGCGCACCGGTTCAAGCCAGAGAATGCGTTTTTGCGCAAACCAATGTTCGCTGCTCAGGATTCGCTGAACCTCCAGGCGTTGTATAAGATTGTCGCCTGCGAGAATAAACTGCGCAGTTTCACCGGTAGGGAGAATGCCTCGGTGGTTGGCCGCCTTGACACCACCGAATTCGGGGAAATCACCGCCTTCAGGGAAGTGTTCAGCGATAATTTTACTGAAAAATCCGGGCTGCAGTTGTGGCACGATAGCCAGCATCAGCACCGCAAACTCTTCAAGACCGGGATTGTGGCTGGCTATGAATTGGGTCAGCCACGAGTTTCCGGCATAGAAATTCAGCGGTTGCAGTTCGAAATTTTCAGCTTGCCCGAAATGCACCCGCAGTCGTTCATCCAGGGCATTTTTCAGCCATTCCAAGGCTTGTCCCAAGTTTGCGGCATTCTCGCTTATCGTATTATCGTGACACATTTATCTAATTGGTTTTATTCTGTTGCTGAGATAATTTTCAATCGTAACGAGACTATGCTCATTCATAACCGGACGACTCGTCCAATGGTTTTTGACTTGCTCCGGCGGGACATTGCAGACTGTGAGTTCGCAACAACCCTGTACAGTCGCGTGCCGATGTTTACGGCAGTAAAAATCAAGAGAAAACGGTCGAGGAGTTACAAGCGCTATCTGTCGGCAGGATGCTCGAAATGCCGGACGGCAACTAATGTTCCCAATGATTGCAGTTGTTGTCCGCCGCGCCAATTCCAACCGAAACCATGACATTCATTACAAAGTGAACCGGCTTGGCTACCTTGGCCATGGCAGTTGTTGCATATATTGTAACGAGAAATGATCTTTAACCCTTTTTCGGTATTGGCGATATAGAAATTGGTAAAGTAACTGCGGCTGCCATAAAAAGGCGAACTCAGATAAATCCGATAAATTGTGCCAAGGATAGGATGGGCATATTGCTCAATTTGGAAGAGCACACGCGGCTGCAATTGCTTCTGCACCGTGTCCCGCTCTTCTAGCGTTCTGGATGAAGAAACATTCAACCCTGAGTGTAATCCTTGAAAAAACTGGTTTAAGGCATCCAAATTTTTCTCAACCAACCGGGTATCCGGTTCCGTTCGAATCTGAATCATCACCTCATATTCTTGAGCCGTGAAGTCTTGGATAAATCGAATAACTTCTTCCATAATTATATTTTTAGATATCTATCTGGGCCAAGATTAAAGGGCATAGAGATCACTTGATTGGTTTCGGCATTTGTCAGGCTTACCTGATAGTTCACTTCCAGCACTGCCTTGAAGTTTGGATGCTGGCTAGCAAATTGTTCTATCGATGCTTTGACCATATCCTTTTCTTCTGCCGGTATTTTGCTCAGGATTTGCTGAATAATATCAGCTTTCTTTAATTGCCCCAGTTTAACTTTAACTGAAAGATTAAATTCTTTAGCTTTGTGGGTTTCAATCAGATTTACAATCTGGTCTTCAACGCCTTTCATTTCCACCTGGTTATACTCGGCACTGGCAGAAACCAGGTTTGCGGCTGATTTGTATCCCGAACCCAGGAAACGGTCTGCAATTAGATGGCTGCGGTTTAAGTTAGCCTTGCCGATAAAATCGGGAGAATCTTGAGTGATGCCGCGTCCCTCAATCTTTAAATTATCCTTTAATTTCAGTTTCGTGCCGGAAATGCTGTGGCTCAGTTGATCTGCACTGATTAAAGCGTCAAATTGCGCCCCTCCCGCTGTTTCATATTTAATATGGGTGGCTCCGCCTTCGAGCTTTGTTTCTATCCGCTTCTTCGGTTCATATTTGCTATGCTCAGGAATACCCTCAGAATGTCCCTTGGCAAATCCCCCCATACCTAAACTTTCCGGACTAGAGGCGAAATCTTTGATCAATTGATCTACTGGCACCCCTACCATCGCAGCTTCATGCCCTTGGCCATCTTTTACCCCTTTGCTTGCTTTAGCCTTTCTCAGCAGAATATATACAAACATTTTACCGTTAGGGCCTTTTGGATCGATTCGCTTCACCTCTCCATTCGACCAGGTATTGTCTCTGCGTCTGACTTTATCCCCGACAGAGACAGGGCAATCGGCAGCCGCGTCTGCTTCGATTGTCTTTGGACTTCCTTTCTCTATCGGGCTGGCGGAGGCTGTAAAATAGATGGTTTTCGATTTTTCAGTCTCAGAATCGACTACAAGGTCAAGCGTCGACAGTTTGTAACGCTTCTTTATCGCCGTTAATTTATTGCGCATCGCTTTTTCGTTAAGCCCTTTTTTCGGCAACAGTTTTTCCGCTTCACTTATGGCTTTTAGCTTATCGCGCCTTTTTTCTTCTTCCGTTCGCTTATCTTCCTTCTTCCCAAACAACTTCCCGAACAAGGCCTTCGCCTTCTTCACAACCCAGGCAAGAGCCGCATCGATGGCCTTATTGACGCCGCCGCGCGCTTTTGAGACGACTCCATTGATCTTGTCGGTGACTTTTCCCAGACCGACAAGTCCGGCGAGCAGGCTGATGGCGAGAGACAACATCCCTGCCAGCGCGTTGGATACCATAATGGCGGCTGATCGGATATTGCCGGCGGCGATTTGCATGATGGAGTTGACAAATCCCGCCACCACCGCCGCAATTTTTGACATCTTTGCCACTATCACCATGACGATGTCATAAATCGAGACAATTGCCGAGATAAAACCGGCGCCGGGAATAAACATGGCGACGAGCTTGGGAACTGCTTTTGTAATGATGGCATCGGTTACAAAACCGATGATCCCACTCACGACCGTATCCTTGAGGTCGGCAAGTTTCTCCTTGATCATTTCCCAGATCGCAACCGGCCCACCATTTTTCAGCTTGACAATAATTTCATAGCCTTTTTCAACTCCGTTTTCGATCCCTGACATAATCGCTTCGCCCTTAGGCCCCATTGCCTTGACAATTTTTGCGCGGATCTTGGGCCAGGTAATGCCCAGCACACTGAGCACAAACTTGCCCAATTCCGGCAGTGAAAGCGCTTTGGGAATATATACGCCATTGAGAGAACCGGTCAGCCAATCGATCAGTCCGGCTTTAAGGTGAGTGCCGATATTGTCGGCAAACGTTTCAAAGCCGGCTTTGGCCGCTTTTGCCAGATTGCCGACAAAAGGCAATGGGTTTTTCAGTATGCTCTTGAGAGCGGCGCCTGCGCGTTTGACATAGGCCATCGCGCCCGGCTTGACGGAATCGAAGATAATTTCCAGCAGGTTCCAGACGGCGCTGCCCGCCCAACTTATGAACTTGCCGGCGAAACCGCCGAATACCGATTTGAGCTTGTTAAAAGCGTTCGGCAGCAGCACGATGTCGATAAACTCCAATGCCTGGAAGGCGGCGATGAACAGCGCCGGAACCTGTTGTACAAAACCTTTTACCGTCCCGAGGGCATTCTGGAACCAGGCCCATGCGCGCGCGATGGCGTTGGCCTTCTGCATGTTTTGCCAGACTTCTTCCTGGCCGATCAATTTCATGAACGGACCGATCAGGTTTTCGGCAGTCTGCGGCACCGGCTCGCCACTTATCGGGTCCTTGCCCAGGACAGCGCACAACAGATCGTAGCCATTGGGGGCGTTGGCCTTGGCGAATGCGGCGATGGGTTTTAGGATGGCGTCCTTGACCAAAGTGATCATGCCATCTTTAAGTCCAACGGCAAATGCCTTGATCTGTCCAATGGGCGCTGTGACGATTTTTTTGCCGCGCTCCCATACTGCGCCAGGATCGGCGAGGTCAGTGACTGAGAATTTTTTGACGAACTGTTTGATGTCCTGCCAGATGTTGCTGCCGATGTCGCTCAGCGCAGCGAACTGCTGCGCGGCGAACACGCTGACCTTGTCAAATACGCCGTGGTTGGCCAGCGCCTGGGTGATGTAGGCGCCACCCGGTATCATTTCAATGGCGCCTTTGAGAATGTTGCCGGCGCTGCGGTCGACGGAGGCCCGGGTGATCGGGTTGTAGCCGATGACCACAGTGAGCATCGTGAAACCGGGAATCGCAGCGGCGTTATCAGCGATAAAGCCGAGAGCCTTGTCGATCAGGTATTCTAGCGGATTCAGACTATCCAGGAGGCCTCGCTGCACGGGCGGGGGCGTAGCCGTAGTGCTGACCTGCGGGCTGCGTTGTATGGCATGGCCTTGCTGGATGGTATGGGTCAATTCGTGAGCCAGGAGTTGTTTGCCTTCGCTGCCGCCGGGCTGGTACTGGCCCCGGGAGAAAAAGATGTGGTTTTTATGGGTGAATGCCCGCGCGCTCAATTGGCTGCTAAGGCTTGCGGATTCGGGGTCGCTGTGGACGCGCACGTTGCTGAAATCGGTATTGAACCTTGGCTCCATGTAGTCGCGTATATCGCTGGGGAGCGGTTGCCCGCCTGTGGTTTTGTTTTGAATCGCCGATTGTATGCCTGAATTTACAGTAGGAGCGCCGGCGCTATCTTTACGTTGGAGTTTTTCTTCGGCAGCCGGGGCTTTTTGTATCTTTTCGTCCTCTTTTTTCTGAAGCTTCTCCTCTGGCATGGTAGCCTTCTGAATCTTTTCTTCAGGCATGACTGCTTTCTGTATTTTTTCTTCTTCCTTTTTCTGTAATTTTTCTTCCGGTTGGCGCTGAAGTTTTTCTTCTTTTGTCGGCACCGGGGCTGGCATGCGCATGACTTTGTCGGCCATCTTATCGGCTTCCTGCTCGAACTTGTCGCCGGGTTTGTTCACCGCCATTTTCATCTGCACGGAGGCGGTGAAAGACTGGCTGGCCGGCGCGAAAAAATCACCGCCGCCTGCTTTGGCGAAAAAGGGCTGACTCGGCGTTTGGGTTGCCGTTTTTGAGACAGTGCCGGTTGATTTTTCTGAGCTCGATTTCATCTTCTTCTACCCGTCAACATGAGGTCAATAGCGCCACTCCACCCAGAGCATCCGGTGCATCCAGGGAAGTTTTATCATGCCGATACCCCAGGGCAGCTGGTCCAGCAAAATATCGTAGGCTTTGTTTTCCACTTGTAAGCGCCAGTCGCCGTCATCACGCAAGCTGATTTTGCCGGGGCGGATCAGGAACGTTCCCCGCAAACCGTCGTCGCTGGTGCCTTTCAAGGCAGCCCAATGACGAATCACAGCTTCAAGCAGCGCAGTAGCTTCCTCGGTTTCTTCAGCCGTTAAAGGAGAATTGGTATTCACAGGCGTTTCCAACGGCAAATTTAATAGCACTTTAGGTAAGACCAGCTCATATTCGGGCGCGACCAGCTGACCGGTGCCTAAAAAATGCAGCAAAGACAATGCTCGATCCGGGGCAATGAGCTGGTCGCCAACAACAATGTTTAACGCTCTGAAAAATTGCGGGAGAAACGGGTGCAACAGAACCAAACCTGCGTTGTTGATGTAAATATTTTCGCTAGCCATAACGTTTGAAGTCCCTGCCGGTGCGCCTGGCTTTATTGGCGGGGCAGAGGCCGACTGTTCTGCATCGGCATCACCGAAGAGGTTGAGAGATTGGGTTTTGACAAGGGAGCTGACAATCTCATCAGGTGCTGCGCCAGCGGCTATCGATGCCATAGCTGACGTTGAAGTCTCAGCCGGTGCGCCTGGCTTTATTTGTGAGGCAGAGGCGGGCTGTCCTGCAGCATTACCAGATAGGGTGGAAAATGGGGCTTGGGCAAGGAGGTCGGCCTCGTCAGGTGTCGCAACGGTTACTGTCGATGTCGCGGCTGGCGTTGAAATCTCAACCGATGCGCCTGGCTTTATTGGTAGGGCAGAGGCTGATTGTTTTGCTTCGGCGTTACTCAAGAGGTCGGAAAATGGGGCTTGGGCAAGGGAGCCGGCAATCTCGTCAGGCGCTGCGTCGGCTGCTGTCGGTGTTATAGCTGACGTTGAAATCTCAACCGGTGCGTCTGGTTTTATTTGCGGGGCAGAGGCCGACTGTTCCGCATCGGCATTACCGGATAGACCAGTGGACCGGGTTTGAACAAAGGAACCGGCAGCCTCATGTAGCGCATCACTTGCTGCCGATGTCACTGCTGACTTTGGGTCGTTGCTGGTTTCTATCGCATGCGCAATGCCAAATTCTGACGCGACTGTAATAGTTAATGGACTTTGCCTGGATTCGCCCGGTTGCTGCCGGTCATCGCTTGATGCTTCAGGCCAGTGTCGTATCAGCCAGTCGAGCAACGCTGGCTGATGTTTGCAATCTGCCGGCAGCGCTTGCCAGATGTCGCGGATCATCTGTGTGTCAGCGAGGGCTGAAGGTTGCTTTGCATGCATAAACGCCGTCTGCCAGATTTGAGACTGCAGCGCTCTGGCGACCTCCGCTGGTAATGGCTGGCTGGCCAGAGTCTGTAAAAGCTTATGGGTGATTTCGTTAACAGCAGGCGCCAGGTATGTTAGCAGGGTGTCTAAAAACGTTGTTGAGAACTGCAGCGAAAAACGTCTGGCTGCATCTGCCGTGGTCAAAGCGGCAAGCAAATCGGCATCAGCCAGCGGTGTTGTTTGCTTCCAGCTGCTGAGCAGAAATTGCTCCAGATTTTGTCCTTCCGGCAGACGAAAAGACCAGGGGAGCCTGCCGGTTCTGGCGAAGTAGACCAATGCTTCCAGGGCCGCCTGCGGCTCAGTTTTATATTGGATTGCACCTGCCTGTTTCTGAGCGGGATCGTTCTGCGGCAACGGGTGAATCCGGTGCCGGGAATCCTGCAGCCAGCGTTCGATCGCCTGGATTATCGCGGCGGGTAAATTGTCTTCCAGCCGGTCGGCAGCCAGGGTGCCGACATCGATTTCCATGCGTTCAATAACCAAGTGAGCGTCTTGCGGGGCATAAGCGTCCAGCAGGCCAGCCAATTTGGGCGTCAACCATGTGTTACAAAGATTCAGCAACTGGTTATGTAATTCCCAGGCTTTGCTCTCGTCTCCTTTCAGGGTGACGTGGAGACTTTGTCGCTCGATGATATGATGGTTGCCGCTCATAAAATTCTTGTACTGATTTCTATTATTATGCTATCGTTCAAACACTGGAAGTCGGATAGGCATATCCTCAAGGGCGCATAAGGTAACACCCGAAAGCGCCTACTTCCCTTCTCTCCAATCAATCACAGTAGCTATTTCCATTTCTGGGCATCCTTCTTGCCGAAAATAACATTGATGGCATAGCCGCTTACCGAGTAATCGCTTAGGATAGCCATAATGTCTTCTCGATTAATCGATTTATCTTCCGTGTGAATCAGTAAATCTATATCACTATGCTGAGTGATTTTTTTGCCGGTGATTTTCTCGCGCAAGCCGGAAAAGCCTGCAGGAAAATTGTTTTCCGATGGTGTCCGGGATACCCAGCTGCCGTTAACCCACGGGCCTATTAACACGGCTTCGACAGTCAGACCTCCTACATTATAAGTTTCGTCTATAACCTTACTGATGTTTTCCAGCAGATTCTGCACCAATGCCGGCAAAGGCTTGGATGCTCTGAGTTTGATCATGACTTCCCAGTCAATCAGATCCTGTTCCGTCGGCATGGTGGCGCTCGGAGATGGATACTTGGCTTGATGATGAGCGTTTTCCTGCAGCCATTGGTATTCACCGGCGTGGTATTCATCGTGCAATTGGCATAGGACAGGCCAATTGAGGGGCTCCCATGCGCCTTTTTGCCAGCGATAAATACCGTCAGGCGTGTAGGCGTAGCGAATCTGGTTGCCTTGCAGTCCGCCCCATTCGATACGGAACATATGGTCGGCAAAATAGCGAATGAGAAATCTATCATTATCGCGGTCGTAATCGAAAACCACTCCGTTGGGGTAAGCCTGATTCAACCTATGGGCTATGGCGGAAAGCTGTCCGTTAATGAGTTCCTGGATAGGTACGCTGACTTGCTTAGGAGTAAGCAGCTTGCCTTGGAGTTCGTAGCGGTAAATGACGATGACATAGTTATCGGCCAGGAGGTCTTTATCGGCTTCCTTGGATCCTGAATAATCACGGCGGGCCAAGTTGCTTAAATGCCGCTTGCTATCGAACCATGGGTATGAGCACTCATTTACCTCCACCCTACACAGACTACTCGAAGCTTCCATATGTTCTATGCGGTAAGGCAGCGCGAAATCGGCGAGTACGATATTGGCGTTGATTCCGCTTCCGCCATATAACACCACAAAAGTACCATCGCGCAGGGCACCTGCCTGATGCTCCAGGCCAGGGTGTCTTTCCAGAAAATCTCCCACCGCATCGGTGCTGAGATAGAGGATGGAAATCGGCAAACGGTGGTTTTTGATCAGTTCGCCGAGAGTGGTGGTGACAGTCAGCAGATTTTTGCCGACATGGCCTTCTATCCTTAAAAAGTTGTACGCTTCCAGATCATAATCCAACGGCTGGCGAACATGCGCAGGGCTATCGACATCTTCATGCCAGGAGAGAATGTTCCGGGCCTGCCAGTCTTTGCGGTTGGCGTCCCAGTAAGGGCGCAGCTCCGGCCGGTAATAGAACGGCAGCGCCTTGCCGGACAGATGGCGATAACCGAACCGGCTGGGGATGATTTTCGGAGGAGTTGCATTGTACTCGTCCGGTAAAATATTGAAGTCTTGCACCATCCGCAGGAGTCGCTCGAACAAAAAGCGCAGCTCGCCGCGTCTGTTTTCGGCAAGGACCAGTGCCGGCGAAGGCAAAAACCGGCTGCGGTATTGCTGATTGCCGGAATTTTTTACGGCGCCTAATACCAGATGGCGCGGAAACAGGCTTGCATCCGGCAGGCATTCCGGCACGGTCTGCATCAGCGCGGCTCGAAACTCATGATAGGCGGCGGTCAAGTCGCGCAGCCAGTCGTAGTAATACTGGATCGCCGGCTTGTCGGCCGGAAAATCGAACTGCTGATCCAGCTGGGCCAGCGCTGTATTGTCCAGGTCCGGGATCAGGAGTTTCAGATGGCCGTAACTTTGGTTGACGGCATCCAGCAGGCGGCTGACGGCGGTTTTTGCCTCCGTCTGTTCAGCAAAAAAATTCTTGTAAACCTGCTGGTAATTCTGTAAGTCTGCCGGTGCAGCAAAATGAACGCGCGCCAGCGGGATTTCCGGCAGTTGCAGCGGAGTATAGGCAGTCAGCTTGTTCAGCTCTATCAGCAGGCGCCGGACTTTGACTTCAACCTCGGAGCCCTTGTCATCGCAGTTATTGGGGCTGCAATTACGCAATGAAGCTTGCTTGAGTTCCAGCACCAGTACCAGCGCTTTATCATCCAGAAAACCAGCCGGTGCTTCAGCCAACTGGTTGACATTGGCATCGCCCAACGACTCGGCAGTCAACAATTCCCAGAGTGCGAACTGGTTATCGTTGTCTTTGAACGGCAGATAATGCAGGTCTTCGTCAGCCTCTAACTGGCGATAGGCGACCAGCTCCAGTTTTTCCTGCGGCTCTGCCAGCAAATAGCCTTCGGAGGTAATCCCGCAGCCTTTGGACAAAAAAATTCGGGTGGGTGCGGCAGGGTTGTCCAGCGCGATGTCCAGGCCGCAAACGATGCCGATGCCGGTCAGATTGGCCCGTGTCAGCCGTTGCTGATCGTCCAGATAGTCGAACAGCTGGTTGAGATGCGCATTAGTCAATACCTGATTGGCTTCGAAGACCGGATAGCTGGTGTGTTGTGGTTGCATGGCGATGTTACCGTTATCAGATGGTTGAATAGGGCAGAGTTCAGGTGTGCTGCGAACCAAGAGCGGTACTGCCTAGCCGTACCGGGTTCTGATCACTACCGTCATCATAATCATGTAAAGTGGCTTGCGGATAGGTATTGTCCAATGCGGCCAATAAGGTGACGACTTGGTGCAAGGCGTAAGATACTTCCCGGTAACCGGCGTAGCGGTTGTCAAGCAACTGCTGGAGCTTCTCCGCGGTGCCTGGCTTAAAGGTCAGCCCGCTGCAAAGCGCCGGCAAATAGAGGGTCAAAGGCGTGAAATCGGCGAAATCCTGCTCATTCCAGGGCTGAGGAATAACGCGGTTGAGCATTTTGCCGTTCAGCCATTGATGGAAATGTTCACCGTAGCTGCCGAGAATGCTGGCGCTGCATGAGCATAAATCGGCCACCGGACCGTCAAGCCGGCCGGCTTTAAGGATGGCGCGCACCTGCTCGGAAAGCCGTTCCTCGCTCCAGTCGAAGCGTCGATTGACATCCAGCCATTGCCGCCAGGCCTGTTGGAAACGCTCGAATTGCCGGCTGCCGATAACCCGTTGCTGAAAATACTTGGCCATCGACACTTTAATCTCTGCCCACTGTGCACTGTCCAGTTGGGCGGCGCAGCCAAGCCCGTCGGTTGTCAGCGGTGAAAATAAGGTCTGCAATTGGTTGTTCAGCACATCCGGCTGGAAAAACGTGGCGGCGTGGTCTTGATGCCAGCCGGTAAATGTCTGGTCGAACAAGGCATAGATGGCCAGGGCGCAGTTGTCGGCCTGCTGCCTCGTCAAAGCTTTATCATCGGGACCGACGGTTTTGGCGATTAACCACGCAGACAGGCTCTGGATCAGCGCCTCGTCCCGGCTGAAGCCGTCGTTCGCCACCCAGCAGATTTTGGCCAGAAGATGCGCCGGCATTTCTTTGCGGATAGTGCGTTCGGCAAAGCCGCGCATTTCCAGATCATTATTGTAAGGCGCTGTCCAGCCGGGCATCACCCAGGTTAAACGGAATGAATAGGGATCTTCGTCGCCGCAGGCCGCGCAGTCGCCGCTGGAGCAGGCAGGGTAGAGCGCATCGCCTGGAAATTTGGGGCGCAGCAATAGATGCTCGACGATGACGGCGCGTTGATCGGCGCTCCAGCCTAACAATTCGGCTTTAAATGCCTCGGCCTGACTTTTGCTGGCGAATAGGTCGGCGGATTGTCCGAGCGGTTGGCCGTCCGCATCCTGCAGCAAGAGATGGTATTCAAGGCTGTCAGCGCCTGCCGGTTCGATCAGGTGCGCGCCCGCTTTGCTGAATGCGGTAATCAGGCTGGCGTAGGCAAGCTGCTGCGCTGCTTCTGGCGTATCGGCCTCGAGTTTAACGTTGCCTTCAAACCAGATGCGGTACGTATCTTTCAGTTGATAAGCGATTGCGTAGCCTGCCTCGTCAGGCTCGGTTTGGGTCCAGGCAAAGTCCAGGTCAGGAAAGCCCAGCAGCAGCGCGACGCGTTTTTTAAGCCCCGCCGCATTGCCTTGCATGCCGGGCGTTTTATAGTCGAAGGCCCGGCAGCGGTTAGAACTGACGGCAGGATAGGCCTTCAGAAATGTCAGTTTGTCTTCGATCAGACGGCGTTGCGCGAAGGGCAATCCCTGCCGGCGGGTTAAAAGCAACGCATATTCGCTGAATTGTTCACCGAAGCGGGCCATTAAATGGTCGAGGAAGCGGTTGCGGCGCTGCTGAAATTCTTCTTCGGTTTCGGTCATTTTTTCCAGAGCGTCAAGGTTCAGGCCATCGGTCACATCGTTATAGCCTTTGATTATCTCTTCGTTCAGGCACTTGACGAAGTAACTGCGCTGTACCTCTGGGTCGAGCGAGAACAATTCCGCGCATTGGCCTATTTGCGCCAGCGCATTGGCAATGATTTGTTCGAATACCAGCAGATAAGCCTTAAGCTGTTTGGCCTGGGCCTGGCGCTGCCCGGAGGCGTGGGTGGGCAAGCCTTCAGCGCCCACTCCGTAAGCCGGGGGCAGGCCGTATTGCAGCGGATAGTAGTCGAGCGGGTCGCGAAATACGCCGGCAGGCGCGGCCAGATCTTCACCATCTGCCGTTTGGGGGCGCACTTTGGGACGGTTCTGTTCGCCGCGCAACTGTATCAAGGTTGACAAGGCTTCGTCAGGCCTAGGCCGAAGCGGCAGGCCGTCTTTGAAAAATACAAAGCTCGACAAGTGCCGATGGAAGCGAGGCTGGTGCTGCGGCGTGATTAACAGTTGCCAGCTGGCGCTGAGCCTGTTGCTGTTGTCCGCGCCGTAACCGGGATCGGAGGCGCCGGTAACCGGGTTGCCTTCCGCGTCGTATTTGGTCAGCAGCAGGTTGTTGACCGAGACGATGCCGTCGATATCCAGCAAGCGGTTCATGATGTCCGAGGTGCGCAGCACTGTTCTTAACTGGGAGGCGGCCAGCGTCTCATCGCCGATAAAGCCGTTACTTAAGGCGGGGCCGTTGAATATGTCTTCCACCGGCGTATTGCCGGCCAGCCGTTCCTGTAGACTGTAGAATTCCAGCGGCGGATTGCAATACTGCTCGATGGCAAGCCAGATTCGGGCCTGCACCCGTTCGATATCGGCATCGGGCCTGACGTCTACGTCTGCACAGACTGCCACGTCTTCGATATCCACCACCTTGACATGACAGTAGTCTTCATCCAGATTGCGATGTTGCTGCAATGCCTGTTTGGCGTCATTTACCGCCTGGCGGGCGGCTTTGAGCTTGTGGCGGTAGCGCTGCAGCAGGCCCGAGGCGCCGGCATCCTCCAGTATGTTTGTCAGCTGCGCCAGCGTGGTCAGGCTTCGGCTGGCGGTATCGCCGAACAGGCGCAATGCGGCCTGTTCGATGACTGATTGCTGATTGTCGCTGAAATTGATTGTAAAACTGACATAGAAGACCTGGCGCCAATGATCGCGCAGGTATTTGTCCTTTTCTGAATCCGCTTCTTTAGTGTTATCGCTAAGAACATCGTAACTTTTATTGGCTCCCAGCCGGGTGACGGTCAGCGCGGAGAGCGGCGCGTCGCTGAAAAATGGCGCTTGCTGTTCGGGCTGCAACGTCTGCCAATGCGGAAAGCGCAGTTCTACGAGCGTGGCATGGGGGCGGCCTTCGCTGTCGAAGACCTGATAGCTGGTGGTAATCTTGTGATCGTTGAGATCGCCGAATTCCGGATCGGCTTCGAGTTCCAGCAGAACGTCATACAGACCGGCCACTTTCACCGGCGTCTGTTGCTCGGTTTGCGGCGCTTTATAGCCAAGCCTCAACTGGTGTTTTTTGTCACACCAGGCGTAATAATCAAAATCGCAGCTGCAGGATTGGCTGAATACCCAGGCATTGCGCACCGCGTCCAGATCGATCAGGAGCCTGCGAAAGTCATCAGGGGTTACCGGGTTGACGGTCAGGATTTCGCGGGCAGTAAAAAAGGCCTGATCGGGGTAGGGCTGAATTGCGTTTGCCGGCGGCGCGGCTGGTGTCAGCAGATCGGCTATCGGCCACTGGCTGCGGTAAGCGACGTCTGTGATGGTATAGCACAGGCTTTCCAGAAGGGTAATGCCCGGATCGTGGGCGTTGTAATCGGTCCACGTGCCGCTGGCCAATTGTGCGATAAGGCCGATGCCCTCCCGGCGCAGACGGTAGTAGTCGGCAGCGGGCGAAAGCTCGGCATGTTTTTCCAGGGTGTCAGGTATCTTGCTCATACAGATTCACACGAACAGGCGGCGCCGGTGCTTGATTGCTGAACCGGATCAATAGGGGTGATGGTGTGCTGCCGGGCGGAAACCAGTATGGAAATCGCTTTGGAGCCGGTAATTACGGCATTGTCGGCAATGCTGGTTTCAGTTTCAGCGCCGTCGCCGCTTTGGGCCGGATAGCGGTGGGCCAATTGAAAATCGGTCACATAGTCGACATAAGGCAGTTCCTCAACGAAATTGAGCAATACCGAACGATAAATCTTGCCGCCAATGTTGGGGCTGCCGTCTTCAGTGAATGCCCAGGGCGAGAGAAAACGGGTGATGGCCTGATTTAACCGGCTGGTATAAAAGCCTTTGTCCAGGCCTGAGTTGAAACAGACTTTAAAACGCGCCTCGACTTCTTCGAACTGGGGGTTTTTGACATGCAGCTGGATCGTCCCCGGCAGCCGTTTTTGCAAAAATGTTTTGATCTCTTCCAGAAGCCCCAGGCTGGTGTAAGGCCGCAACGGATCGCGCTCGTTGTGAAATTGCTGGTTCGGAACGGTAATGACCGTGACATGGCCGGGGGCTAGTTCGCGATAGATGTTCCTGCCGTTGTCCTGGTCATAACAGGTATGATTCAGGCATTTGGCCTGATAAATTTGCGGAAACGCTTCCAGAATCAGGTGTTCATAGTCCCAGAGCGCGATGGCCCGGTCTTTATGCCGCAGGCGTTCGCTGGCGCGGGTATAAAAGGCATCGGCCTGCTCGGCGCCCTTGCCGCCGAAACCGGGAAACGGCTGGTGTATGCTTTTGACAGCGGCGTCCGGGATGGCAAGTTTGCGGATGGAGCCGGCTGCCAGGGCAGTGGCCGGAAACGCCGGGTCGTTATCCCGATTACTGAAGGTGGCGGTTAAGCCCTGGGCGGCGACCCGCTGCAGACGGCAGACGGCATCGCTCTCGCTGGCGACGGCGGCCTTGATCCAGTACTGCCCGGCAGGCAGCAGGCTATTGGCCGCGGAAGCATCGGCGGGTATCTGCAAGGTAATGATTCCGGAATGCAGCAGTTCATGACTGCCGTCCTGGATAGCGTTGGCGGCAAAGTCTATCCATTCGTTATCGCGCAGATAACTCCAGTGGATATGCTGCGGTTTCGGTTTGACGGATAACGGATCGGCGGTACCCTCAGCTACCTGAAATAATAGCGCCAGGTTTTGCCCCGGATTGAGATCGCTGACGCCGATGTAAAACTCGGCCGCCTGACTGGCAGTATCAGTAAAGTGCTTGAACTGCGGCAGCAAATAAATAGCCGGATCGGGCGCGGCGATTTTCAGAAACGGATGCTGTTCGGCCTGTCCGAACGGCGCCAGATGGAAAAAACGCGCCTTGCGGGCCTCGAAGCCGGCTTGATCTACGCTTTTAAACGTCAGAAGTTGCGCAGCGGTATAGTTCAGTGTCAGCTCACTGATGAAAGGGCCTACGGGCGGGACTGGTTTTGACTTGCCAGCGTTACCGGTAACGCCGGCAGTCTTGGTGGCAGCGCTTCCGGTAACGCTGGCAGTCCCGGTGGCAGGGCCAGTGATGTAATCGATCAAGGCTTGTTCGTATTGGCTCTGCCCAAAGTCCTGCAATAGTTTTAACCGTAAATAGCCGTGCCGGGATGCAGTGTCGAAAGGCATCGGCGCTGAAAGATCGGGGGCATCGTCAAACAGCTGACTCAGATCGGTTGTATGAGTAATTGTCGTAGCCTGAGAATTCGGATCATTGGCAGACGGGCGGCTTGAACAGGCATCGTCAATGGTAGTCGATGTTGAAAAGCCGGGGATATCGGCAAACGCGCGGCTCAGATCAGCCGTCAGCTTCAACTGGCTGCCGGTAACAGGGAATTGCAGGTCCTTGATCTCCTTCCAGGTACCGGCTCTCAGAAACTCCACGCCTATTTCTACGTCTTTGGCGTCGGGGTAGGGCGCAGGCGGATTCTGCCATTTCAGCTTGAGCGTACATTCGACAAGCCGTTTCTGGAAGGCTTCCTTGCAACCGATAATCAGGCTGCTGTTGGACACCGGTAAAGCGCCAAAAGGTTGAAACGGCTTGCTGGTGTCAACCGGGCCGAAATCGTTGCTGACCGTCAGCGTTTTCAGGTCATTTACGGTAATAGTCAGGAGGATCTGGTTCAGGCGCAACGCTTTCAGCTTGTCATAGGCAAAATCGCGGCCGGGGTTGTGGGCCAGCTTTACCAGTAACACCGGCAAATCGGTATCCAGACTGTAACCATGGACTTTAGCCAGATAAGGGGTGATGGCAGGGGCCGAGCCGTCCAGCGTCAACACGATTTGCTGTTTATGGGGCAGGCTTGCCGTTACCGGAATCCAGTCCTTTTTACCGCTGACAAAGCAGAGCAGATCCGTACTGCCGATGCGGTCGGGCAACGGGGCAGGAAAGGTCAGGGTGATCGTGCGATGGCCTTCCGACAGCAACAAATAATGCGAGGCCAGCGCAAAGCCGATTTCGGCCTTGGGCATTCTGATCTCGCTCAGCGCCCCCAGGCTGTAAATTTTGTTGAAGAACGGATGCCAGGAGTGATCCGCCGAAGTCAGCTTGGCGCCCAGGCCGTCATCAGAATCGGCGACAGGCGAGGCAAACAAGCGGCCGTTGTGCTGGTTTTTCAGGCCGGTTTCGCCGGCGTCGCTATGGTGATAAACGGTTTTCAGGGCCGTGACTTTAGCCCGGTTGGCGACAAAATCGCGGTCAGCGGCATAAACCACTTCCTTCCCTGATGCATCTTTGCCGGCCTTGAACAGCGTATCGCGGTTAATCAGATGGGTGTCGGCCTGTCTGGCGAGTTCCACCAGCAGATGAACCTGGCCCGGCTCGGCGGGTTTTTCCTTGAGTTTAAGCACTTCCCGATAATAAAAATCCAGATGGCGTCGGGTCAGCGTGTTGACTTCGGCCCGCGCATGTTCGAACAGTTGCAGAAATGCCAGAAACAACGCGTAGTGAGGTTCATGATCGTTGCGATGGCTCAGATTGTTTTGCAAAGCCTGCTGCGCATCGCCGACGCTGCGGGCGTAGGCTTTCAGAAACTGATCGAAAATGGCGGTAAACAGATTGTGGGTGGCGATGTGATTGAGGCGCTCGAACACATCCTCGCTGCTCCCGTATAAAGAAGCATCCGGCGCAATGGCGGCGACATAATCGCTCCAGTTGGCGTGGTCGCCGGTGATCCAGTCGCTGGAGAAACCGGCTTGTTCGACGGCCCTGAAAACACCGGCGCTGGCGCCTAAAATCACCAGTTCCGGACGCGCATCGGCAAACACCGGATCGGTTCCGGGAAAGGCTTTGTGATAAGCGATCAGGTTCCGGAAACTTATTGCCAATTGGCTGCGAATCAGATTGCCCAGCACCGGTCTGAGCGGGTTTTGCTCGCTTAACTGGGATTTTAGCTGATCCAGCTGCGCAGCCAGGCTGGCAATGGCGCTGAACAGGCAGCCTAAGTGCTGCTTCAGGGCGTTGTCTTTACGGTTTTTCTCGGCGCTGCTGTCTGCGCCGGAAGCAGCGTTGATCCGGTTATTCAAAAAATCGAAACTGGTTTTGAGCGCATTCTGGTAATAGCCGATATCCTGGGTTGCGGCAATCGCCAGCAACACCGCGTCATTGCCGCCGAAAAAATCCTCCCAGGTGCCGGTGACGTTATGGCCGGCGTCATAAAATTGCAGATGCCGGGCATAGGCTTTGGCAAACACCAGCGCATGTTGCAGTTTGTGAGCATCGACAGGCGCGTAAGCCGGGTCCAGTTCGGCGAGGAAACGTTGATCCTGGCGTGTGCCCTCATGAATCAGCTTCAAAGGGTTGGTGTTCTGATTGCAATCGTTCGCCATCATCAGACCCCATCAGGTAACAAATTGACGGTTGTAGTGAGATTAATGTCGGTGCCCTCTGTTTTGTAATAAGGATAGACGAAGTTGAACCTGGAGTTGGTGGTTTTGACACGGTAATCAATCTCGATCAACACCACGCCCTCCAACTGTTGATCTTCACGCAATCTTACGCCGTCAAGCAGAATGCGCGGCTCGAAATAGAGAATGGCGGATTCGATTTTGTCGGCCATCAATGTCTTCATGCGCGTGTCCAGATTTTCGAACAACAGCTCATCCAGATTACAGCCATACTGCGGCAGCATCAGCCGTTCGCCTGGGCGGGTACTGAGCAGGATTTCCAGGCTGGACGCAATATCGGCTTCCTCGGCCAGCATCTCGACGCCGGCATTGCTGCGATTAAAGGTGGGCGGAAAAGACCAGCCGCGGCCGAGAAAAGAGTTTGCCATAATGTCAGCCACCAATTAATACAGTCATGGCTCCAGGCGGCAGAATAGCGCCGCCGGCGGCTGTCGAGTCGCCGATTCTTGCCGCCGGCAGGCCAGCGATCATTACGGTTGCCGAACCCTTGATAATGGCATCGGCGCCGCAGCTGTCGCCCATACGCGCCGCCGGCAAGCCGGCGATCATCACCGTGGCCGCACCGGGCGGAATGATTGGGGTAGGGGCGCCCTGGGTAGCCGGGCTGACGATCATGTCGCTGACTCGTGCGGCGGGAAGCATGGCTGTCTCCTAATTGATTTGAACCAGGCCGCCTTGAATCACCGTGGTGGCGCTGCCTTTGATGCTGGTGCTGGAGCTGGAGACTTCGGCGCTGCTGGTGCCGGTGGCTTTAAGTGCGGTTTGCGCTTTTAATTCCATATTCATGCCTTCTTGCTTGATGTCCTGGCTGGCTTTCAGGATCAGGTCTTTGCTGCTTTCAATGACGATGCCGTTATCGTCCAGCGTGATTTTGTTGCCGTTCTGGTCTTCGAAACGTATGCCTTTGTCTTCCTCCGAGAGCAGGATCTTGTTGCCGCCCGGGGTTTCCAGGGTAATAACCTTTTTCTCGTCGTCAAACGTGAGCTTCATTTTTTCGCGGCTGACATAACCCTTGCGGTGGTTATCGTCCTTGGCCGGCTCCGGAGCGGGCTTGGCGCTGCTGTGACACATGCCCAGAACTACCGGGTGGCGCGGGTCGTCATCAAGAAAACCCACGACGACTTCATCGCCGATTTCGGGGCGGAAAAAGGTGCCGCGCTCCTTGCCTGCATCCAAGGTGGCGATACGGGCCCAGATGCCTTCTTCCGACATGCTGATCGTCGGCACGCGCAGTTTGATGCGGTCTTCGCCATCCGGATCACTTTCCAGTACTGTGACAATGCCGATTTGCAGGCCGCTGATGGCAGGCAGTAAACCGGCGGCCGGCAGCGGACGCAGATTGAAGGTTTCGGCGCAGATCTCCGGATTCAGGCCTAGTTGCACATCGGTTTCCCAGTTGCCTTTGGCAAAGCTGTGGCGTACTCCGGAAACGTACAATTTGCCTTCAAAGCGCTCGCCGATGCCGGTGATTTCAATCACCTTGTCCGGCATGACGCCGGCAAAGCCTGTAAATTTTGCCCGGCCGCGCACTTTGGCCAGCCGTTCCTTGAGCAGACGGCCATCGGCCCAAGCCTGTAATTCCGGTTGGCTAAGTTTTCCGCCGTGTATCAACGCATGGGAGTCGCCGCCGATGACCTCGGCAAGGGTGCCAGGGCTGAGATTGCCGTTGTCAGTAGTGGCCGGTTCGCTGGCGTCGGTGCTGAGGACTTCCTGGTCGGCGGCGTTCCAGCTTTGCGCGCTGATGCCGGGGCTTTGCCAGCGGACGTCGATTTCGGCATCCAGTTCCAGCAGGCTGGCGCCGTATTGCACGCTCAGTACCGAGGCGGCGCTGGCGGCGGGCGGCGCGATGCCGATTTTCCCGTCCTCGACTTTGATGACCATGCCGTTGGCTTCGGCGCGGCAGAGCAGGAAATCCCAATCGCTGGCATCGTATTGCACGACTTGCTTCAGCTCGACCTGAGTGGCGCTGACATCTTTTTGCAGGCCATAGGCATCGATGACTTCCTCCATGATGTCGCTGTCCTTTTTGTCCAGGTAATAGCGGCTTTTTGCGCCCATGGTCATTTTCACCGCCTCATCGCGGCAGTCGATGCTCAACTGGCTGCCGTTTTTGCGGATTTTAATGCTGTGCTTGATGATGATGCCCTTGAACACGGTCTCGTTCTGCGCGCGGTAACCGAGCTGGATCTCTATGGCCTTGCCGGGGATGAAATGTTCGGTGTTGCTGGCGGCAAAGGTGCTCTTTGCCGCCTCGCCGTCCTGCAGCAGTATCGTGGCGGAAGGGATGCGGTTGAGCTCTCGGCTGACATAGATTGACAGCACATGGAATTCGCCGGAAATTTCCGTGCCGTCGATCAGAATGGCCGCCGTGCAGACATCGGGCGAGGCCGGGGTTGGAATGGTCGATTGGTTAGTCACAAGGCTTTATCGGTTTTGGCCAGCGGCGGAAAGATCAGGTCTGTACCGGGCACGAGATGGCGAAAGTCATGCAGGCCGTTGATCTGGGCGATCTGCAGATAATACTTGGGATCGCCGTAGATGCGCTGACACATCAGCGGCAGGTTGTCGCCGGCCTTGACCTTGCGGATATGGCTAAGATCGGGCGAGCTTTTGTTTTCTTTCAAAGCCCGCTTTTTTTCTTCGATGCTGCCCTTGAATTTGGCTTTGGCGATGGCGCGGATCGGCTGGCCGTCGGGATTGAAGAGCTTGTAGCTGATACCCAGTTCCACCGCTCGGCCTTTGAACAACAGATTGCCCCATACCAGTTTCAGGTGATAAGGCTCGTGCGAATCGCCTTGATAAGCAGTCAGCATTTGCCGGAAGCGGTTGACGTCGTCGAAGATGCCGTCGGGCTTTGGTTTATCGTCGATGATGCCGGTGTTATCGAACAGGAATTCGAAGCTGAGCTCTTCCGGCAACGTATATTCGAAACGCGATTGCGTTGCGCTGCTGCCCTGGCCCTGACTGTCGGCCGTCTTGACCTTGTAGTCCAGAGTGTAGTTTTCCGGATTGATCAGGGCTTCGAATTCGGCTTTGGCTTCGGCGCGGCCGCCGCTTTCGGCGTCCTGCGCAGTTTCGAAAGCCAGGATCAGCATCTTTTCCAGGGCCATCAGCGTTCCTTTTTGTTTTGCAGGATCTGCAGAACCTGATCGACGCACTCGGCGATGATGGCATCCTTGTCGATATCGCTATTGCCTACGGCCGCACCGCCGCCGGCCGGGCCGGCGGCATTCGGAGCTTCGGCCGTAGCGTCTATCGTGACGTTAATATGCAGCTCTTTGATCTCGATGGGCATAACTTAGCGCAGCCTGTCTTTACTATTGAATGGTGAAATAGCGGTAGGTCAGTTCCAGGGTTTCGATTACCACCGCGCTTTCGTTGGCGTTCAAATCGCTGACCAGCCATTTCTTAGGGATGGCATGCGCGATTTTCCAGGTGCGCAGCGGTTCGCTTTTTTCGTTCATCAAGATGACGTTGACGTCAGAGGCTTTGAAGCTGCGCTGATTGAAGGCGTCGAGAAACCACTGCAACACACTGGAGTCGGTCAACATGCCGCGCTTCAGCACCAGATCGGCATATTTGCTGCGTACCGGCAATTTGTGTTCGAAACGGTTTTCGCCGCCTTCCTTATAAGCCTCGTAATCGTATTCGACCGACAAGCCTGACACCGACTGAAAGCGGGCGTCGTTTTTGTCCTGACTGATGCCGAATTCGACTTTGTAATAAAAGCCCAGCGGAGGGTAGTAATCGACCATGGCGTTTACCGGTTACACCTTCATCAGCTTCAGTCCTTCGTGGGCGACTTCCAGGGTTTCCACCGCGATTTCGTTGGCATCGGATTTCAGATCGGGCGCCGTGACCTTGACCGGAAAACAGCGGGTGGCGGCCCAGGCTGCGACGGGCTCGTGCTTCTCGTTCAGCAGCCGGATCACCAAATCGCGCCGGCCGTTGACGCGCTCGTTGGCGATCTCTTCCAGCCAAGTGTTGTAGTCAAAATCGCCTTCGAATTTACCGCGTTTCAAGGTGATATTGTTGTTCTTGACCATGCCCGGCATGCTGATTTTGTTGAAGTCCTTACTGTCGCTGTGCCGGTATTCGATTTTTTCCCTTTCCATGACAAGGCCGGTTACTTCAGTGAAGCTCATTTTTGCACCGCCCCAGTCGACCTGGAAATGAAATCGGGGAATTGGATATTCTTGTGCCATGATGTTTATCCTTATGCGCTTGATAAATAATAAATCGTTCTAGTACGGTTGCTTAAGATTCAGCCATTTTGTGCGAAAACTGGAGAATGATGAATTCAGCGGGGCGAACGACGGCCATGCCGATTTCGATGATCATGCGCCCTTCAAGAATGTCCAGCGGCGTCATGGTTTTACCCAGCCCCACGGCAACATAAAACGCGTGCTCCGGCTTGATGCCCTGCAATGCGCCTTGGCGCCAGAGCACTGTCAGGAAGTTCTCGATCATGGCCTGCAAGCGTACCCAGGTGTTGGCATTGTTGGGTTCAAACACAAATTGCTCGGTCGCTTTTTTGATCGATTCCTCAGCAAAGTTGAAAAAGCGCCGGACATTGACGTACCGCCATTCATTGTCATTGCCGGCCAGAGTGCGCACGCCGTAAACCAGGGTGCCCTTGCCGGTGAAGCTGCGGATAGCATTGATCGACTTGCCGCTGTTGACGTCGACGTTGAGGGCGTCCAGTTCCGATGCGGTAAAAGTATCCTTGGGGCCGATGATAGCCGAGATGCCGACATTGGCCGGCGCCTTCCAGACCCCGCGGGTACGATCGACATAGGCGTAAATGCCCGCTACGGCTCCTGAAGGCGGAATATTGGTGTTGCTGTTTTGCAGTCCGGCCAGGATCGATTTGTACAACGGTGATACCGACTGCAAGGCGTCGTGTTTTTGTTTTTCCAGTACCTGCGCGCCGGCGACCACGTTAACGAGCCAGGCATTATTGACTTGGTCGAAAACGCTGCGCAGTGCCGGAATCACGGCTTCCATGCGCTCGACGTTGTTGCCGGCTGAAAGCGGGATGATGTTGCTGGCAGGCACTGCCGGATTATCCGCAAAAATACCCCCCCATTCCGCCGCTGTGGGCACAGTGCCAGTGCTGAAACGGACGGTGTAGCCATTGCTGCTGATTTTCGCCGCCAGTTCCTTGTCGTAACCGATCAGACTGCTGTAAGTGGCTTTCAGCGTTGAGCTGATCAAAGTCTTGAGATCATTCTTAAAGCTGGTGTTGCTGGCCGAGCCGGCCGCCGCGCCAACCAGGACATCCAGTTTCCGCGCCACTTCAAAGATGAAGTTGACCAGCGCCCCCAGGTTTGGCGGGGTTTTGTTGGCCTGATAAGCGCCTTCCAGGGCCGTGAACTGATCGCGCAACGTTTTGGAGGGCGTTGCCAGGGTCTGGCTGGCAGTGGCAATGGTGTTGCCGTCGGCGATGATCTGATCGTACTCGCCGATCAGGGTTTTGGTGGCATTATCGCTGATCAGGTCAGCCAGCTTGAATTTTGTCGAACCGACATACAATACATCCTTGAAGTGACGGTATTGCAGATTTTTAGGAAAATTGACCGTGAGCCAAGGCGAGTAGGACGCGCCGTATTTCAGGTTTTCGTTGCTGAGATTCGAGCGGAATTCGCTGCCCTTGGGGTCATTTTCCTTGAGGTGAAACAGGCCTATGCGGTCCATTAAACTGTTGCATTGCGCAAGCACGGCGCTATAAACCGTGTAGAAGTCGGTGCCAGTGGTGAGCAGTGAATTGTCGGGCAAAACCAGAATGGTCGGTTCGTCGACCGCTTCCAGCGCGGCGATCCCTTTGCCGGCGGCGGTGAATTCGCCGGCGGTTTTGGCAGCCGAATCATAGGTGGCTACGGACACGATGTAGCAATCGCCGCCGCCGTTGGCATAAAACAGCCTCAAACTGTCGTAGAGATAAAACACCGACTGGAGGCTAGCCGATTTGAAATTTCTGTTGTCGTCGAGGCGGACATCGGCAACGCTCGGGGTGGCGCCAGAACCGAAATAGGTTTCGTATTCGGCAATCGAACTGATCTTGGTCGGCTTATTGAGCAAATCGCCTGGCGTCAGCTTGTCCGCTTTTTGGGTATAACCGATAAAGGCAGGGATCGCCGTTTCCACCCCCGCGATTGAAGGGGGAAACTTGGAAATTTCTTCGATATAGACTCCGGGGGTTTTATAAGCTGTTGCCATGTTTTTTCACCGTTTAGTTTTAAATTATTCAAAGATTGCGGAGCTAAGTCCTGACGCTTTGGGGGGACCAATTACATCGGGTTGGGATATTCCTGAGCCTTGAGACGGCCTTGTTTTTGCGCTGATTTGAGCCGGCATGGTCAAAAAAATCAGCGGCAGTGGCACGGGCTCAATGGTATCAAGGAGAATATGCGCCTGAAATAATGGCTGGCAGCGGCTTAAACGTGCGCTCATGAGTCTGCTGCCGGTTCTTTGTGGGAGAGTTTCCTGGCCACTTCAGTGACAAGTTTGGCTTCGCTTTGCACCGCAGCGAACTTCATATCCAGCATGCGCAGCATATATATAACAAACGGGTACTGTTTTCCTCCCAGCGTTCCCCATAAATGATTTACCTCCTCCATTGAAGGGGAATATAAATCAAAGATCAATTTAAACGATTGCAATTGATCGAGAGGGTTATTGGGCGCATTGGCTGTTATTGAGTTGGGGGATACGTTGTCTTGCGTGAATACGTTCTTATATTGAAAAAAACAAATGGCTCTGGACAATGCCAATAACGCATCACTGTAATTGGTGTGAGTAGCTGAAACCAGTATCTGGAGATTGAGAAAAACAGGAGCGTTCTCATATCTGACTTTTAATAAGTCCTTATCGCTCACATAATTGGGCAGATTTTTTAGTGCTTTTTCTTCCCTGATATTAATTATGGATAAGATGAGCATGTCTCTCGCAACCCCGTTATTTCCGGAACTGCTGGCAAACCCTTCCGCTAAATTACCTACGCCGACAGCGGGCATAGCCATTTGAAAAACATCATCAAGGTGCCGGTTCATCTCGTTGATTACAATAGTTAATGCATGCGAGATCATCTAAAAAATCCGTCTTATAAAACCTTATTTTTGGATATATAAACAGTATATGTATTAATAACAAATACTAAAACTCAATTAAAATCCATACTAAGAACACGGCAATTATATTCCGCATTACATAACGCCCGATATCCTGCCTGCTAAGCTAAGGAAGCGCTGAACAATTCAAAATCCGAGCCAGGCATCGCTACCAGGAAGTAGTTTTTTCAAAAATAGCCTATTAACTCAGCAATTTCTGCCGACTTTTTCGCTCCGCCTGCCGCAATCGGCGCGCGG